>Ga0209755_10003544_pt1 | contig 19459 bp, 18 predicted proteins | sample TergutCo191P1_FD_187301 | JGI IMG/M metagenome (GOLD analysis project Ga0209755, IMG submission 187301) | Cornitermes sp. P1 segment gut microbial communities from Petit-Saut dam, French Guiana - Co191P1 (SPAdes) (version 2) | ecosystem: Host-associated > Arthropoda: Insects > Digestive system...
TTGCAGTGTTGGTAGTTCGCACCGCGGCTAGGATTTCCCGCAGCGTGCCGTCTATTCCGTAAGCGGCGGTGCGGACTGCATCCTCCGTGTGTGCGGCTGGAAGTGCCGGGGGAACAAAATTCCCGACAATGGGTGCGGCCACGTTTACGGGTGGCGAGACGAGGGAAACAGAGGTTGCAGTGTTGGTAGTTCGCACCACGGCTAGGATTTCCCGCAGCGTGCCGTCTATTCCGTAAGCGGCGGTGCGGATTGCATCCTCCGTGGGTGCGGCTGGAAGTGCCGGGGGAACAAGATTCCCGACAATGGGTGCGGTCACGTTTACGGGTGACGAGACGAAGGAAACAGAGGTTGCAGTGTTGGTAGTTCGCACCGCGGTTAGGATTTCCCGCAGCGTGCTGTTTATCCCATCTGCGGCTGTGCGAATCGCTTCTTGTACGGACGCGGCAGGCGTGGCTGGCTGGCTTTGCACAAAAGATCCCGGCGTGTTGCCTCTGGTAAAATTCGGGATATGGGTTACACCTGCCCCGCCAGAAATATCGACAACCCCGCGAATTCTCGATCTTTCCATATTCAGATCGGGCATGGTAAAATCGGGTATATCTATATTGATATTTGGTACTTCCACCGACTGCAACGTCCGATCATAGGCGGATAAATAATTTTCCACTGTCGGCGTTTCTGCCGCTGGCTCCGTACTCTTGCCGCGCAGGGAATTTCTTAATCTCTCAATTGTTGCCGCACCCCTCCCGGCAAGATGCCCCAGCCCTGGAATGTTGGACAAAATCTCAAGTAGGCCTTGGATAGGAGCCAGAATGCCGGAAATCAAAATGCCCCCTATGGTTTTTATGGCATTGATAATAGCACTGCCCTGAAAAATGGACACTATTCTTTGCCACTTTGCCATAATCCACGAAAATACGGGTTGCAAGAATGTTGTTACGGCTTCCCATATCCCTCTAAAAAAGCCAGACACGGCGGCGCTTACCGTCTGCCATATCCCAACTATCCTGCCAGTTATTGAGGCAAAAAAAGATCTTATGGTGTTTACAACTCCAGCAATCGTGCGTGTTATTCTTCGCCATGCGCCCATAAACAAATCTATTGCAGGTTGTATAAAAGCCCTTATGGACGCACCGATATTTCTTATCGCATCGAGTATGCCAGAACCTTGGAATGCGCCTCTTACTCTTTCCCAATTAGAGGCCACCTCTCTTATCATGGAAATTAAAAGTCCCAAGGAGGGGAAAAAAATAGTTATTACTGCCAAAACTCTTTCGGTGTTTCTTCTTATAGCGTTGGTAATACTTTTCCACTTTCTTGCAAGCAGGACAATAAGACCAATGAGCGCACCTACGGCAGTAATAACAAGCCCTATGGGATTCGCCTTCATTGCGATGTTCAGGGCCCATTGCGCCACTGTGGCTGCTATGGTGGCTATTTTTGCCGCCACTAGCGCGGCAGCTTGCGCCAGCGTTAATCCTGTGAATGCTTTTTTTATGGCCATCACTTTTGTCATAGTCGCCGACCATATTTTGGTTGCGGCGACGGTTTCCTTTGTGGAAAATGCCAATGCTGACTGTGCGGCGGTGCTTTTGCGTACTACAATAGCGTATGCCATCTGCGCACCTGTTACCGCCGCGGTTATGACTTTTAGTGCCGCCTTTGCCTTTGTAACAACAGACACGGCTATTGCGCTGGCCATCAATATGCCATGATACAAACCCAACGCACCGACGATTGCGATAATTACGCCGCGAAACCTCCATGCAAACCTGACAACACTAACCAGCATTCCAGCAAGCCGTTCCCCGCCTCTGAAAACCCTATCAACGGCCAATGTAAGTTGGGTAAAATCAACGTTGGAAAGTCTGTCCGCTATTTCACTGAATTTTCCAATTATTCTCTCTGCTACTGGCAACAACGATGTTCCAAGCCTCACCCCGGCGTTTTGTATCCTGTTTATCGCTTTCTGCCATCGTTGCGCCGGCGTGTCGGTTACCCTTGCAAATTCCGTGGACACGGTTTCCGTGGCCGTGGACATTTCGGCAAGAGCCTCGTTGAACGCCATTGCGCCAGAACTGGCAAGAATGCTCATCGCCCGCGCCGTCCTTTCGTTGCCAAACAGCATTTCCATTGCGCGCAAGTCGCCACCCGTTTTGCGGCGTATTTCGTCCATGACACCCGCAAAGCCCCTGCTCTGCAATGCGGCCTCCGAAAAATCAATGCCAAGATGCTGGGCAAGGGCAGACGCGTTTGCGCTGGGGGTTCTTATCGCGCTTAAGGCTTTGCCCACCGCTTGCATGGCATCCCTAGTCTTTTCCCCGCCGGCCGTCAACGCGGTAATGCCGGCGAAAACCTCCTCTGCCTGCACTCCGAGCGAGGCCGCCGTCGGGATTACATAGCGCATACCCGCGTTGAGTTCCTTGAATGATGTCCTGCCGAGCCTGTTTGCGCTGATCATTATCCCCGCAATGCGATTCCCCTCGTCGGCGCTTTTGCCGTAAGCGGCAAGCACGTTGGTAATACCGGCAACAACCATGTCATTCGCCGCTCCGGTTACCCGCGCGGTTCTGGCCACCACGCCCGCAAAATCTGCGGCGGCACTGGACGCTACCCCCAAGCCGATTGCGGTGTTTGCGATACCCGCAAGCTCGTTGACGGCAACACCGGCTTGATTGGCAACATCCGATAATCTTTTTTGCAATTGTTCCAATGGCGGGCCTGTAATGTTTGCGTTGCTGCCGATGCTTGCCATCGTGTCGGCTAGAGTGATTGCGTTTCTTACGCCAATCCCAACCCATGCCGCCGCCGCCGCTCCGGCGGCCATAACCGCTCTTCTTCCCCACTTGGTTACAGCCTTGCCAAGATTGTCAAGCCTTCTTTGGGCGGCGATAAAATCCCTCTGAATGCGCCTTGATACGGCGTTTGAATTCACGCCTATTCGTTTGAGCGGGTTGCTTACCCTGTCGATGAGTGAAAAAACCGATTCGATGGCATACTTACTGGCCACTTTTTGCCGCCTTCTGAATTTTGCATAGGCTATCAATCATCGGCACATAGAAGAAACGGATTTCTTCTATGCTGATTTCCTGCATCGGGATACCAATGTTGTAATCGGCGTAAACCTGCCGTAATTGATACGCCACCCACTCCATTCCTAATTTGTGCTGCCGCAAGCCTCCGACCGCCACCTCGGAGACTATGCGGTTAAAAAAAGTATGGCCACGTCCTGTATAATTTGATGATCTTTTATGTCCAATCCCGAAATCATATGGATTTCGGTCTTTGATATATTACACAGTGCCGCCATGTATGCCAAAAGTTTGCTGCTTTGCTGGGTGTCTTTGAAACCATTCATAGCCAACATGGCGCGCCCTGTTGGTCGACCTATGGTGATCTTCTTCCCAGCCATCCCTGCGGATTTATCGGAAACAGTGTATTCGATTTTACACCCATTCACCACAAGGCGTTTCTCGGTAATGGCTCTGATAAACCGTTTCTTGATTTTAGCAAAATCTTTGAGGGCATCTTCATCCATTGTTGATTCATCGCAGTCGATTTCGTTTGCCTCGCAATAAGCCGCGAATTCCTGTTCCGCAAGGCTGGTTCCCGAATTGTCGATATCCACGATGCCGCACTGTTCTGCCGCCTTATCGTTTTCGTTGTTTTCATTGTTCTTGCCAAACATTAAAGCCCCCTTATCCCTGTTTTTCCAAATTCGATCCCGTCAGCGTTATAGGGGCGAACCCTTCACGTACCCCCAACGCCGTGGAATCGCCAGTCAACTGCATGCTTCCCGAATACACAATCCCATCGACCAACGTGAGCGACACATCGAAGGTCTCCATTCTGTTGGCCAGATCTTGCAAATACTCGAGATCGTTTCTTTCAGAATCGATATACACGTTGATGCTGTCGATTACGCCCGGTTTTCGCGACTTTGCGACATGCGAACTGCCGTCCCCGTGCATTTGCGTTTCGTTGGTAAAACCATGAAGCTGAATGCTCACATCGTCATCGTTGTTGCAGACAAAACGCCGTCCAGCCAAAGTAATAGATTCCGCAGGGCCTGATGCCATATTCGATCCTCCTGTTATTAGGCTTCGCCGAAATAGAAGCCAAAGAAAATATCCGTTGACGACACTTCGACGTTCCCGGCGAGTTTGCAGGGAAACGTTATATCCAGCCGTTTGGGATTCATGCTGCTGATTTTTACGACAAGATTATTCTTGGTAAACTCCGATGTCGCCAGAATAGCGTGCGATGCCAAGGCGTTGGCAAGGTTCATCATGGCGGTACGAATCGTCTTGGGCTGTATGGCCCTTGGGTTTCTTGTCGGGTTGTCATCCGGCACCAAGGGTGCGCCCTTGACCGAAGGGTCTTCCATGATCAGGCGAATGTTAAAAACAATGTTCATAAGCCTGACAGCATCCACCACGTAGCGACGGGATTTGACCGCCTCATTGTCCGGATGCCACATCGTTATGGTGTCATTCAGGGCGATGACATTGCCGCTCTTAATGCTGGTGCTGCTTCCATGATGCACGGAGTTGTTGCGGACAAGGTAATTTTCCTGCACCTCGTCTGGGCCGGCTATAAGCCCCGTCAAAAGACCGTGATCGTTCAGCGCGGGGTTGCTGTTGGCCGTGTTCATTATGTTGACAAGTCCCCTTGCGGCAATGACAAACGGGATTTCAGGGCTGCCGACTCCGGGAACCAGAAAATTGATGTAGTCATTTTTGCGCTGCCTGGTTATGGCGGTGCGGGTCTCAAAATCATCGGTACAGCCGTGGGCAACAAGGCAGGGCATTTTTTCCATCTGATCCCATCGGCCTTCCCCGAAAGTTTTGAAAACGTTAAGGCGCGACTGGTTCCGATAGGAAAAGCACGAAAGGATGCAGGTTTCCCAAACCTGGCCGATGTTCCTTAACGCCGGATCAACGTCCGGATCCACCGCGCCACCCGCCATGTCGGTAATCCCAAACGTAACGCCAGGGGCGTTCATTTCTATCTCAATGACAATATCATTGCCGGCGTCCCCGCTCCATTTTGCCGCAAGCGGAAGCTCGTCATTGGCGTAAGTGCCTGGAATGACGGGCATTTCAAGCCGCCCGGCAATGCGTTCCTTGATCGTGGCAAGTATCTTTGCCGGGGTGCTGTTTTCGATAATGGCGAATTCCGTTGCGATACCGCCTATCGTTATGGTGCCGCTTCCTGTCGCGGTAGGCACTCCCTCGCAGGATATTGCGCCTACGGCGGCAACACTGCCGACGGCTTTTTTCAAAGGGAAAAAGGTGACGGGAAAATTCACGCCACCGCCGCCGTCGGGAAAAAGCTGCCTTGCGGCAAGGTGGAGCGGCGATCCGTACCCGTATCTCTGGGCAATTGCGTCCGCGCTTCCAGTTGCCTCATGTTTTTTCGTGTCATACGCGACATCATCGTTGCCGGTGCCTATTACTGCAAGCCGCTGTGGTAAAAAGTGCGCTCCGCCCAGATTGAAATTTCTGGGTTCCACGTTTACTCCCGTCACGCGGGATAGTGCCGATGCTGGTAACATTATTCTTCATCCTCCTGTGGGTTATTGCTTGCTACTCCGGTTATTTGGTCTGCGAGAGTCGGTGTCGCCACGATTTGCCCGTCTTGCGGCAGTACCTCAAAATCGTATCCCTCGAACGGAACTGACGGGCCGCCAAAGTACCCCTCCGCAAAATGCACGTCTAGGGATGCGCGAATCACGGTAAAAGCCTGAGCCCCTTGCTCGCTTGGCATTCCCGCTTCCATTTTCGTGAAAGCCCGATGGGTAACTATTTTTCGCATGCCAAGATAGGTATACGGCTCCGACATGATTATTTGCCATATCAGGCGCATTATTTTCCATGCGCGAAACGTCGCGCTTTTGTCGTCATAGAAATAACCTGCGGTGTTTCCGTTGGCCAGGCAGTACAGGTCGAACCTTGCATGTGTCGTCTGCTTCCCTATGCGCGGATTCGATTTGGGAACGGTTAAGTCCTGAAGCACTATGTTGACATGGGAAATCAGTTCCTTTTCTGCGGTGTCGTATGTGCGATTGTTTTCAACAAATATTTTGACGTTGTAATCCTCGGCATTCTCCATGCCGCTTTCCTTGGCCAGCCTGTACTGGTTTTGCAGTTCCATCGACAGAATGGCGGCGATTTGATCCCTTGCTTTTTCCGCATTGGCCGGCGCTTCTATCAGTTCGTTTATCAATGGCTCGCTCATGCCGCCGCCTTGGAAAAATCGTGTCCTAAAACAAAATAGTACAGCCCGATCGTGTTGTCGGTCTGTACTTCCTGTATAAAATATCTTTCGAGTTCTCCGTTAAGGGCAAGCAGCTGTATCTGCCACCCCCGTTGCGGTTTTACGGGGAGCCTTTTCATCAGGCAGGTAACAACAACGGCTTGGGTTTGCACGGTTTCACCGCTAGCGTCAACGGCCAAATGCGTATCGCCAACGGTTCCCGTAACGTGGTAGCAGTTCTCCTGCGGATCGATGACGGTATAGGGGGTTCCCGCCCTTTCGGGATTTTCCATGGTTTTTTCCAGATACCGATTCGCCGTTTGCCGCAGGTTTGCCATTATTCCGCCTTCCCCGCGGCTTCCTTGGCCTCGGCCAAGTTTGCCTCGGCAGCGATTACCGAATCCGCCGCTTTCTCCGCCGCATCAAGGGCTTTTTTGAGCTCCGGGGATTCCTCGATGGCCAGTTCCGCGTCTTTCAGTTCTTTTTTGGCGGCCTCAAGTGCTTCCATCGCGGCAAGCACGTTGTTTTCGGCGGCCTCCTTGTCCTCGGGCTTGGCCTTTCCCGATGCGGATTCGGTTTCCTTTACCGCCTTTTCGCAGATTCCGATTTTTTTCGCCAAATCATCAAACTGCGGCTTGCGATTTGCCTTAATATCTTTAACCACCTTGTCAGCCGCTTCCTTGGCCGCCGTTTGCACGGACTGGGCGTTTTCCAGGGCCGCCTCCGCAAGCGTTACCCGCTCGGCTGCTTTGGCTTTGGCTTCCTGTTTTTTCCTGTCGGCCTCTTCACTGGCGGCTTTTTCGGCGGCCTTCCGCTTTTCGCAAGCCTCTTTTTCAAGCTGCGCATTTGTCTTTCCAATAACGATACGGCCATCTGCAACCCTTTTCAAAAAGGTGGCTTTGTTGGCAAAATCGCTTTCCCTGATCTCCTCACCGGGGCCGATGGAACCGCGGGCGGTGATGAACGAATTCCCGTTTGCGACAACGTACATGTATTGCAACCTCCTATGCTGCTGGAATAACCGTCATGCAGCCAAATCTAAGTCGTGACGCCGGGACAAAGAGCGGACGGCTCCTTGTTCGGCCCTTGTAGGTTTCGGCATCCTCGTCAAACCAGACGCGGATCTTGAAATCGTATTCGCCTTCGACCGTGATCTTGTTCCCGAAAAGAGGATCGAAAACGGGATCGACCTTGATGTTTGGAATGCCGCCGAAATAACGTCTGAAATCCATGTTTTCGTATGACGGCAATGCGATAATCTTGCTGGGGTCGAGAAAGTACTCCGAGACGTTGGGTTTATTCCACGGGTTGAACGTGGCATCGTATCCCCAAAAAAGCCGTTCCCTGCCGTCAACATTGAGCTTGCCAAGGTACGCTGCGCCTTTGTCCCGCATCTGCGGCGCAATCTCAAGGGTGTTGAGAATGCTTTTGTCAAGATTATCCTTCACCTGCTCGTTTTTGAGGAAATGCCCCCATGCGTCCTTGCCCATGATGTAGTTTCTTACATCGACAAGACCGGCTTGACGAATAACGTCATCCAGACTGTTAAGGTCATCAATCGGCTTGGCGGTCGCATCGCTCCAAGGCACGGTCACTTCCGGAAAATGGGTTGCCGGGATTTGGTAGTCAAGCACGTTGATCTCGTTGCCGTCCGCATCCGTAAGGGTGCATTTTCCCGTGGTAAGCACCTGCGCCGCTTGGAACTCCATTGCGTTTTTGATCATGCGTATGTGCTTGGATGTGCCGTCTTTAATCTGCTGTGCCGCGCGCCCCATCCAGTTCACGCCCCTTACCGTACTCGTCAAAAAGGCGTTTTCCCCAGGCATGCGATCCATGAGTTTCTGGATATTGATGGGGGTTTCCAGCGAGTAAACCGGAAACGGTACCTCCATGTCCCCGAATTTGTCAATCGTCACGACAACCGCCCCGGTGCCAAGACTGCGCACTACGGGAGCCATGTCGTTGCCGCCATAAACCATGTCCATGCTTATTCTGTCAACATCGGTAAAACTTTCCGGCCTTGTCTTGAAAAGCGACGAAAGAAACCCCATCCTTCTGGCATCGGGGTGTTGCTGAAACATTTCCACGACCTGCTGAAGCATGTCGGGCATACCGCTCTGTCCCATAATTTATACACTCCTTTGTTAGGGATTTACCCTTGATATATCGGTGGTTTCCACCGCAATGATGTTGCCGTTGGCCCGTAAATTGTCGGCCTGGGCACTCGAAATGGGGGCTGCGCCGTTGATATTGAGCATATCCCTTCGAACGCGCCCGGAAATGATGGCGCGGAAACCCAAGTTTACGGCGGTGGAACCGGTGTTTTTCATGTCAAAGGGAACCACGGCGATAAAGGCATCCCCAGCTTCCGCAACCGCGAATTTTCGGTCGTCCGCTCTTTTTAGGATCGTTCCACCCTTGATGGTCTCACCCGCGTTAACGCCGATTGTTCCCTGCTCGAATTCGCAACCCCCAAGTTGCAACTCTTTGCTTACAATGGTTCTAAACTCTACTCCCATGATTTTCCCTCCGTGTTTTTGCCCCGCGTCCCCGCTTGAAAGGCCTTCGCAAGAGCCACAGCATCGGCATTGCCGCCATCGCTCTCGGTGTTGATGTCGCCGGGGTCATCGGCGTTTCTGGCGGCAAGGCGATCTTTCCGCATGTTCGCAGCAAGGTACTCGGCGCGGATTTTTTCGTCCATGATGGATTCGCCGCCCTCGATGTACTTGACGGAGGTTTCCAACGCCCCTGCCTCCCTGCCCAGCATTATGTGGGCTTGGACTCTTGCCCGCTCATTTTCCAGCGCGGCTTTTTCGCCCAAGGCAAAGATTGCGTCATAGCAGTCTTTGTGTTTGGCCCGCAGTTCTTCTGGTCTCATTCTTTCTCCTCCGTCAAGCTTGCTTATGTATGTCTCTGCCTTTGTGGTTGTTCCCACCACTACAGAATGGTTTCCCTGATAAAATGCGGCGGCCTTCTTTAAGCCACTGCGATACGCCGCTCCGTTTTCTTTGCCTGCGGCTATGGCATTTTCCATCGCCTTGTCGAATGCGAATTTTGCGTTGATGATTGAATTTTCTTTTGCGATGATAGTCGCGCTGCCTTCAGTGCTGGTCTTTTCTTTTATGATTGCGTCAAAATCATTAGCAAAACCTTCATCTACAATTTCTTTGCCAACATAGTAACTTGTTTCGTCCATAGCCTTTCTGATTGCTTTTTCCGTTTTGCCAGAAACGCCAGTATGCACCGACCCGTACATGGCCGCCAGTTTTTCAAGGTATTCCGCATCTTTTTTTAGCTCTCGGTAATCACCCCATGTGTACATCCACGGATTATGTATCATGTAAATTGAATTTTCGCAAACGGTAATAACGGCGTTTTTGTCCACTGTACGGGCTGCAAGGGCAATGTATGCCCCCATGCTTAAAGCCATGCAATTTATGCGTGTATTTACAGGGTGTCCTTTAAGGGCATAATCCCTCAAGATATTAAAAATCAACGCACCTTCGTAGACAGAACCGCCTGGAGAGTTTATCTCTACCTGTATATCTTCGCCAGCAAGGATCCCTTCGAGTTGCTTTTTTACGGTCTTGGCGGTAACGCCAGAACCATACCACCAACTATACCCGATCTCCCCATCTATTTCGACAGTTTTCATCTTGCCCCCAATCTTAACGGTCGCCGGGCCTATCAAGCTATTAAGTCCGGCGAAAAAGTTTCTTTTTTTCCTAGATTATCCGTCTCCAATTGACTGGAGTATAAACACTGGGATTCGCCCAACTGTCCCAAACCTCGGTGCCGACATGGAGTATGAAATGCGGCCATGTTCCATGATTGACCCTTTCCGCCGTTATTCTGTCTAATGGGCGAAGGGCTTCGTGGGTTACCGTTGTGAACTGGTTGGCTCCGACAAGGTGGTTTAGAATCAAAACAGGCTGCAAGACTTTACATTGGTTGGTTAGCCAGCCACGATCCACAAAATCAACAAACAATTCAACGATGCAAAAATCGTTTCTGGCGCGAAAATTGCTAATCTCTTCGGCCCAACGTAACAGGCAAAAAAAGTAGCAGCCCCATTTTCGCAAGGCTTCGTGTGCGAAGTTTGTTTGTATGCCCTGCCTTAATTTGGGGTCGGGGTAAGTCTTGTCAGGATCGTCCCCAGTGGGCGAAAGATCATTCTTGTCATATTTACACAAGGATTTTGATGATTTTTGGTACCCGTATGCCACGCAACGTGAGTGCAAGGACGATAATTTTTGCAACAATAAAGGCAAAAGCCACAGTGCTAACCGTGATAAGAATTTTCTCATTTGTCTGTCTCCTCTGTCTCTCCAATAGATATAAGCGTGTAGAGTTCTCTAACTCTTGCGATAAGGCTCTGAACGAATAGATCGTATTCGTCAAGTAATACGAAAGCCCGATCAATTCCAGCGATTGCGTCTCCAATTGATTTTCTAATCCACGTATCATGGATTTGTAATATGCTTCCAAGTCCTTCATGGATTGCCTGGAGTTTGTAAGCGCTTCTCTGAGCGCCGATGATAGCATCGTCTGTCGTAACAACAACGGGTCTGGTTCCGCAGCCCATGACGACAAGACAGAATGCAATGACAATGCCAGCAAAAACAAAACGTATTTTTTCCACATTAAAGTCCCCCATTCATTTTTTAAGTTCCCTTATGGCTTCTGTCATGAATTCCATTTGGGTGGTTACTCTTGTCAGCGTTTGGCTTATACCATCCACTCGTGCTTTTAGATCGGTCAGGGCACTGGTTTGGTCGTCCCTAATGTCGGCGACTTTTTTTCCAAGGCCGTTCACGTCCTTTATCACTTCGTCCAAAACCTGATCCTTGCGCCCCTGTTTGTAAACCAGAAGAAGCACGGGTGTTATAAAAATTACTGTCTGGACTAAAAGCACGATAAAAACGCCTAGCCCATAATTTGACACGTATGTGTAATAATATTCCACTATTCCCCCTGCAAACTCAATCAAATTTCATCAGCGCAATTGATGCGTTGTAATTATCCCACAGTTCCCGCAATTCATTATCGCCACTCTCTATATACTCCTCTAATTCTTGCTTGGCTGCTATTAAGTCTGCCAATTTTGCATCGTCCTTCATGGCTTGCGCAGACTGTTGGGGAGAGTCGGAATGTATAAAGCCATGATTTTTCATTAGGCTTCGCTCGATTTCCAGCTTGTTTTGAACGGCGCGGAAGTCCATTCCGCTAAACGTGCGCGAAACTTGATCGTGCGTAATAACCCCCATGTCCAGCAGTTTTTTCATGGCGTTGGCTTCTTTTTGTACGTCAACCGATGGGCGGGACAACCCCGACCATTCGCATTTTAGCCATGCGCCTTTCAACTTCCATTGCGCGGGATCAAAAGCGCAGTTCAATAGTCCCGGAAGGTCAAGCGATCCTATAAGCGCGGACTGAATGATAAATTCCGAGTAAATTATTTGGCACATATCCTTTGCGTTTTTGAAGGTCTGGTATTTAAGGTTTATCGTATATTCATTGCTTGCCTGTCTGGAAGCCGAATAGTTGGAATCAAATTGCATGACGGCAATTTCGGGCGGGATACCTTTAGACCATGCAAAAGCCGCAAGGATCGCTTTTTCAAAATTGGCGTAATTCACATTTGGCCGCTGCGTGTTGAGACTTTCTGGCTTTTCGCCTGGTGCCAGACGTTCCAGTACGGTTCCGGGTGTCATTTCCACTGTTACATGATGGGAATGCGGCACTTGCTTTGTTTCGGCGGCGGCTCTTTGTTCGGCCTCTACAGCCGCAGGCGTTCCCGCCTCGGGCGAGGCATATCTACCAACACCAGATATTACGCTTCTTGGAGGTGCCGCTGTTTCCTGATTCCGTGAGATGAACATAGGTATGAGGCTGTTTACCACGGCAGCCCGCAATTCGGCATTTTTGTATCGATCCAGATCCTTGAGCATGTAAAGGACGTTTCCGAGCAACGGGATTCCGCGAGCGTTGTTAAGAAGTTTGTCGCCGCTGTAAATCATCCATGAAATTTGTCTGCCCGATTTTTCCCCGATTACTGGAACCCGCTTGAATGAAAATTCCTCGCCGTCATATTCGCGAACGTGGTAGGCAACATGCCTGCCTCTGCGATCAAGCTCCACGCCGTGAACCACTTGGTTCCCCTTGCGGGGGGTGAACTCTGGGTCTGTCATAATGTAAGTGCCATTGATCCAGTCCCAGCAGGGAAGCCCCGTGTGCCTGTTTATCCTACCCACGATAATGCCATCGCCGCAAAGCATGGATTCAAGGCGGCATTGGTTTTGGAATTCCCCGAATGTCATTTCCTGTTTGTAGTCAAAGGTGTTGTAATCCGCAGCGTAAAGGCGGAACGCTTCGGTCATCTTTTCCGAATATTCCGTGGCAAGCCGCTCCCGTTCCTGCGCTTCCATATTTGGCCAAATGACAGAGGCTATCGGTGTTGCTTCTGGTATTATTCCCGTGAAAATTTCATTTCTAAGCATCCTGTTCACGATGCCAGAAACATACGGGTTTTCGATGTATAGCTGTATGGAACGCTGCCGCAATGTCTGGTAATCAATGCCGTTTCCCCAAAGGTAGTTACGGGTAGGGCCAAAGGAATTGCTGAATGTGTCGCCATCGAACACGTCATTAACAATGACGTTGCGCATAAGGTTTGCAAGCACGTCATCTATTTCTTTCGGGTCGCCGTTGGGAGTTTGACTGCGCATTACCATGTCGGCACCACCTGTGTCATTATTGCTGGGGGAGCGTTGCGGGCTTCGATTTCCGCTATTTGTTCCAGCAGGTCTTTTTTTCGCTGGATTAGGATTGGAAGATCCAATGGGGTAACGTTATGAGTGGTCATGCCGGTGTTGAGCGAAAAACTTCTAAGACCTTCCCGTGTCAGGGCAAGTATGGCTTTATCCAGTTCGTAGATGATGATTCTGTTGTTCTTGACAACATCCTGCCAGAACTCTGCATTGGAGCCAGACAGAGCGGGGTGGTCTTCCTCGATAATTGCCATAGCTAAAGGTTATACGAGGCAGTTGTGCCAAGCTATTAATTGCGCCGGCGCAATTGACTACCTTTCCAACTGGTAAAATTCCCCGCGCTTAGCACTCTCCCAAAAAGCTACCCAATCCAACGTTGGGAGCCTCAAATGATCTTTGCACCAGTGTTCCGCTACCAATTCCAAGCACGCAAGGTTATAGACATAGGTGTCAAAGGCATGGTTATCTTGCCCGAATTTTTGCGTCCAAACGTACCTACGAAACCTCTTTGTAACGGCATCCCGCTCTTCCTTTCTGCTTTCAGCTTCGAACTGCTTGAAATAATCGTCGCCGAAGTCTTCCCGAAAATTGGGATACCACCACGGCTGGGGCTGACCCGTAATCCAAAAAGATGATGTCATGGCGTTGCTTATATTGTCCTTCAGTTTTCCAGTGTTTACATGCAAGATGTTAAAAAAACCTATTCTTTGCTGTGCGGATGCTGAAAAAAATTGATAGGTCTCCCCGTTGTGCAAATAATCTTTTCCTTTGCACCCAAACACGCCGTCAGAGTGCCGCTTTAGATATTCGTACACATAGGTCGTATTGTGGCCAGTGTCCACCATCGCCGCTTGTATCCTGTAAATTTTGCCGTCCGTTCCAATGTATCGCTTATTGGCAAGTATGCTGTCGAGCCGATCCCAGACACCATTGAATTCCGCAGTGTTGCCTTTGATTTCCAAGAATTCCAATGTCCAAGTTACGCCACCATACGAATAGCCCTTAACATCGACAAAGAGGCACTTGTCTTGTACGTCAATGGACGCTATCAAAATCAAAATGGGCGAGCCTGCATCACGCACGGCCATATCGTTTGGAACGCCGCGGGCGATAAGCTCCGATTCATCGTTGACGATGACAAATCCGGTTCGACGAAACTGGATAGCACGATTATATTCGATCTGCTTCCCGCCCAGTTCTTCAAACGTCAGCCCCTGCTTCGTGTTTCGAAAAAGTCGATATTTTTCTTTGTCTTTTAGTCGATTGCTTTTTAAGTCCCAGCATTCGGCCCATTGCAGTACCATATCCTCCCAACTATACATCCCTGGCGGATTGTAGAGGGGAGTAAGATGATACGATCTTCTAAAAGGCACGGCGGCCTTGGCGGTGGCTCTCCATTCCCCCCTTGGGATTATTACAGCTTTGTCATAATTTTTCATGGTTTTTCCACAGACCGAATTGCCGCACTTATACGCAACGGTTTCTATAATCGGCTCAAAGTTTTCGTCATTTTCCCATACCATTCCCCACGTATAATTTGATTCGTTTTTGCCATGCCACACCAATTCCTGCATCACGCCGCAATGTTTGCATGGCACGAAAAATTTTCGCTGGTCGCCATTTTGGAAGAGGGCTTTTATTTTCGATGTTTGTTCCACAAGCGGGGTAGAACCCCAAAATATTTTTCGCTTGCTTCCTGTGTATGCGTTCGTTCTGTTCCGTACCAAGTCCACAACGGTACCTTCTTTCGGGATAGAGTCCGGAAATGCATCCACTTCATCTGCCAAGGCGCACGGGTAAGAAAGCCCCCTGAATCGGGCTGGGCTACGACCGCCAAAACTGTGCAGGTACCCACCCGGATACTCCTTTGCGGCGGTCGTATCCCCAGAGTTTTTGCTTCCCTTTTTCTTGCGAGCTTGGGAAAAAATCAAATCCCTCGCCCCGGCATCGTCTATCATTTTTTCTATCTTTACTTGCACCGATGTTTTCATAAGGCCGGCATCTGCGGTTACATACATTTGCGCTTTTGGGGCACTCATTATGTTGTACAGCATTATTGTTTCTATGACGGCGGTTGTCGATCCTACTTGGTTGCCTTTCATCATGGCAACCTCTTGGGTTGGATTGTCTGGGCTGAAACAGTCAACGATTTCGCGGAAGTAAGGGAACTTTTCAAAACTGAATCTGCCTGGAAACGGGGTGAGGTCGCCTTTTAGGTAGCGCACCCGCTCTATAAAATCACTTGGCAATTCATGGCGCAAGGAATCTGGGAGTTTTTCGATTTGCTCCAGAAGGAAGTCAACATCGCCTTGGAAAATGTTTTCTAGGTAAATTGCGTGTGTTTTCATTAGTTATCTATCGCCTCGGTTATAGCCTCTTTTATTTTGTCATTTAATTTGTCGTCATCTTGATATTTTGATCGGAGGCCGCCTAATTCCCTTGTGAGTTCTTCTTTTGCGTTTTTAATGATTCTTGATATTCCGCTTTCAAGCTTTCTGCTTACGTCTAGTCTGGCTGAGTTTCCCTTGGCTTGCACCAGTGCGATAATTTCATCGACTGCGGATTCTGGGTATTCTAAAAGCTGCTTCATTAAGATGTCGAGGTATTGTATCAGTCGGGCGATAACGAAATCCTTTTCTATGAGTTGGAGTCGCCGCTCTCTGACCTTTTGATCTCGCTCATCGGCGGCGGCCAAATCTTTGAGCATTCGGACATACTCTTGCATTCCAGGCAAGCCTTTGAATTTGATTACCAGTTCTCGCAGAGTGAGCCCCAAGAGCCGTTGCGGAAGGCCGGCATATTCGGAAATTTCATGCTCCGAAAGGAGGCTGAAGTCCACGGGCGGTGGCACCGCTCTTTTGTCCACTGTTTGTTCGGCGGTTTCTAGGGCTTTGGCACTGCTTTTCAGCCGCCGTCTTGCCGCATACCCAGCATTGACTGGATTTTCGGTGTCCAGCAAGCCCGCGGCATTGCGCACGAGTGTTTTGTTGCGAATTTTCCGCGCTATCACAGACGGTGCCACTCCGCAAATTCGCGCAAATTCGGCTTGGCGTACTTCAGCCATGCGGATACGCCCCCTTGAATGCCGCTGGGTCTGGATCCGCCGCGGTACCGCGGGCGCGCCGCCACGCGGCTGGCCGGGCCGCCGGGCCTGGATCCGCCGCGGTGTCGCGGGCGCGTCGCCGCGCGGCTGGCCGGGCCGCCGGGTCTGGATCCGCCGCGGTGCCGCGGGCGCGCCGCCGCGCGGCTGGCCGGGCCGCCGGGTCTGGATCCGCCGCGGTGCCGCGGGTGCGCCGCAGTGCGGCCGACCGGGTCGCCGCCGAGCCGAGAAGATATATAGCCATGCCCTAATGATAGTGCCAGCGCGCCGGCGGCGGCTATTAATTATCGTTGCCTTTCGTTGCCTTTTTGTTGCCCCGGGGAAATTTTCGGCGGGCAGGTCGTTAAGCGGTCGGTCGCCCGAATAATTGCACACGGGGTGGGGGCCGCCGCAGTACCTTTTTTTTAGCGGCGGCGGCTGTTACACGTTACACCTTTGCCCCGCCGTGGCTATTGCCACTTGCTAAATGCAAATTCTCTCTTTCTTTATTATTGATTATTCAAGTATGCTTTTTTTTATTCCTAGACATCTAACTTTTTTTGTATAGTAAAAGTGTAACGTGTAACAACCTATAGGATATACAAAACAGGAAAAAGGGGTGCAAAAAACAGGGGGAATTATGCAATACGGGCATGGTACGGATTGCGCCAGCGCAATAGACCCATTGCACGGATCGATTTGTTACGGTTTTCGTGCTATAGATTGTTGGCAAAAACACGCCGCGCAGGAGAGGGCGGCGCGGCGTGGGATTGGTCAGAGCGTTGTCGGGCTGTGCGCCGTGTTACGCTTTGCCTATAGTATCGGGAAGCAGGGCATCGGTGGCTGCGGCAGCGTCGGGAATGGCCGCCAAAGCCATCTCCAAGTTCGTGCGGTTGTAGTAATCGACCATCGAGATCGAATGGTGCCCGGTCAGCTTCTGGAGGTTGTGCGCACCCATGTGACGGCTCATAATGGTAACGTATGTGTACCGAAGCGAATGGGTGACTATACGCCTCCCATCCGGAATAAGGTCTTTCGTTTTGTGGATATGGCCACCTTTCCAGTCGCCTCTCGCCACCAGCGTTTGTTTGTCATATGCAATACCCGCCCGTATCAACGCAAGGACGAAGTTGGTCTTGGCCATCGAGATTGATATGGGCTGTTCGCCGTAAGTGAAAATATAGCCGTCAGGCGTTATTCCGTTGCACCGGATATGCTCCGACAGCATCTCAAGGGTTGCGGGCGGAAGCGGCACGACTCGCAGTTTCGGATGTTCGGGCGATCCGCATTTGTTGTATACCGTGCGCACCCCGCTTTTTTTGATGAACCCGTCAACGATGAGAGCCCCTTTGTCAAAGATCACCTGCTTGGCCCGCATCCCCCTTACCTCCCCCAGTCTTAGGCCAGCCGAAAGGGCGCAAAGGAAAAACAGGAAGAAGTCGTGCGTGAAGTTTTCCCGCCTGAAAAGCCGCACGATCTCGTTCTCGGTGAAAATGTCGGCCTTGTTTGGCGTTTTGCCGATATGCGGAAAACCGGGCTTGTACACCTTACAGCCCATAAACTGGCCCTCTTGGTATATTTCATTCAGGGCGGCGATATATTGGTTTTTCCACGAGGCGGAACGCTCCACCGCAAACAAGTACTCCATAACCTCGTCCAGTTCCAAGGTGCGGAGCATCCTTTCGCCCCATGTGCCTATTATGTGGCGCATAAACACCCGGTTGTTGGACAAGGCTTCTGGGGAGACGGATTTTTTTAGCTGCTGGCGGCGATTCACGTGTTCGCTCCCCGGAACAAACATATTCCTAGCTATTTCGCCAACCAGCAAATCGGCGTTACTGACCCTAAAGCCCGCCGGTGCGCCGCCTAGCGCATTTTTGGCCCTTGGAGGGGGCGGCAGGGTGCGAATGAAGTCCTCGGCGGCTTGGCGGCTCTTGACCGCCGTCCCGCAGGATTTCTGCACCTTCTTCCCGCTGGAATCAACGTAATAATAGTACCACCGTGAGACGGCCTTGCCGCTTTTCAGTTTTCTGGGTTTCTTGAATGCGTGGTATTCGAGTTTTGCCATCGTGGTTGACCTCCGGTTGACCTCCTGAAACCCCGTCGCCTTTGGTCGTTTCACTAATTCCTTGTCCCACAAGGAATTAACTATGCCACCTCGGGGAATTGAACCCCAGACACGCAGATTTTCAGGCTTGCTGCCCTTTCTTCGGTAAGTCCTTATTGCACCAGTAATTGCTTATCCCGCAATGATTTAGCGATTTTGTATTATGTCTATATTTTCTCTGTAGCGTCAATCCGTGTACGATAAATGCACGATAAGCGCACGATGGGGAACCGTTTTGTGCAGAAAAAGCCTGATTTTCGCTCGTGTGATGATGCTACCTTGCCGCCATTCTCGACGCGTCCAGCGCTGCATCCATCGCCCGCCAGAAAAAAGTGTCGTCGCCTTGGTGTCCTGCCAAAAGGTCGTTTATCTGGCTTTCCGTGAGGAAGACATTGTCGAGCATGACAAAAGTCTGCCGGTTCTGCTGATCCCTCAATGGTGTTGTCCGGTATAAGTACAGCCTGTGATCGCCGTCCATCGTCCTAAGCCTAACGCTTATCCTTGCCGTCCCGTTTGGCGGCCGCCGCCAATCGTTCTCATACCTGAACCACTGAAAATCCGCAAGCTCTATCTCACCCAAAGCCTCGTCAAGCGCAGTCCCCCTCATGTTCGCCAGCCTTGCGTTAAACGATGCCCTGCCCAATAACCTCATAAACTGCTCGATGACATCCCCTGACATCGGCGTCAACTGGCCCGTGTCGTGGTCTCGTTCAAGGAAACGGCTGAAAACCCCGCCGCCGATTTCCACCTGCGTTTGAAACCTAAAAAACAGAAAAGCCCTGTGCTCCCCGGCGACATGCTGCCCGGAAAATCCTATCTCTATCAAAGGAAATATCTGCCATCCCGCCCTGTCTTGCCGCACCAGACTTGTACCCGGCACGAAATCCCGATACGCCTCGTTCTGGGCGAATGCGCCGACGGCAACGAATGCCAAAAACAACGTCAATGTGAGTATTTTTTTCATGGAATGCCCCTTTTCTTGAGCGGTTGCTCGTTTTTTATATTTCAGCCGAAAATCGCCTTAACGTCAAGCGCTCAAAACGTTCCGCTTCAATCCCGCCGGGCTATGCGTTTGTCGTACTGGGGTGTCCATCCGCGTAGATAACCTTCCCTTCCTTAATTGAATATCAGGATGCAGCTTTTGCCTCGCCATCCTGAGCGATCGCTTTTTTTGGCGAGGCTCCAAGCGCCTGCTCCTCAAGCCGCGCCAGCCTCTCCTCGACGGACGAGGGATCCTGCCAGGTT
>Ga0209755_10003546_pt1 | contig 19433 bp, 14 predicted proteins | sample TergutCo191P1_FD_187301 | JGI IMG/M metagenome (GOLD analysis project Ga0209755, IMG submission 187301) | Cornitermes sp. P1 segment gut microbial communities from Petit-Saut dam, French Guiana - Co191P1 (SPAdes) (version 2) | ecosystem: Host-associated > Arthropoda: Insects > Digestive system...
CCCCCCCCGTTTCATTCGTAAGCCAACACATTTCTTAACAAACAATCCGCATTCCGCTACTCTCCGATTTTCGCATAAGGCCGGATTGATCCGAGCGATTGGCTCGCTGGAATTTGTCCCTTTCCCCACATTCGCCGACCATAGGCCGGCGTTGGATGATGTTTTAAAATACCAAGGAGAGAATTAGGATGCAAAACAAAAGACGAAAACAGCTACAAATTTGCGCTATTTTCATGGCTTTTGCCGTTAGCGCGATGTTTTTTGTGGCCTGTGACGATGGAACCAGGGAGTTCACGATCGTTTTTTCCGCCAATGGCGGAAGCGGAGTTGCGCCCAGCCCGATAACGGCAAGGGCGGGGTCCAACGTGACCCTTCCTTCCCAAGGCGATCTGACGAGAAGTGGTTACGCCTTCATGGGGTGGAACACGAACGCCGCCGGCACGGGGCTGACCCATGGCGCAGGGACTTCCATTGCCATGCCGGATGGGCACATTACCCTGTACGCCAGATGGGATCATGTTCCCCCATTGACGGGGACTGTAAGCATAACTGGAAATACCTGGGTGGGGCAAACACTGGTGGCGAACATCGCGACCCTCCACGGCACTGGTGCCATTTCCTTCCAGTGGAATCTGGCGGGAACCCCAATCGCCGGCGAAACTGGTCCAAATTATGTCGTGCGGTCTGCCGATGTAGGCCAGACTATCAGCGTAACGGTAACCCGCGCAGGCTATTCGGGTAGTGTTACCAGCACTCCCGTCGGGCCAATAGCCACCGCCGCGCCTGCTGTTGTTACCTGGACGGCAAATGCCGTCGGCGATCCAACCACGACCGCCATCAACTTTACCTTTAGCGCCAATCCGGGAACGGTGCAGGCATCGGACTTTACGATTACCCCTGTAACTGGCTCGGCTACTGCAGGGACTTTGACCGGCAGTGGGTTGGTGCGGACGTTGAATGTCTCCAGCGTAAGCGCCGGCACCGTTATGGTTTCCATTGACTTTCCTGGAGTTTCGGATGCGCCGCAGACGGTGACGCTTTCCGCGCCTGCTGTTATTACTTGGACGGCAAACGCCATTGGCGATCCAACCACGACCGCCATCAACTTTACCTTTAGCGCCAATCCGGGAACGATGCAAGCATCGAACTTTACGATTACCCCTGTAACTGGTTCGGCTACGGTAGGGGCTTTGACTGGCAGCGGGGTGTTGCGGACATTGAATATCTCCAATGTAAGCGCCGGCAGCGTTATGGTCTCCATTTATCTGGCTGGGGTTGTGGATGCGCCGCAGACGATAACGCTGGTTGCACCTGCGCCCGATGAAATTACATGGAGTGCTAGTCCCACCGGCACTCCAACCACGACCGCTATCAACTTTACCTTTAGCGGTGCTCCTACGGGGCTGGTCGAATCTGACATTACTATCACGTCCGGAACCGGCGCGGCGATAAGAGGCGCTCTGTCTGGAACTGGAACCACGCGGACGTTGACCGTTTCCAATGTATCCGCTGGAACCGTGTCTATTTCCATCAACAGGGCCGGAATTGCTAGCGGGCCTCAGACGGTGACACTGGTCGCGGCCACGCCCGATGTTACATGGAGTGCTACCCCCACCGGCACTCCAACCACAACCGCTATCAACTTTACCTTTAGCGGTGCTCCTACGGGGCTGGTCGAATCTGACATTACTATCACGTCCGGAACCGGCGCGGCGACAGGAGGCGCTCTGTCTGGCACTGGAACTACGCGGACGTTGACCGTTTCCAATGTATCCGCTGGAACCGTGTCTATTTCCATCAACAGGGCGGGAATTGCGAGCGGGCCTCAGACGGTGACGCTGGTCGCGGCTACGCCCGATGTTACATGGAGTGCTACCCCTACCGGTACTCCAACCACAACCGCCATCAACTTTACCTTTAGCGGGAACCCCGCGGGGCTGGTCGCTTCGGACATCACGATCGCGTCTGGAACTGGCGCGGCGACAGGAGGCGCTCTGTCTGGAACTGGAACCACGCGGACGTTGACCGTTTCCAATGTATCCGCTGGAACAGTGTCTATTTCCATCAACAGGGCGGGAATTGCGAGTGGGCCGCAGACGGTGACGCTGGTCGCGCCGACCCATGTCGGCGGCTGGTGCGGCTGCGATGATTGGGATTGCGACTGGGAAGACGACTGCGATGAATTCTGCGTAGATGGCACAGGCTGTGGCTGCCATACCTGTCATTGTGCTGGTGCTGCGCTTACCTGGACGGCAAATGCCACTGGCACACCAACCACAACCGCCATCAACTTTACCTTTAGCGGGAATCCAGCGGGGTTGGTTGCGTCGGACATCACGATTGCGTCCGGAACCGGCTCGGCGACAGGAGGAGCTCTGACTGGCACCGGAACCATGCGGATGTTGACCGTTTCCAATGTAAGCGCGGGAACCGTGTCAATTTCCATCAACAGGGCCGGAATTGCTAGCGGGCCGCAAGAGGTGACGCTTGTGGGTCTATTACCGATAACAATAACCGTTACCGGGATACCCGCAGTACATAACGGTCGTCATGCATGGATGGATTTGCTGGACTGGAACGAGTTTTTTGTTGCAGAAGGCTCGGGAACGATAACATCGAATTCGCTTACGGTGACTTTTCCGGACGTATCCCCAGGGGTTCATTACATTGACATCGAAATCTATTCACCTTGGAATTGGTATTGGTACGGGACATTGGACTTATGGAACATCGTCCGCGGAGTCAACACCATACCGTTTTCCGCCTTCGGTCGTTTAGGTCATGGCGCCCTTACTGCGCCTCTTTCTGGAGACCTGGATTCCCTGGAACGAACGCGGCTCGAAAGGCCGCGCATAAGGATACGTCAGTAGCCGGGAAATATGCGGCCACGATAACGTCGATGCCTAGGGAGCAACCCTTGGGCATCGACAAAATTAGAGTTCTTGCGAAATTTCAATTTTGCAAGAACTTCCACTGAAAATGCAGTTTTAAGAGCCTCTGGCTCGCAAAACTGCGGACCTCTTGCGAAACTTATGGAGTTTCGCAAGAGGTCTATCATACCAAGGAGATACCAATGCTGAAAAAGATTTTGCTCATGACGGGAGTGCTGATATTCATGCTGGCACTCGGACTGGAAACCGCCCATGCCCAGGTCGGGCTTGACGATGCGATCAGGAACGCGACGGAACGGCTTGCCCCGCAACTTGGAAGGGAAGCTCGCGTCGCGGTTTTCTACATAGGCGCCGGCTCTGTCAGAATGTCGGATCACATAAGAAACAGGATGCATGCAGCCCTTGGAAACCGGTTCACCATGGTAGCCGTGGAGGAGTCCGTTCTTGAAATAATTCGAGCGGAACAGGACAGGCAAATGGGCGAAAGGTTTGACACGGCCGCATTCGTGGGTATAACGGGAGGGTTGGGAGCCCAGTTCGTCGTTGTTGGCAGCTTTCAGCCAATATTGAACTTTCATGATTTCAGGGTACAGATAATCGATGCCGGCACCAACGTCGTCGTGGGCTCTTTCGAAACGCACGTCCAGGACAACCGCTTAATAAGGGATCTGCTGGGTGCCGACTTTACCACCGCGCAGCGCTGGGGAACGGTGGGGCTTAACCTTGTGCCCGGCGTCGGTTCCCTCGCCATCATGCGCGACATACCCGGCGGCATAATCCAGTTGGTCGGCGGCGGGGCGGGCTGGGGCCTCCTGTTTTTCGGTATTGCGACCACCTACACAGAGCAAGGCTGGGATCCCATACTTGAGCGTCCGACTACCTTGGAGCGGAACAACCGATGGGCCATTTTCGCCGGTGGGGGGCTGATTGCCCTTCAGAACATCTATAGTATTTGGAGAGCCTACAACTTCACGGCGAGGCCCGCCAGAATGTCATCCATCGTCGATCCCGAGGCATGGAACCTTGCCATCATACCCGGAAGAAACGGGATTGAAGGGGTTTCCCTTTCCCACACTGTGCGGTTTTCAGTGTGTAGGTAAGTAGCGCGGAAGTCAGCGCTTCGCTGATGTCGTGTCATATTGACACGCAATAGAGATACAAGATACGCTTAAAATCCGCGGCACGCATTTCCAGATCTTCATGCGCGCGAAAGTAGGTTCGGTATGATTTTGAACGGAGCGGAAATAATTATAGAGGAACTGGTGGCGCAAGGCGTTGACACCGTGTTCGGATACCCAGGCGGCTTTGTCATTCACATATACGACGAGCTGTACAAAAATTCGCACCGGATAAACCATGTCCTGTCTGCCCACGAGCAGGGTGCGACACATGCCGCCGATGGGTACACCCGGGTTTCGGGACGTTCTGGCGTGGTTATCGCAACAAGCGGTCCCGGCGCGACGAATCTGGTCACGGGTATTGCCAACGCCTACCTGGATTCCGCGCCGGTGGTGTTCATCACCGGCAACGTCCCGGTGCCGATGCTTGGCAGGGACGCTTTTCAGGAAATCGACATCGCAAGCGTGACCCAGCCTATCGTGAAGCACAATTACGTTGTTCGGGACATAAAAGACCTGCAGTACACGCTGAAAGAGGCGTTTCTGATAGCCCAGTCGGGCAGGAAAGGCCCGGTTCTTGTCGATATACCCCGCAGCGTCCAGATAGATTCTTTCGAATACGACCCCGATTTAAAGGTCTCGATTGCGTGTGCCTCGAAAAAAACCAGGAACATCGATGCGCTGGACGAGGCACTGGCGGCAATCGGGGAAAGCAAACGCCCCTATATTTACTGCGGCGGCGGCGTCACAGCGTCGGGCACCGGGGCGCTGGTTCTGGAACTTTCCCAAAAACTTGGCGCGCCAGTCGGCCTTAGCATGATGGGAATCGGTGCGATACCAGACAGCTACGAACTCAACCTTGGCATGTGCGGAATGCACGGCAGGTACGCCTCGACCGTCGCACAGTCGGAGGCCGACCTTGTAGTCGCATTGGGCGTGCGCTTTTCCGACCGCGCCACCGGAAACACGAAAGAATATTCAAAAAACTGCACGATACTGCATGTCGATATAGACGCCGCGGAAATCGGCAAAAACGTCGGGCCGCAGATCAGTCTGTGCGGCGACCTTGGGGAGATACTTCCCATGCTGGTCGGCAAGGTCGATGCGCGGGCCAGGGGCGAATGGCAGGCAAGGGTGCGCGAGCTTAAGTCTATCGGGAGTGCCCCGCAAGGCGACAGCTTCACGCCGCGGGCCGTCATCAACTGCGTGAATTCCTACTTTGACGATGACACCGCAGTCGCCACGGACGTGGGACAGCATCAAATGTGGACCGCGCAGCACTACAGGTTCGAGAAACCGCGCAGGTTGGTTACCTCGGGCGGGCTTGGCGCAATGGGCTTTGGCCTTGGCGCGGCGATTGGCGCATGCATGGCGAACGGGCGCAAGCGGACTGTGCTTTTCACCAGCGAGGGCAGTTTCGGGATGAACCTTACCGAACTTGCCACCGCGGTTACGCAGAATCTGCCCATCCTCGTGGTGCTTCTAAACAACGGCGTTCTGGGAATGGTAAGGCAGTGGCAGACCCTGTTCTTCGGCGAGCGTCATTCGCAGACCACGCTTGAGCGAAAAACCGACTTCCCGGCTCTTGCCCGGGCATTCGGGGCGCAGGGTTTTTCGGCGGGCAGTCTTGACGAGCTAAACGCCGCCATGAAAAGCCTTCCCGATGGCCCGTGCCTAATCGACTGCAGGATCGACATGGACGAAAAGGTTTTCCCGATGATTCCCCCGGGTGGTTCGGCTAAGGACATTATCACGAAATGAGACGGGCGAGGGAACCGCGCAAAATCAGCGGTTCCCCCTGCATTGCGCCGCCGCTCGTTTACCTGTCCTTGATGTTATCCGCAATCGCCTTGGTGTTGTTGGCAAACGCCGCCGTCACCTTCAGCAGTTCGGCCAAAAGCCGGAAAAACACGAGGAGGAAAAAGCCGACCACGGGACCCGTGAGTATTATGATCGGGCCGCCGGGAATGCCGAAATACATTTCCAGCATCCTCATGTAATTGCCAAGGATTATCGTGGCGATTAAGCCAACCCCGAAACCTGTGATACCAATCAACGTGCCGAGCCATTCACCGAAAGTCCGCAAAATTCCCGCGCATATCGGAATCGCGACGAATTCGGACTCGGCCACCTCGGTAACCTGCTTTCGCCTGTTCCACCACAACTGAAAGCCTATCCAGCAGGCAAAGGCGATCACGAACCACGAAAAGATGAACGCAACCACGGCTCTTCCCCCCACTTCGCCAAGAAAGCCCGAATCGACGACAAAGTAAATCACGAAGAAGGGAAGAATCAGGCTAATCGCCGCCATGATCAAATAGACGAATCCGAAAATCGTGCCCTTGCCTATGAAATTCAGATACGATCTCGAAAACCCGAAAAACGGGTTCCCGTCCAGCTTGTCGAAAAGCGCCTTCACCTTGCTCTCGCGCGTTTCGGTTACATTCACGTCACTCATAATTCAAACCTCTCAAAACTTTTTTTCGGAGTACTCCGATGGGTACAGTTATATTCGCAATCCTGGCATTTGTCAAGCGTGGCGTTTCGAAAGTCAGCAATTCTAAATCCTTAGGAAAATATGTCAAATTTCCATCGCTGCTGAGATACATGTGCGAGATGAGGGACAGAAACGCAGTACTCCGAGCGCAAGGCCGGCTTTGGTTTTTCCCCGTCAGAAAGTCCCCGATCCTGTCGGTTCTGCTTTTCGGCGGCTGTCAATAAAATACATGATGTATCCCACGGCCAAAATTACCCCGGCAACGGCAAGAATAAAAAGTACCGTCCAACCGCCGAATCTATGCCAGTCCATAAACGGGTAGGGGAAACTATAAATGCCATCCGTGTACGGCGTGGTGAATTCCACTCCCGCAAAACCGAGTATGGATGCCTGGACAAGATAGAAAAAGGGGAAAACAAGAAAGAGGAACGGGGTTCTTTTTGTCAGGTGCCTGCCTTGCGAAAATAAAACGTAATCCCCGACAATGAGACACACATTTATAAGATGGGTCGCGAAATTGCCGAACGTAAAAAGAACTTCGGTATTCGAAATAAACGGGGCGATGCCGAGCCAAAATATGACTGCGACTATTATCATGTTCAATGCAAGCGAGGCATGTATGAGCGGGAAATAATGGCAGCTTCCAATTTTGCCATTTGTCTTCATGTCTTTTCTTGTTTTTACCGCCAGAACTATAAAGGCCACGAACACAAGAAAGTTGCTTTGGAATGTAAAATACAAAAGTTGCGCGGTATTAAATCTGCCGTGGTGAATATCCAGCGCGGCAAGAATACCGACGAGGCAACCTACGGCGGCACAGGTGCGAAACCAAAACGCAATTTGTCTGTTTCTTATCATGCCATAATTATACTAAAATTAGTTGAAAATTACAAGCATTCTGCGGAGTCTGTCAAAATACCGGGCCGACTTGCGCCTCACCCCCGATGTTTCTCCCAAGCTCGTCCGAGACGCATCACTGCGAAAATAAGGATCCCCAAGCCCGCGGTGGCGGCGTACAGGGTAAAGAGCAGGCGAAACCCCGCAGCCCCAGGCGCGGCTTCCAGAATCGCTCCCCCGACCAAGGTACCAAGAAGCGACGGCAACCCCATGCCCAAGGCGACAAACAACGACATGCCTTTCCCCCGGTTTTTGGGCGGGAAAACACCGGCGATGAAATACACCATGGCGGGAAAAAAGGTTCCAAAGCATAGGGCGTGCAGCAGTTGAGAGGCAAGGACAAAAGGCCCAAAGGGAAGAAAAGCCCAGATCAAAAGCCGCAGGGTAACCCCCGCGGCGGACACGGCCAGAAGGGGCAATGGGCCAAAACGCCGGAGCAGGGCGGCGGATAGAAATATAACGGGAAGTTCCGATGCCGTGCCAATGGCGAACATCAGACCTACCACGTCCCATTCCAGCACCTCGGTCAGGTACAGGGGAAAATAGCTGTAGACCGCCGACATTGAAAAAGAGATTACGAATATAATCCCAAGCCCCCCAATGACATAGGCCGAAAAAATGGGCCGCCCTTTTTCGATACCAATCCCCCCGGGGTTTGGCCCCGTAGAAGAGCTAAGTGCGGAACGTGGCAGAATAAGGATCGGCACGATGGCCATGGCGGAAATCAGTGTAAGCCACAGGGCGATATTCCAGGCACTGTCCGGACGCAGAAAGGGGGTTATCTGCAGGAATAGGGCGACGACTATAAAACTGACAGATCCCCACACCCGTATCCTGCCGTAGTTGCCGGTTTTTCCAATCTGGATCGTCGTCACCGCATCAAGAAGGGAATTCGAGGATCGCAGGCCAAAGGCCATCAGCGCAAGAAACACTGCGCTAAGGGCGGGATGAACCCACAGCACCAATGGAAAGGCGACAACTGTGGGAATTATGGCCGCGACAATAAGGGCGTGTCGGTAGTTCCCGATTCTGTCCGCCCAAAAACCAAGTGCGAAAGGGCCCACGATACCCGCCCCGGCGAAGATACTCAAAAGCATTCCCACCCAAATGGGGCTGTAACCCAAATCCCGTAACAGAATGGCAAGGTAGGGGGCACTTACCGCGGGAATCGCAAACATAAACACATAGGAAGGAATAAAGCGATTTTCCCGAGAGCGGTTTTCATTTTTCATTCGGAAAACAGGCCGTCTACATCACTTCCAGAAAAGGCACGCAGATCAGGTTCAGCGCGTCCTGCAACACCCGCAGCACCGCCCGCGACAGGCCAAGCCTTGCGGTTGACAGTTCGGGGTTGTCCGCGTTTAGAATCGGGCAATCGTGGTAAAACCGGCTGAAGCCCTTGGAAAGCTCGTAAAGATATGCGGCAAGGCGCGAGGGATCGAGATCCGCGGCGGCCTCGCTTACGGCCTGCGGGTAGACGGCAAGCGTTTTGATCAGTTCCCATTCTGAATCCGAGGTGAGCAGGGCAAATTCGTTTCCGCCCGTTTCCGGTTGCTCGGCACTCATCCGCAGAAGCGAGGAAATGCGCGCACCCATGTACTGCAGATAGGGGCCGGTGTTGCCGTTGAAGGAAAGCGATTCCGCAGGATCGAAAAGCATGTCCCTTGCGGGGCTTACTTGCAAGAGATAGTAGTGCAATGCGCCAAGGGCGACTTTCTCGGCAACCTCCATCGGATCGCCGACCTTTTCCTCGCGTTCCTTTTCCCTAATCTCGGCAAGGGCCATGTCCCTAAGACTGTCGATCAAGTCGTCGGCATCCACGACAGTTCCCTCGCGGCTTTTCATCTTGCCTTCGGGCAGGTTCACCATGCCGTATGAAAGGTGGAAAAGGTCTTTCGCCCAGGGATAACCCAGCTTGTTCAGCAAGACGAACAGCACCTTAAAGTGGTACTGCTGCTCGGAACCGACCACATAGATCATCCTGTCGAACGGCCAACTTTCGTGGCGGCTGATTGCCGTGCCGAAGTCCTGCGTGATGTAGATCGAGGTGCCGTCGCTGCGAAGAAGGATTTTCTTGTCGAGTTTTTCCTCGGTCAGGTCAACGGCAATCGCCCCGTCGTCCTGCCGATGGAAAAGGCCCTTTTCAAGCCCCTTCAGCACCTCCTCTTTTCCCAAAAGCCAGATATCGCTTTCAAAGTCGTACTTGTCAAAGGAAATGCCGGTGCGCTCGTAGGTTTTTTTCATGCCCTCGATCGCCCAGGAGTTCATTGTCTTCCAGAGTTCCACCGTTTCGGGATCCCCGGCCTCCCATTTGCGCAACAGTTCCTGTGCGCGGGCCATGAGCGGCGCGCGCGCCTCGGCATCTTCCTTTTTCAGCCCCTCCCTTTGCGCAATCTCGTCCGTCTCATCTTTAAGGGCCTTGCTGAAACACACATACCATTCGCCCACGAAGTGATCGCTCTTTGTCCCATCGGACTCCGGCGTTCTGCCCTGCCCCTGTTCCTTGTAGGCCAGCATGGACTTGCAGATGTGAATGCCCCGGTCGTTGATGATGCACAGTTTTCGCAGATCCGCGCCGCAGGCCGCGAGTATGCGCGAGACGCTTTCGCCCAGAACGTCGTTGCGCAGATGCCCCAGGTGCAGGGGTTTGTTGGTGTTGGGGCTGGAAAACTCCACGACGATTCTTTTGCCCGCCATGGTGCCAGGTCTGCCGAAGGGAAACCCGCCGCCTTTGTCTTCAAGGATTTGCGCAAGAACGCCCTTTGCCACGACCGCCCGGTTCAGCCTTACGTTCAGGTAAGGCCCCTGCGCCTCAAACGAGCCGCTTTTTTCCAAGCCTTCTTTCGCCGCCAGCTTCTCGCCTACCATCTGGGCAATGACAGGCGGCCCCTTGCGGAGCGTTTTCGCAAAGGCAAACATGGGAAAGCCCAAATCCCCCATTTCAGGGCTTGGGGGAATTTCCGCGGCTAGTTGCGCCGGGCTTATCTCCGCCTCCAGACTGGCTTCCTTTGCCAGCGCATTGAGAGCCTCGGTTATCCATGTTTTCCAAGATTCCTTGTAGTCCTGCATGTCCCGTTCCTTGAGTTACTTGGTTCGCCTGTTCATCTTCTTGAAGGCCAGCATCATGACAATCCCCGCGACCGCGCAAGCCGATGCGATCATGAACGCCGGAAACATGGGGCCGACGTTTCCCACTTCAACAAGATTGTTGTAGCGGCCGGCCACCTGCGACGCGATAATCGCCCCGGTGCCAAAACCCAAAAGCACAATCCCGTAGTTGGACGACATGTACTTTGTCCCAAAAGTGTCGGCGGTCAGCGCCGGGAAGTTGCTCAAAAGGCCGCCGTAGAAAAACCCGATAAACGCTATCAAAACGTAAATCCAGGGAAACGCCGCCACGGTAACGAAAAGGGAAAGAAGCGCGGAACCGGACAGCAAAATGATTATGGTGTTCAGCCGCCCTATTTTGTCCGAGATCATGCCCCAGATTACGCGGCCCACCGAGTTGAATATCGAGATTACCAGAACGGCGACGGTGGCGGCGGTCGCCGTAAGTTCCTTCGCAACCGCAATGGGCCTTGCAAAGTTTATCATCATAAGCCCGCCGATGCAGGCGACCAGCAACGTGCCCGTCAGCAAATAAAACTGCGGGGTTTTCAGCATCTCCCTGGGCAGATAGTTGGCCGTCGCCTTTCCCGCCGCGCTGGCGGCACCTGTGGAAGCGGGCGCGGGAGGGGTTTTAAGAAACAGGCTTCCGACGGTGCAGATAATAAGAAAGACACCGCTCAAAATCCTGAACGTCATCGGCTCTCCGCCCAAGCCTCCCCTTGTGCCTGGCCCCCCAAAGGCATCGATCAAACCCTCGATGACAAAGGCGAAAACAACACCGCCAAAGCCAAGAGCGGAGACGATTATCCCCGTAACAAACCCCTTTCTGTGCGGAAACCATTTCTGTGCGCATGCAATCGTCGTGGCATAGGTGAAACCCATCCCAAAGCCGCCCATGACGCCGTAGGTTACCCACAGCAGCCATGGAACCCTTTCGGTCACAAACGAGGCGAGAAAGAAGCCAAGGCTAAGGATGATACCCCCAGCGAAAACCACAACCCTCGTCGAATATTTGGCGTCCAGCTTGCCAGCGAACACGCTTCCGATTGTCAACGTGGCAAGCAGAAGCGAAAACGTAAGCCCTGCGGCGGCGTTGTCGCCGTCGAAAAGACTGTGGGCTATGCCTGTCTGGAACAGGCTCCAAAGATATGCGACCCCGATAATTAGTTGGATAGCGACCGCAGCAAGGACGGCAAAAATACCCTGTCTTTTGTTCAAGCCCAATCTCCTTGTTTGCAGGTTATAAAAACGCCATCACATTTATAGACAAATTCGCGAGAAAAGTCAATAGGGTTCTTGCGAAATTTCAATTTTGCAAGGTCGCTGGCGCAAAAAAAAGCCGCGGAACGTGTCCGCGGCTTTTCGCCTGTCATATCGCGCCGACTAGAAGGGTTATCCCTCGGAATCCCCATCCCCGCGCAGGCCATCGATTACTTCCCATGCTCTTTCCCTTACGGGCAAAACGTAGGGGCCTTCCGCCACGGCGAAAAGGTAACGAAACGCATGGTGATATGTAAGACCGCCATCCCTTTCGGCAAGCTGTTCCAAGGCGTTGACCGTCGCAAGGGCTACATGGTTGTTGGGGGGAAATGTGCGGTGGAACCTGTTTGCGACCCAGACCATGATCGAGATCGTTTGGGTATTATCCTCCAGATCTATGGAGCCAAGGGAGTTCATCATCTCCTGCAGAACCATCGGCTCCCTTTCCGAAAGGATGGCCCTAAGAAGAATGGCCCTTGCCTCCTCGGTTCCCAACACGCCAAGCTGCCTGGCCGCTTCTTGCCGCACGTCCGGGAAGTTGTTTACAACCGCCCCCCTTGCCACGACCCGATTCTGCGAACCCGTAAGGACAAGGCGCTCCAAAGCCGCGTATATCTCGTCGCCAGCATCGCCCCGTCCGATGGCATCCTCGATATACTCCAAACCAAGCAGGTTCTGCCTGCGGTTGCTGGACATACTGGTTTCGCGTATTACCATCAACTCAACGGTCAATACCTCTTGTTCACCGTTTCCCGACTCGGCGGCCTGCCCCATGACGACGGGAACCGCCGTAACGGCCAGGATAATAAGGACTGCGATAATTTTCGAAAACATCATGTTTCTCCTCAGCTTTAACTCTAGGGGATTATTTGTCGCTTGTCAAGGAAAGCCCTACAGGTCTTTCGGGGCAAGCTCCAGAATCAGCTCGACCTCGCCTTTGGCGATGCCCATCGAACGGGCGATTTCGTCGATGTCCCAGCCCTGCCGCCTAAGCCTGATTATATTGTCGCGGTCCCTTGGAGGCGGCGCCCCATCGTCCGACGCTTTCCCGGGACGACCGCCCGGCTGTTTCAGGAGGCTGCGGGTCATCTTCAACTGGGATCGCGCACTGTCGTCCAGTTCGCGCAACTCGGTGGCAAGCCGCGTCACCATTTCACGCGCCTTGTTCATCTCGTCTATGCGATCTTCCAGCCATTTGATTGAATCATCCAACGTGGAAAGCTTTTCGGCGGCTTCCAGCGTTCTTTCGTTTTCGGCGGAAAGAACCTCGACCGACCTTCTGATGGCCTCCATATCGGTTTTTATCACCCCTACGGTACCGTCAAGCCGGTTTATAAGCTGCTCGCTTTCCTGCAGAATCCTGAAATTCCGGTCTATACCCTCGTTGGTTTCCTGCATGGTTTGCGTCTTCCGCTCAACCCGCTGGAATTTTTCCTCGGCATCCTTCATCGCGTCGTCAAGCTGACGTATCTTGACCTGCACGGCTTGAAGCGTGTCGTCCGAGTTGGAAACCTGCGCAAGTTTTTCCTCCACCGACTTGGCGGTTCTTAGGAGGTTGTTGAAGTCGCTTTCTATGCCCTCGATACGGCGTTTTTCCGCGGTGAAACGGGTGATTCTGGCGTTGATGTCGTCCTCAAGGTGCTTCATCTGGGCAAACTGGCTCTCAAACTTGGTCACGTCCGTGTTGAGTTGCGATAGACGCTCCGTGGTATCCGAGAGTTTGTCGTCGTGAAGGTCAAGCTCTTTCTTGAGCGCGCCGGAACGCTCGAAAGCCTTGGACATGGCGGTGCTTTCCTGGCGGACTTCCTCCATGGTCTTTTTCGCTTCCGTCAGACTTTGCTCTAACTGTTCGCTAAGGAGCCTTCGCTCCTCGTTTGCCTCGCGCATTTCCCTGGTCGCCCTTTCCTCGAACGAGGCGGCGTGGGTTTTCAGGCTTTCCAGATTGGACATGAGGTTTTCGCTGAGATCGGCGAAATCCTTCTTCATTTCGTCGGTGATTTTGATCTCGGCCTTTCTGCGCCTTGTCTCGGCATCGGTGGTAATCGCTTCCAGTTTCGAGTTGAACGCCTCCTGCCAAGCGTCAAGTTGCTCGCTGGTTTCGGCACCTCGTTTCGAAATATCCGCCAGGAATTCGTCCTCGAAGGTCTTGAGTTTCCCAGACATGCTTTCGTAAGCCATTTCCCTGATTTTGGAAAGCCCCACCTCGATCTCGGAAAGCTCCCCTCGCAAAGCCTGCAGGTTGTTCTTGTACTCCGACGACGTGCTTTCCCATGCGTCGCACATCTCATGCTCCACGCGGGCAAATTCGCCCTTCACGCGGGTCGCCGCTCCCTCCAGGGCAAGTCGCAACTCTTCTTCCAATCGGTCGCTGTTGTCGGTAATGTTGGCAAGCTGGTTTAACCGCTCCTCCTGAGCCAAGCGGTATCCATCGAGCCGTTCCTCGACGGCGGCGGCTATGTCAAGGCCAGTGTCATTGTACAAGGTTTTCCATTCCTCGCGGTGCTTGGCGATCTCGCCGCGCAGATCCTCGTCCTGTTCGATTATCGAGGCGGTCGTTTCCGCGACCTGCCGCTTCATGAAGGCGGCAAGTTCCTCCGCCTGGCTTTCCCATTCTTCCCTATACCGTTTCACGTCCTCAAGGTAAGTCTTTTTCCGCCCGTCCATCTCATCGGTCTCGGTTTTCCACTCTTCCTTGTCGCGCTCGATTCGTTCCTGCATCTCGTCCTGGTTCGTTTCAACGAAATCCTGCACGGATTTAAGTTTATCCTCGAAGCCGGTTTTGATACGACCAAGCCGCTCCTCGACCGCAGTGGTTATATCCAGCCCGGTGTTATCGCACAACTCCTTCCATTCATCCCTGTGCTTGTCGAGTTCCCCGCGCAGTTCCTCGGCCTGCCTGTTCCACTCGTCTTTGGACTGCTTTGCGGCGGCGCTGTACGCCTCTTTCTGTGCGTTTATGGCGGCGATTTCGGTCGTCCACTCTTCCTTGTCGCGTTTGATCAGTTCTTGTATCTCATCCTGGTTCGTTTTTACAAGTTCCTGAAGGGATTTCAGATTGTCCTCGAAACCGGTTTTGATACGGCCAAGCCGCTCCTCGGCTGCGGCGGTTATATCCAGCCCAGTGTTATCGCACAACTCCTTCCATTCATCCCTGTGCTTGTCGAGTTCCCCGCGCAGTTCCTCGGCCTGCCTGTTCCACTCGTCTTTGGACTGCTTTGCGGCAGCGCTGTACGCCTCTTTCTGCGCGTTTATTGCGGCGATTTCGGTCGTCCACTCTTCCTTGTCGCATTTGATCAGTTCCTGTATCTCATCCCGGTTCGTTTTTACAAGTTCCTGAAGGGATTTCAGATTGTCCTCGAAACCGGTTTTTATGCGGCCAAGCCGCTCCTCGGCCTGCCCCCGAAGTTTCGCCAAGGCCGCTTCCTCCACCTTTTCGGCCCTGCCACCAGCCTTCTCCACGGCGGTCGCAAAGATCTCCGTTATCCGTTCCTCTTCACGCGACAGACGCGCATCCAGACCATGAATCGCCGAACGGGTTTCCGACACGACCATTTCCGCCGCCTTTTCAAGCATGTCCGTGTTGTCTTTTTCGAAACGCAGACCAATGGCGTCCAACTCCTGGCTTATCGAGCTGATTTCGTCCTCGGCGCCCTCGACTTTTTCCCTGATTTCGCCCAGACGCTTCACCACGCCTTCCACAAAGGCCGACTCCTCCCGAATTCGGTTCATGTTTTCCTGTACCCGGCCGGTCATCCCGATGAGCTCCGTAAGGGACGCGTCATAACCCCGTATGCGGTCGTCAACCTGGGAAAGTATCTGGACTTTTTCCTTGAGTTCTTCCCTGGTAAGTTTCTGGATGCGGCGCATCAACTCCGCGGCGGCCTTCTTTTCCACCTCCAAGTTTATGCCGTAGTCCTTGATGATGGAACTCTTGTCTTCTATATAGTTGGATATGTCTTCCTTGCATTTTTCCACGTACTTCCGCACCGTGCGGTGCGAACGGTTGCTCTTGTCCAAAAGGCGGAAGAAGATTATAAGAACGAGCGCAATTCCGAGGGTTAAAAGGTGGCCTACTTCAAACATGGCTCATTTTAGCACAAAATCCCGCAATTGGCGATAGTCATGAAAGGTAAAATCCGCTCTGGGAGTGCCTGCCGCCCTGCGAGAAAGTAGGGCGGCCTTCATGCCTGCATTCTGCGATCCGGCGACGTCGTAACGGCGACTGTTGCCTACATATAATGTCTGTTCCGGGGGACAGCCAAGGGTGTCCGCCATCTCGACGAAAGAATGAACGGCCGGTTTCAGCGCGCCGGTTCTTTCCGAGCAAAGCACCGCGTCCCAAAGACCGGCAAGCCCGAGGTTTTCCAGTTTTTTCTCGGGGGGAAAGTCCGAAAGCAGCCCCAACTTTATCCCGGAGTCCCGCAGTTCGTCAAGAAGCTCCCGAACATGGGGAAACAGCTTTATATTGGAAAAAAGCGGCTCCCAACCGCGGTACATAAGGGTTTCAATCTTTTGCTTTGTGGCCTTTGCCGAAGCGCCCAGCATTTTAGCGGTAAGTTCGGCCTGATAATCGTAAAAATCGGGGTTGACGGATTCGGGGGACTGCTCCTGCTCGTGGCGGATGATGTCCCTTGCCTTGCTGAAGGCGCGCAGAAGCCGCCAGTTTGCCACCGCGAAGGGCGCAAGTCTGGTGTACAGCCGGTGGTTAGGGTAGAGTGTTCCATCCAGGTCAAAGCCCACGGCGCTGAATTTCAGGGTCATATCGATATTTTACCCAAACCGCAAACGTGTGGCAATTAGGGAACCGCTGGTTAAAGCGGAATTCAGCGGTTCCTTAGAGTTCTTGCGAAAATTCAATTTTGCAAGAACTTCCATAACTAAGCCTCAAAACGAAGGTTTTTGATGGCATTTATATTTCATGCACAAAATAGTTGCTGCCCTGGTAATTGATTTTTTTGAGGCAACTCGTACCGTTGACAAGATTCGCCGAAAATGCTAAGTTTTCAGACAGAAAGGGCTTTGAGTGCCCTTATCGGGCAATAGCGCAGTTGGTTAGCGTACAAGTCTGGGGGACTTGGGGTCCCCGGTTCAAATCCGGGTTGCCCGATATTTATGTCACATAGAAAGATGTTTCGCTTTCACACAAAAGGCAAACGCCTTTCCGTCATTGTACCTTGTCTGCACCAACCTGTGGCTCATAACACGGCATCGCCCTCAGCTTGTGCAGATTCCCCCGATGAAGCCCGTTGATGCGCTCCCTGACCACCACGTCCTCGCAAACGCCTTCCCGAATGTACTTGTCCAGAACGTCGTAGGAGAATCCCAAGTTTTCCTCGTCGGAAAGGCCAGAAAGCCCGTCCTCTGGCGTCTTTTCGATGAACCTTGCCGGCAGCCCCAACTCCCTGCCAATGGCCTTTATCTCGCTTACTGTAAGGCGGGCCATCGGGCTGAAATCGCCGGCGACATCCCCGAACTTCGTCGAGTACCCGACCCAGCCCTCGCTGAGGTTGGAAGTGTTGGCCACCAGCCCCCCAAGGGTCGCAGCCACGGCGTAAAGGGTCGTCATCCTGATTCTGGCCGGGGTGTTGATGGTCGCCTGCTTGTTTGGCTCAAGCCCGCCTTTTCGTATCGCCGCCAGAACCGAGTCCACGCTGTCCCTTATGTTGATGACGTGGTGCCTTATCCCCAGAAAACCAACCAGTTCCCGCGAAACGTCTATGTCCCACTGCTCGCCCTGCGGCAAAAGAACCCCGTGAACCCTATCCGTGCCGAGGGCCTGTACGCACAGGGCCGCAACTATCGAGCTATCCTTGCCGCCACTTAACCCGACAATTGCCGGGCGATTCCCACCGATTTCATCGAAGTAGGTGCGTATCCAGTTGATTATTTCGCCCTTGGTTTTCCCTGCGTCAAAAGCCGTCATGGTTTCTGCTCCCTTTACACGTCCAAGTTGCTCACCAGCAGCGCGTTTTCCTCGATGAACGCCCGCCGCGGGGCGACGACCTCGCCCATAAGCGTGGTGAAAATGCGTTCGGCCTCGACCAGGTCGTCCATGTGCACCTGAATGATGTTCCGCTTTTGGGGATCCATAGTCGTGTCGCACAACTGGTCGGGGTTCATTTCGCCAAGACCCTTGTAACGCTGAACGTCCACCTTTTCGGTGTCCCTGCCCGATTCGACAAGAATGCGATCCTTTTCGGCATCATCGTAGGCGTAAAAGACCTTCTTGCCATAGCTGACCTTGTAAAGCGGCGGCATGGCAAGGTAAACGTGCCCTCTTTCGATAAGCGTAGTCATGTACCGGTAAAAAAACGTCAGAAGCAAGGTGCGGATATGCGACCCGTCAACGTCGGCATCGGCCATGATTATAATCTTGTGGTACCGTATCTTGGAAACGTCGAACTCGTTGCCGCAACCAGCGCCTATGCTGGCGATAATCGGCTGCAGCTTCTCGTTGGTGATTACCTTTTCGATGCGCTGCTTTTCCACGTTAAGCATCTTGCCCCAAAGCGGCAAAATCGCCTGAGTACGCCGGTCGCGCCCGCCCTTGGCCGAACCGCCCGCGGAATCGCCCTCAACGATAAACAGCTCGCACTTCGCCGGGTCTTTCTCGGAACAATCCGCCAGCTTGCCCGGCAAACCCGCGGAGTCCATCGCGTTCTTGCGCCGCGTGGCATCCCGCGCCTGCCGCGCCGCGATTCTGGCCTTTGCCGCCAGCACCGATTTTTCCAGAATATTTTTGATGACATCCGGGTGCTGGTCAAAGTACAGCTCCAACTGCTCGTTCACCAGCGATTCCACCAGCCCCTTGACTTCGGAATTACCCAGCTTGCCCTTGGTCTGGCCTTCGAACTGCGGGTTAGGCACCTTCACCGAAAGCACTGCGGTAAGCCCCTCGCGCACGTCGTCGCCGGAAAGGTTCTCGTCCTTGTCCATCTTCTTCAAGTGCTTGGACTTTTTCAGGAACTCGTTCAACGTGCGGGTAAGGGCCGACTTGAAACCCACCAAGTGGGTGCCGCCCTCGCGGGTGTTGATGTCGTTGACGAAGGTGTACATGATCTCGTTGAAGCCGTCGTTGTACTGAATCGCGCACTCGATCTCGACATTGCCGTCCATTCCATCGTCGCGGGTACCCTCGAAATAGACCGGCTCCTTGTACAGCACGGTCTTGTTCTCGTTCAGGTAGTCCACGAAACTCTTGACACCGCCCTCGAACATGAATTCATGAACCTTGGGCGTGGAAAGTCGCTCGTCTCGAATCGTGATCTTCAAGCCCTTGTTCAAAAAGGCCAATTCCCGTAGACGATTGGAAAGCGCATCATAGTTGTGGGTGGTAGTTTCCATCACGGAGCCGTCGGGTTTCCAACGAACCACCGTGCCCTTTCGATCGGGCGTGTAGGCGTAAGGCAGGCCGTTGGGAGGAATCTCCCGAACCGGCCCCTCGGGAATACCAATCTTGTAACGCTGGGTGTGAACCTTGCCGCCCGAGTTCACGAAAGCCTCGCACCACTCGGAAAGGGCGTTCGTCACCGAAACGCCCACGCCGTGCAACCCGCCCGAAACCTTGTACGACCTCTTGTCGAACTTGCCGCCCGCGTGAAGCCGCGTCATTACAAGCTCCAGCGCGCTGACCTTTTCGGTCGGGTGAATGTCCACCGGAAT
>Ga0209755_10003547_pt1 | contig 19431 bp, 11 predicted proteins | sample TergutCo191P1_FD_187301 | JGI IMG/M metagenome (GOLD analysis project Ga0209755, IMG submission 187301) | Cornitermes sp. P1 segment gut microbial communities from Petit-Saut dam, French Guiana - Co191P1 (SPAdes) (version 2) | ecosystem: Host-associated > Arthropoda: Insects > Digestive system...
CAGCAGACGATAAAATAACGGCAGGTAAGCCACGACCTCACTGTACAACTTTGACATTAATAAATATTTATATATATATATGTGTGTGTGCGTGGTACTGTAGTTGTCATTCCAACACAACCCTACAGTACCTCCATATCATCTTCCACCAACAGCATGTAAAGGCCTTGGTCTAGAAAAAAGCTCCTTCTTTTATCCACTTTGTGCATATCAGTATGAAATTCATCTGCACGATAAAAAGTAATGCCTAGCTATACTGTAATAATCCTTTTTACCTTAATATCATATAAGACATTGAATATATGGGAAATATCAATCTGGAAGGTACGCGCAGTCATCACAATGAAATTCTTTACTGTCAAGTACATGCTTTCCATTCCATCCATTAGCAACTGACAAACCCCTGATGCCTTGCCTGTAACATATGATCTGTAAACATAAGGACAACAAAATATTATCAAAGTGTATGAGCTGAAATTTCTACAACAAACATGCAATATACATCTACAGTGTGAAAGTGTCATTATACAGTCAATGCTAGTGAAAGCACTGTTAGAAAAACAATAAATTATCCCAAAATACCACACTAAATTTCATAAAATGGATAGCTTTCACAAAAATGTGTTAAACTGTCAGTATACACCCATTCTCATACTAAAGTCCACTGGACTTTAACCAAACGATGATCAAAACTCTGTAATGGGGTTGAAGTGGACACATGTACAAGTTCTAGTTTTTGAGTTAAGCAGAAAATATTGGCTGATCACAGACATCCCAACCACCTATGAATGCTAAAGTTAGAATGCAGTAAGATTATTTACTTTAACATAATGTGCAAGTAATGTGAGATGCAATCACGGGTCTTGTTTGATGAAACTGTGCTTTTATTCTACTTGTAATAGTTCATGGTGTTACTTCCATAGAAATCCAAATTCCATGAAATCTATATAGTTGTGATTCAGTTACAGTGTACAAAATATCAATGTATAGTATAATACGGACATCATGCTGTTATAATTTTATTTTTATTTATTTACTTACTTGTATTTAATATTATTTAAATATAATATGTGTTATGACCTTGGATATCTATATTCGTATCATAATTTTTATTTATAATTTTAAATAAAGAGAAGCCTAAGTTTATATTTATGGACCACTTTAACCAAACTGGATTACCACTATACGTGACTGTCTAGGAACTCCTCTGTCTCAAACATTTTCCAGTTGAAAAACGTGCTTAAGATAGTCACAACCAAAATATGTGGGAGATAAACAAGATGAATGACATAACATGGTTTTATATTGTGGTGATTGTTAGATAAATTGTATCTAATAAAGTACATGGTTAAAGATAAAACAAGTTAAGAAGCCATGTATGTATAATGTATCTGGAGTTATAGTACAATAGAATATTGTGGATATAAAACTTCACCAATCAGTAATTGTACATCTACTTTATATTATAGAAATGCCTTTGCCATAGAGACATTAAATACAGAACATTAGTGGCATCATTTTAATTTAAAAAGTTGTACATCTTATACAGTTGTATGTGTCTAAGATGTTTTCATATATGTATGATGTATGCCACCCAGATAAGGTCAAATTGTTGTGAATAAGCAGGTATTGTTATGCATTAGGAATTGTGCTTTGATGGTGCATATTCTAGTTGGTAATTTTGTTCTAAAACTTGATGTATTATACTTTCAGATTAATAAAATACATCAAGAACTTGTACTTGACAATTTAGTACTTACACAAACTTGCTGACATGTGGCAGAATGTCCTGCAGGTAGAAGTCATTCCTCCTGTACATGTTTCTCATTTCTTCCACTGTATCCAGAAAGTCCTTGTAGATCTCACTTACTTCAGTCACTGAAGCTGAAATTGTATGATCAACCATATCCACAAGCACTGGGTAAACAGTGTTGTATTTGTATGTGAAGTCCTTTAGCAAGACCTCAGAATAGCCAATGCTAATGCTCTGAACCACATGGGTAATATCAGAATATTCCTGCAGGAAGCCAGTTATCAGCTTGGTCAGTGTTTGTGGTTGCCATTTTATCCTTGACCACAGATGCTGACTTGTGTTTAGTTGTAACATAATACCAATGTCCTCATATTCAGTCTCATAAAATACATGTTTAACTCCCACTGCAATCTCACAACAATGCGGAACTACTGCATACATCTTGTAACTCCAATTGTTTCCATAGCGTGCCCCCAGTTCTACCCTTGTTTCTGCCAAATGAACACTGGCTTCTATACTCAGAGATTCCTTCTGGTTCATAAAAAGTTCAACTAAGGCACCATAATGACTACTGTTGCCAGTTTTCAGCAGTCCATGAACCTCAAGTTGATTTTCTGCTGTTCTCATGGCAAGCTTCATTTCAGGTTGTAATATGTTCATTTTTCCGATAACCTCTATTCTGTGTTTCTGTCCCGTATATGAATTCAAGTGCTCTACAGATAGTCTGCCAGTGCTTTCCTTTGTTGTTTGTGCTACCTCTACAGCAATTTTAAAATCTGTGGATGTAGGTATATGACATAATGAAAATCCCACATTTATCCCTACAGCTGTATTTGTGGGATACTGGACATGTGCTTCCATTGTGATTAATTCTTCAGGTAAAGCAGAATACTCAACTTCAATCCTTACAGTAAAAGTTAAATGATCATACAGTAGTCTTCCATGCTTCATGATACGAATGACCAAATCATTCCTCATGAGTACGTGCTGTAATATAATTTCCATACCTGTTGAGTAACGTCTAAATGTAATTCCAATTTTCTTGTTCCTATCTTCAAGAGCATCCCACAGAAATTCTGTTCCTATATCTATATATTTCATGGTATCATCCATGAACCTTGCACTTGCATAGCTTCCAAGTTCAAATGACCTGTGTGGAAGATCTATGTGGCCCACAACAGAAAGAGCAGGATTATCAGAAGAATTAGTTACATTAAAAATGGTTTTAAAGCCAATTATTTGGTCTTTTTTCCATGAAAAACTACATGCATGTTCAATATATGCCAGTGATACATGATTGGTTAGATTAAACATCAAAACACGTGATGGGAGCTTCAAACTGGCTAACATTTCCTGTCTGTTTTCGGGGCCATATGACAGTGCAAAAACAATACCAAATTGTAATCTGCTGGGTGGATTGGACTCCCAAGACAATTCTGCATGTATCATGATATCCTTTTCAATATCATAGGAACCCACAAAATAAGCTGACATCCAGGGGCTCCTCATTTGGAGTCCAAGGAGTGTTACTTCATCACTATAAATATGGAAAAAAAGGAGTTCCATAGAATTTTGAGTGATACTTGCAAGAACAGATTTCATCAAATTAATTTCCGTATATACCTCAGCATTGTTTAGAACTTCAAATGGAGAAGTAAGCTGTGCTCTTAGAACATATGGTCCAAGTACGTCTCTCTTTGGACTCCCATAATTAGCCTCCAGTGCATATGTCTGTCCAATCAGCTTAAGAGTCACTGTGCCTTTGAAAACTGTTTCTTCTTTTGAATTTCCATCTAAAGTGATGGCTAGCTCTTCTTTATTCCAGTGTCCTCCTACAGCACTCTTAAATGTTCCATGTTTCTCATCAAACTTACTACTTAGCACCAAGGCAACATCTTCTACAGCAGAGATAAATGGAATATGAAGTTGGCTGACAAGAGTTATATCATTATAACTTTTCAGCTGATAGTTAAACTCAAATCCAAAGGGCTTGGAATTTCCAGGATAGTTGATAGTAGTGACGATCAACTTTTGTGAGGATGACAGACTCATGTACATTTTCAGTCCACTTTGTTCATAACTGTAAAATGGAGTTGTGAGTTCCAAAACCAATGTACATTGCAGATTTTTATCAATGTCAAGAAGATTATTTCCATCAGCACCAGTATAGGAGAGTGAGTATCTGACCTTGACCTGCTTGCCATTCCATTCAACACCAATGTGAGTGTAGTTCAACATATTCTGAATTCCTAACAGATTTTTACCCTTCTGGCCCTTTATGTCCACCACATAATGACCAGTGTTGTAGCCTAGTGGAATGTCTATTTCAACATGCATACCAGGAATAGGAGCATTTTCAATTTTTAATTCTCCAACCAACTTTCTGAGTTTGTACTGAATTCCAAAACCAAATTGCTTCACATCCTTCAGGTTAATAAAGGTTCCATGCAGTGAATATGTGTTGTTGTACCCAAGATTTATGGAAATTTGAGGCCTCATACTGTTACTAAGCATGAATGGTATCACAATTGCAGCTCCATACCTCTCCCCATCTTTCCATGGGGGTAGAAATTCAATATATGTATCAATTCCAGTGGAAGAACAGGAGAATTTTGCAGAAAATTCTGACTGAAACTTTCCTGATGAGAACTGAGAAGACAAGCCCAAGTTATACCTTCCTTCATCACCTAGTCTGACGATGCCGTGTACAGCTATATACTGAACAAGAGTCAATTTTGGTGCTTTAAAATACAAAAATGCCACGCTTTCATTGTGATTTATGGTTCCTTCCAGCACAATATACTCTCCATATGACTCATCACCATGGATACCATATAAGATATGAGAATTGTTATCTGTTTTCAGAATAACTTGAATAATCTGTTTTGGGAGAAAAGGAGTCATTATGCTGAAATCAGTGTCTAGTGGCAGCTCTCGTTTATGCCTCAGCTTTAGGTTGCTTATAGTTTCTAAGAAATTCAGTGACATTTCAGCCTGAATTGTGTATCTGTTCATCACAATATAAGCATTGAGGCTAAGGATGGTCTCCGGTAAAGCAATTATCTCAGCCTTGAGGGCTGTTCTCTCCTCAGTACTGTCGAGCTGAAATGTTGCATGGTAAGTATCTACTCCCGTGATCCACTTCAGGTCTACAGACATGATCTTAATCTCACTCCTGACTGCAGCAGTCACATTCACTTTTCCACTTGAGATCAGTGGGGACTCAAAAGCAAGAGTTCCAAGAAAACCATTTTCAAATGTAAAGTGATACAAAGCTTCATGCTCCATATCACAAGTTGAAACTACCAGATATCCCTCATTTTCCTTTGCTTTCAGAGTAACAATGAATACATTCATTATGTCAAGATGTGCCATCTCCCAATTCCTTTTCATAAATGTCAGTGCTCTTTGACTACCGAGAATACTGCTGCTGATATCTGCTGTCACTTTGAAGATACTACCATTATTCTCATAAGACATCCAAACCTTATGAATGGTTTTACCTTCATATTCACACACAAAAAAGTTCTTTGGATCATTCACATTGTAAGTAATTTGCACTGTATGATTTAAGTGGCTAAGTAATGGTTGAACATGAACAGAGACTTGTGCAGTTGCGGTTTCTTCTGTGTTGCTTAGCAAGATAGCTACACCAGCAGAGCTTGTATTACATTTATATGAAACCAAACCATATAGGTTAGGGCTATGTGAAACTTCAATATCCAGAGTAAAATCTTTAATCTTGAGCAGAGTTGGACTGTTAAATTTAAAATTTGCAGCCAATGATGTCTTGTTAATTCTGTAACAACTTGTGAGTATGTCCTCATTGAAATATAACTTAGTTTTCAGTTCAGATCTATTAAATTGATATGAACCACCCAGAAGTGTGGAGGACTCTAAGCCAGGTGTCTGTGTACTCCACTTTATAGCAATATCATTGCTCGAGAGGGCATATGAGCCTTCCATTTTATATGTGGAACTTGTGGTTTTGATTTGGAGACTGGCATTCACTTTCAACAATGTTATACAAGTCAAACCACCCTCCAACAAAGGGTGATGGACACTAAGCTTGAAAAACATATCCTTTAAATTCAACATACCTTCAGCACTGAAAGCTTTTTCTGTGTTTTTTCCTACAAATGTAAGTTTTATGTACATATTCCTTGGGTCATCAAATTGTACAGTTACATTGAAATTCATTTTGTAATATGTTGGTATACTAATAATTAAGGAGTGCTTCATAAATCCCTGTCCAGTAATGTGGCGTATATAAACAACTTCATCACTACCCACTTCCAACATTCCAACAACTGCAAGGTGAGTATCCTCATTCCTAAGTGAACCTGATGCTACAATCTTCTCAAAACCTTCAAATGGTGTCTCCACTTTAATAAACCGATTGCTTGGCAGAAGACTAGCAGAAATATTCACTGCTTGGCTTGCAGTCCACTGCCCTGTTGCAGATGTGGTCAGATTTGCAGCATCGACAGATACAGTAAAGGACAAATGTTTCAACAGAGTAACAGAAGGCACTTTCAATGTAGCTCCAATGGTATATACATATGTTTGAAAATGGTAAGAACAATCCAAGTACAACACTTCACTTGGACTTTGCAATTTGGCATAAGCTGATTTATGATCATATCTCATGTCAAATCTAAAATCTTCAAATTCTATGTATGGAGTCACTACAGTGAACTGACAATTAACTTGTCCAGGCTTGTGCTCATATTCCCCATGCAGGGTGTAAATCTCATCATTCCATATGAGCTTCAACGTAGCTGCCTGACCAAAATTAAGTATTCCATCAGCAGCTACTTCTCGGAAAAAACGGAATGGTGTTTTGATAAGTAATCTTCCTTCCATCTCTCCTGAAGATAATGATCCATTGATAAGAAGATTTAAGGAAAGAAATCTAGCTTCCAAGTATGTCCGTTTAGTTGGATATTCAAAATCATAACCAGCTTTTGCAGTCACTTGATTGCCAGTAAACTCAGTAAGAAAATCCATATCAAACTTGAGGTCTTTCATAAAATATTTTATCTGACCTTCCAGTTTTGTGACTTTAGTGCCCATCTGTAAAATGACAGAAACTTCCGAGGTTTCCTTGTTATCATATTTACCTAACAGAGTAAAAGGATCTGTCCATGGTGAGTGACAAAATATTATAAATTCAGGTTTACTCCCATTACTAAAATCAGCAGTTCCATTCAAAAGGAATCTTTTCTCACCCCAGTCAACAGAAAGAAGTACTGCCATAATGTACTCTCTTAACAAGAGGAATTCAAATTTTACTCTCTGTAAGCTAGTGAAAGGTGTGTTAATATTAGCTTTCAAAGCGTCAAGTGCATATTTGAAATTAACTGCCAAATGTTCTGTAGAATTCTGTGAGCAATATACATTGCCTGCAAATCCAGATGTCATATCAAGGTTGGCTATACCATACCAGCTCGTAAGATATGCGACTGGCAGAGACATGTTGCCTTCTAAACCAACATTGTTTCTCATTTTCCATACAGAAAATGAGATTTCACCACTCTTATCCTCTTTTTGTAACAGTATTTTAAAACCCTTATGCGTTGTATTCATGTTGTATTGGTTACTTGCATGAAGGAAAGAATAATGTCTAATAGGAGTCTTTAGAGTAAAAGATATTGATGGAAGATAAAATTTATGCAATGTCAAGTTTGAGCTTAGGCTATATAAGTAACGATTGACTTGGTACTCAAAATCCAGTGCTTTATATTCAGTAGCTGCATCATAACTAAGAACGAAATGGACTTTACCAAATTTTGCAGTGAATATAGATTTGTATGGCTTGAAATTTAATGATGTAAGTATCTCCCTCCCAGCTAAATTTATTTCAGATGTTAATTCTATACCACTATTATTCATTACTTGGTAAGTAAGTTGAATTCTGTAATTATTAAAAACACCAAAATAATCACCACTTAAAATATTAATTTCTGTAGTGTTACCCAAATCCACATTGAAATTTAGATTGCAGATGGGTACATTACGCAGCATTAGAAAAAGCCCACCATTTAAGCTCATAATGTTTCTGACATTCCACTGTAACTTGTAAGTGGAAGTGTACGGATACAATTGATTTGCATGCATGGGTATAATGTATGACACCTGAGCCTGAACATTTTTCAAACTACTAGTGTTTAGAATAGCATCAATCACAAAATTCAATTCATAGCCATGGCTGACTATAATTTTAGCCGTCTTTAAGGCATCTTCAAGCCTCCACATAATCTTGTGATCTGTTATTTGACCACTTCTCTCCATAGCTCCTGACAGCTCTCCCCGTAAGAAATTAAAATCAATGGTACCAGATATGTTAGCACTCATGTGTCCTATGTTCAGCTTTCCTCCAAGAGCTACAGACTCTGTGATATTACAGAAATAATTAACATTCATCTTCTCTAAAGCTTGCAGAGAGCTAAATACATCTAACTTTGCTTCAAATGCATTCCCTTCAGAAAATAATTCTCCACAGATTTCAAACTGATGATTATTAGCAGTTACATTCAAGTCTACTCTCTGCTTTGTTTCAGTCTTCATGTACTGAGTATGAAGGCCAAACTTCTTGAATGTAATAAAAGGTGTCACAATATGTAAATTCAATATACCAGTACTGTCTCCATGCTCCACACTTGTCCTGAAATCAATCATGTCATTATTCCTACCAAAACAGAGTTTTGCAGACTTATTTCTCTGTCTGACATCAAAATGGGCAGCGACTGTGTGATTCTCATATCCTTTAAATGGTGTGATAAGTTCAGTATCTACAAAATCATACCCTTGTTTCCACTGGAAAGAGAACTTCTCATAACCAACAATGGGTGATGTGAAAATTGCACTCAAAGTACCACTGGCTTTATTAATTCTTAAATCACCAATATACTGATCCAAGGTATCTGCTGTTTTCAAATCAATGTTAAATTTGACAAACTTTTCCCCTGGAGAAAAGTAAATTGATGAAAACTGTTTTCCACGTTCAGTGGTTAACATAAGATCATATGTAAAACCCGAAAATTTTTCATTGAAGTCACTTCTGAAATCAATAGCATTTAATGCATTTTTCATTACTACGACTTGTATCTTAGGAGGAGGAAATACTGGGATAAAATACAACTTACAGCTGAGATTATTAGAATTGTTTGGTAGAAGAGGAGAACTGAGTTCAAACTGGGCATTAATTTCCTTTCTCCAACCAATAAAAATACGTGAAGATGCTTTCAAAAGATGTTGGGAATTTCTGAATACAGATACAGACAGTGAAGATTCTTCACCATCAACTGACACTCCACTCAAGTCCAAAGTAATAATTAGCTCACGGACTGACTCATATGGCGTACTGATATTAACAACTGCAATGCTGTTTTTGAACTTAAATGATGAATCCATTATTGTCCAATGTCCATTCCTCACAATTGTTAAATTGGCAGATCTTCCACTGTTTCCAGTTTGATACATAAAATACAATAAAATATCTTCAGCATGCTTGAAAGGTGTTTCAAATCTTATTCGAATCCCATCATCAGTAGAGGTAACATGGCCTCCAAAATTATTTTGCATGCCATTCCTTTCCCATAGGAAATCCACATTATAGTCATGCATTAAGTCATACTTTGCAACAAACAACAGAGACTTAAATTCTGGTATTGGAGTAGACATTCGAAATTCGGCGCACCCAGTCATAGAATAAGCTTTTCCAGATATGAATAACTCATATATGTTGCTGGGGTCCACAGTAAGGGTCAGTTCTGCAGTTTTCTCACTATGTAAGAAGTTGTACTGAACATGCAAAGCAAGTTTTTCTATACCTGGCAGAGTTGTAAGAAGCTCTGCTTGAATTTCAGAAGCCAATACACCAAACACAATTGTAGTTAATAACTTGAATGATTGTTTACCAACCTTCACTTTCAAATTTGCCTGCTTCTTCTGTTCCTCAGTTCTGAATGATCCAAAAAAACTTACATCTGTAAAGCCACTGATAGGAGTAATAATTTCACCAAATAAACTACTTCTTTCCAGTGTTATCTGCATGCTCATAAATTTATCTCCATTAATATTTACTTGAAAATGTAATGAAGTGGGAAACATCTTCAGATCATACTCTCCCTTAATCTCAACATGTGGTGTCATCAGAAATGGTGACACAATTTTGGCTGCAATAAAGCTGTTCATTTCTTGTAAGTTCACATGTATATTTAATTCATTCTTGCCAGTTGGTACAGCCAAGTAACCATACACCTTTATTGTAATATTTGAGTTTAAATCATCATCACCAATCCTAAGGTAACCAATTCTGGACTCAATATTTTCATAACCTTTCAGTGGTGTTATTATTACAAGTCGTGCTTCAGTATCCAGCGTGAATGTTCCAGTCACCATATAGTCCACATTATCTTTTGAGAATGTCAGTCTTATACTCTTCTGTTGCTCGTTTACTGCAGAAGATACTACATTACACTTCAACTGCTTATAGCCATTCTCAGGAGCTTTGACAATTACTCCTGCTCTCAATGAGCCATCCTCAGTAATAAGCAATGTTCCTGCCATTTCCACTGCCACTTGGTTACAGAATATAGCTATGCTGACTGTCCTCTCCAAAGTGTTGGGTCTATAACCATATCTCAGTGAAAGTGACAGTTCCTTCAGATTGTCAAAGGGAAGTTCCATCCTCACCTTGCCATTACCTTCTTCAGAATTAAATGAACATTCACTCTGTATTATAAATTTCCAGGAACTTTTAATCAGCTGAAGATCTATGTTCATTTCACTTCCTCTTGGACAGAAGGAATAATGAGCTAGCAACGTCTCATATCCTTTAAATGGGGTCTTCAAATTGATTTCTGCCCTTACTGGATTTAAGAATGAATCATTATCAAACTGCAGTTTACCTAGAATTTCAACCTTTTTGCCATTACTATCACAAGCCAACTTAATTGCATGGTCATTTGAATTGGAAACATCATAGCTGCCATAGACAGAGATACTGTGAAAGCCATAGATGTGGTTGGTCAAGTTTATGCTGAAGTTTGAGGAATGTATATCTGTGCTCAACAAACCAGACACTGTAATGTCTTCTAGGTTTTTTGATAAGGCCATAACCGCTAGTTTGGTTGGTTTTGCCATATTTACTTCGCCAGACAATGACAAATTTTCCCAGTTCTGAAATGGTGTTTGAACAGTGAGTGAAACTTTATATATATTCTTTACCAACTTCAAAGACAATTCAAAACCCATTTTCTTATCTCTGTATGTTCCCAGGGCATGAGCGGTTATTTCTGGATCAATCACGTTATAACCAAAACTTCCACTAGCAATGTCACCATCTGGGTCAGAATGTTGAACAAAAAATTCTCCTGATACTTTCACCAAGTCAGAGTAAAATTTCAAGTTACACTCTATGCTTGCTTTCTTACTACCCCATTTTGTTAATATCTTCCCCATCCAATTTCCTTCTTCAAAACTGTAAGAAGCATTTAAAACAACTGGTTCACAGAAAGGAGAGGTTATCTCCATATTTAATCTACTCTCCTTAAACTGATATTGAAGGTCTGTCTCAAACCTTATCTCCTGTGAGTGCTTGAACCAAATAACAAGGCTTGGTCTAATGTTAGAGCTGTCAATTGGAAGCTTGTATAGAATTGTGATAGGATCTGTCCAAGGGACAATAACAACAGCTCTAGCTTTCCTGATGACAACTGATTGAGGGTCTCTGACAAGAGTAAATAAACCACTTGCCTGTTGACCACACAGGTTAGCTACAATTTCATGTTCTAACCTTACTCCATCCACAAAAGTCTGTTTGTTTTCCAATGAGCCTGTGTTTCTTGGTGTTGTATAGTTAAATCTGTTTTTCCAGTTCAGTGAATCACTGATGATGAGAGTATTGGTCAGTCTTAAGTCTCCAGGCAAGTGAAGGCTGGTTTTAATTATTCCACTGTAACTTGTATGATCAAATGCCAACTTCACATTTTTCAGAAGAAGTGAACTATTTGCAGTCATGTCAAAATGAAGAGATAAAATGTTTTTAGCATTTTCATAACTGCCAGCAGCTATGATATTTATGTTATTATTATTCCACTTCCCTCCACAGTTGAATTGTAAGCTTCCTGGTAAAAGATGATTTCCTATACTTACATTCATATTCTGATTTGGTATTTGTACTCCTGCAGATAGTTGCATATTTGAAAATGAATGGACTTCACCTACTAAATACACAAACAAGAGTTTTTCTTCTGCCAGGCTTACTAAAAATGTTTCATTGAGCTTTCCACTTTCCAGCTGATGGAATACAACTATCTTGAATTCATCTGTAAATGGTGTTTTTAATTGCAATATACCACCAAGGGAAGAATCTGATTTCAATCCTGAAATATCAAACATGGCTACATATTCTCTGAAAACTGCATTAGCTTCCATTTTTACATAAGTTGTGCCATTTACATCCTGGAAATCAGTAAAACTGTACTCTGCAGAAGTAATTTCATAACCACTGAATGGAGTGGCAATCCGAAAACCTCCAGCGGCTCTGTCAAATTTCTTTATTACAAATTCAGCAACAATTTGATTTTTCAATGACCAATCCATCTCTAAATTGCCAGCAGTTTCTATTGAACTGTCTGTGAATGTCAATGTACAGTTCACAGATTCTAAATATTGAATAGGAGTATTAAACCGTACATCTCCTAACAAACTTGATTTGTCAGATTTCCAGTTTGCCTCAACAGATGACTGTTGGGTATTGTAGTTGAGAAGACCAAATGTTTGGATAGTCAGCTGGTTATCTGTGCACGATTTGAACTCAAGTTCAAAAGAAATATGTGCAATTGCAGGAACAGTACTCTCTAGATGAGCTTCCACTTTCCAGCCCCACAAGTTTGAAACAGTACTGAGCCTCCACATACTTACTGTAAGATTCAGCTTTTCTTCCTGCCAGGAGGTCTGTACCTGTTATCACAAATTAAAACAGTAGTTGCTATATAGCTGAACATACATTATTTTCTATATTACAAAGGACATAATAATGAGGACTGCTAGGCACCAGTGAATGCTGGTAGGTTACTGGTTAAAAAGTTTGGTTTTTTTCAGTCAAGGATGAACCAAGGTCTAGATTGTAAATGTTATTTGGTATGAGTCAAATACCACAGAAATTCAAAATATTATTTCACTTTTATATATAAATATATATAAAGCTGCTTAGGTGACATATGAAAACTGAAGAGCAAAATGGGCATATAAATGTATAGCAGATAAACAACCTCTCACCTGACATCTTACATCACAGTTAATTTACCTATTGACACTGCTAGAGAAATCAAAACCTCTGCACACTTGCAGTATAAATGAGAGAACCAAAATTGCACAGCAAACGGCCACCACTATAACATACAGAATGTAATCATATGTGAGCCTATGTTGTGAGGGTTGAGAGGAGCAACATAACTAGTGCTGTTAATATTTTACATCCATAATGTCTGAGCAACCTCTGTTGAATGGGGCTTCTGGACACTTATACCCAACTATTTTGGTCTCTGAAATTCCAATAGCTGGTACACTGTCATTGTTAAAAGAATAATTTTCTTTATTAACTATTTTCTTCAAAGACAATAGCAACATTATGAATTCCTCCCATTTTTAGGTGCCAGTAGTTCCTTAGAACCTATATAGGTTTCACCATTTCATTCAAATGCAGATCTTGTCACAAACTACCAGAACACATTTTAGTAATAGAATAGACATATCCAATCCTTCTAATTACTTCTTTTCAGGGAAAATTTCCACCAAAATACTCATTTCTCTTCTCTATAAGTGATCTCTAAAACACATCACTCAGAAGACAAACAAGTTCTTTCTCCTCCACTTGAGCCATGACAGTCTCATAATAAGTGATCATATCTGGGAGGGGGAAAAAAACTGCTGTTTTTATATTTTCTTCTCCAGTGTATAGTTCCGAGACAAAGAGCAATAAAGGCAGACAGATGTACTTGTGTTGTTTTACATACATTATATTTAGTCCCAGCTATCAGTATATTACTCCACAAACTCCATTCTTTGAAAACCAGAATACACAAACTAACTATAAGTAATGTATTGTGTCTAAGAATTTCCCCTTCCATATCAATATCTAACTAAACTGTGGAATTCTGAAGTTGTTGCCAACTTGAAACTCCTGTAACATTAAAATTTTATGAGTAGTTGTGCTCCATTTTCTGCACAGCATTCAAATTGGTGATGGGCTCTAACCAGCAACCTGTTAATTGGGTACTGAGGGTTCTATTTTTGGAGGTAAAGCAGCCAAGACATGAAGCTGGCCACTTACCTCCACTTCTCCTATACCTATGTAGCAATATCAGTCTACCTAGCTTCCTCCAAAGGTGCCTCCCCTGGTTGTTGAATAATCTAAAAACAACCAGTTTTCTTGAACTGTAACTTCTCAGCACATCACCACAAATTATTCAGTAACTTACATAAAATCACATGTACATCATTGTTATTATATTGTGGTTTCTGGCACGTGACTGTCCTTGCCTGGTAATTTACTGTGGAAGAATACTGAGGGTGCGTGCTTCCAATGTGCCATTTTTAAATGTCATTTATTTGTTATTTATGTGTAACAATTTCCATTCTGAGACTTCTCAAGGTACTGTTGTACATATTTTAAATAAAAATTAAATACTGCTAAGAACATTGACCAACAAAACAAACAAATATACCAAGAAATTACAGGTCATAAAGTATGGCAGCAGTTCAAATTAAAGACAAATAACACAAATAACCTGCCTCCATGAAAACTCTATAAAATTCAGAAGCTGGTGTAATAATGCAATACAAAAGACCTAATAAAATGGAGAATTACCAACCAATCCATTGGTTTTGTTCATGCAACTTCAATTAAGTATGTATCACTACTGCCTTAGTATAATTATTAATTACAATTAGAAGGTGGCGGAAGCAGGGAGTACAAGTGTGGTGAGTTCTGATTTATGAAATCAAAATAAATGTGATTTAAGTGTGTGTGAGTGCTCAAATTGTGTGTTACTGGGGAATCAACTTCATAGTGCATTAGAAAAATTAGAATCAGCTACATTAATTTTAAAACTTCTACAAAAGGAAAGTGACAAAGACTTCCCTCGTGGTGAGTGGACCAGTGCAGCAATTAATTCATCTAGAGATACGAGTGCATTATTGCAATCAAACAGACTATAAAAAAATAAATGGACAGTAATAATGGCAAAGTGCCGCAGGAAAGGCTTTTTGTCAGAGAATCTCACTGAGGCGAATAATACATATCCCCTCTCTACAGCTAACCGCTACAAGCAACTAACTAACCTACAAGACATGCAAGCAAATAATATCACACTGCAGATTCAAGAAGAAAGTAAACTTCTGACATTCCCAACCATGATCACCAAACGAAATTGCAGCACCAAGCAGGGGCAGGACTCAACGAACAAGAAAAGAAAACAGGGAGGATTTTAAAACATACCATAATCCAACCTTAATCAATGGCAAAATAGGAAACAAAAATTAAGTTAAGACAACATAAAATAACAATGATTGGTGACAGTTTCCTTAGAGAAATTAGGGAAAATGTGGAACTTTCACTAGGTAATAAATTTGGCGAATATAGTATGGTTAAGGCAGGTTGGGAACTAAATATTCTTTTTGAATCAGCAAATAGTGTTTTAGGAAGCCTAACCCAAAGAGATATAATCCTCATCTGTGGCGGCTCAAATGATTTTAATACTGAAAAGAGTGAGTCAATTATTGATCATATCATGGAGTTCATTAAGACAAACAATTGCACCAATATTGTACTAACAAATGTGCCAGTCCGTTATGATTTATCATATTACTCGCAAGAAAACAAGGGAATAAGGTCCTTTAACAAAAAACTGATGGAAATTACGAAGAATATAAGCAAGTAGCCCTAATAGAGATAGACATAGACAGAAAATATCATACACGACATGACATACATTTTAATAAGTTAGGCAAATTGCTGTTCTCAAATAAAATAACTCAAGCAATATACTCCATACTAGGCAATAAGGTAAAGCAAAGCATGGTAATGAGTGAGAAGTACGGGGTTCAAGGAGATGAGAGTGAAGTTGATTGTACAAACTCTAACCAAGGAAACAAGGACATTAGTAATGATAGGAATAGTGAAGAAAGGTTCAACCTGTATGAAGAAGAGTCAACAAGAGATAATAATGGTGACAAGAATGATGAAGAAAAGTTTAGGTAAATCAACAGTAAAGTGATTGTATCACAGGAACTAGAATGTGACGGTGAAGAAAAAGGTGTCAATAATGATGAAACTGTGATTCTAGAGCAAACACAGGATATTACAGACAATATCCAGTCTGGAAGTGTAGATAAGACAGTAGAGACGTGTAGAACTTCTACTAGAAACAAGAAAACCTCAAGTGTAAGAGGCAATGATTTTTTATGGTGAACAAGGTATATAGCTTGGAAAATGATACAAACACAAAAAAGCTAACGAATAGGAAAAACTTTTCAAAATATTCGATCAAAATATTAGAGGATTAAAATCAAAAGTGGACGAGTTATCAAACTCCCTTTTTCCTGACTATCCAAACATAATGTGCTTAACCAAACATCACTTGAAAGATTATGAAATAGATTATCTACCCGTAGACCAATTTAAATTAGGATCTAAATTTTGTAGACACGAATACAAGAATGGTGGGGTGTGTATTTTTGTTCATGAAGATCTTGATTTCTTCCCTATCTCACTTGATAAATACTGTAAGGAGAAGGATATTGAGGTTTGTGCTGTAAGGCTAAAAATAACTCCTATACAGTTTAGCTATTCACAGGTCACCTTCAGGTAACTTCACAAATATTTTGAAGAATGTAGACAGTATTTTGAACACATGGTATAGTAACAAAATTGAATTTGTGATATGTGGTGACATAAATATTAACTATTTAGAAAACTGTAAGAAAAGGCAAAATCTAGATGCACTATTACAAACCTATAAACTAATAGGAACAGTATCATTTCCTATGTGTAAATCAAAAGCATCTACTACTGCTATTGACAATATATTCATAACAAGGACCAGAAATTATATTATAAATCCCCATATCAATGGGCTTTCTGATCACGAGGCACAGATAATAATGATATAAAATATTGTTCTTACAAAAGAAATAAATAATTTCACCACAAAGAGGAACATCAATGACCAAAGTATACTGGAATTCCAATTACTATTAAGTCACGAAAATTTGGAAGAAATTTTTATGGAGGATGATGCCAACACTTCTTTCAATAAATTTTTAAATATATATTTAAGGATTTTTCACTCTTGCTTTATTAAGAAACATACAAATTTAAATACAATTTCTAAACCTTGGATAACCAAAGGGATAAAAACATCTTGTAATTGAAAGAGAGAGTTATATCTGAAGGTGAGGGATAATAATGGAATGAAACATAAGTTGTATTACAAACACTACTGCAAAATATTATCTAAAGTTATAAAGGAAGCAAAAAAAACTGTATTATAAAGAAGTTATTACTAAGTCAAAAAGTGAAATGAAAACCACATGGAATATCATACATACTGAAACAAGTAAATTAACTAATGAGAATAACATTAAGTCATTAGGAATTAATGATCATATATTGTATAACCAAATAACCATTGCAAATGAACTTAACAATTACTTTTTAAACATACAGGGGGTTATTAGTCACAAAAGAATTAATGAAAAAGAAGACGAAGCAAGTCCACTACAAAATTTATTTAAATACTTTAATCAGCCATTCAAAGATATAAGTTGGCCTTACACCTCTGGAAAAAGAAATAAACATAATAATAGACTCATTGAAGGATAAGAATTCTAGTGGGTATGATGAAATCTCAACAAAAATCATAAAAATAAGTAAACCTTTTATAATCTCTCCCTTAATAAATATAAGTAACAAAATGCTTGCCCAAGGTATATAACCTGAAAGATTGAAATTCTCATTAATTAAACCAATTTATAAAAGGGGAGACAAATTTTCCTCATCTAATTATAGACCAATCTCCCTATTGCCTGTATTTTCTAAAATTTTTGAAAAAGTTGTATATGGAAGATTATATGATCATCTGAACAATAATGTTATATTGAACGAGCATCAATATGGTTTTCGAAGCGAAGTGTCAACAGAAAATGCTTCTTATATATTACTAAATGAAATACTGACAGCATTGAACAACAAACAGATGGTGGGAGGAATATTTTGTGACCTCTATAAAGCATTTGACTGTATTAATCATGCTGTGCTATTAGAGAAAATGAAATTGTATGGAGTATCAGGAATATTTTAGAATGTGGTAAAGTCTTATTTAGATGGATGATATCAAAAAGTAATTTTAAGTCATAATTGAATCCACTTGGGAGAAAATAAAACAGGGGGTACCACAAGGATCAATTTTGGGACCCATTTTTTTTTTCTGATCTATATAAATGACTTGACAAATTTAGCATCCATCAGAACCAAAATCCTTTTGTATGTGGACAATACCAGTATAATAGTAACTAGTCCAAATTTGGAAAATTTTGAAACAAAAATAGATAACATATTTGGGGACATTAATAATTGGTTGAAAGTAAACTACTACTACTACTACTACTACTACTACTACTACTGCTGCTGCTGCTGCTGCTGCCACTGCCACCACTACCACCACTACTACTACTGCTGCTACTACTACTACTACTACCACTATGACTACCACCACCACCACTACTACTACTACTACTACTACCACCACTACTACTACTTCTTCTTTTTCTTCACCAAATGCACTGCAACCTTAGGCTTATTGTGTATCCAAACACATTATTTACATTTTAATATGAAAAATAGCTGGGATTATGATTTGAAACTTAACTACCAGGGTAATTACATCAAAAGCTCATCAAATACAAAATTTTTGGGTTTGATCATTGATGACTTCCTATCATGGAAGGCTCATATAGACCAAATGATATCCAGATTGAATATAGCATGTTTTGTAATTTGAATGATACAAGCTATAATGTCTCCAGAAACTTTAAGAATGGTCTATTTTGCATACATACATTCAATTATGAGTTATGGGATAGTTTTTTGGGGAAATCAACCATATAGTGATAAGATTTTCAAAATTCAAAAAAGGATGATTAGAATTATCACAAATTCAAGAATGAGAGATTCATGTAGGGAACTGTTCAAAAAAATTGGAAATACTACCCTTATGTTCTCAATATATCTTCTCAATATCAGTATTTGTTGTAAAAAACATACATTTATTTTATACAAATAATCAGATCCACAGTATTCACACAAGATTTAAAACCATCTCACATCAACCCACAGCTAATCTAACAAAGTTCCAAAAGGGAGTGTACAACTCAGCAATTAAAATTTTTAACAACCTTGCTCACAATATCAAGGACTTATCTAATGAGATAGTACCATTTTGGAATGCTTTAAAGAGGTTTTTTCTCATAAATTCCTTTTATAATAGTAAAAAACCACCCAGCTATTCAATCAGTTGGAATGTCTTTCTCTCAGGGAATCTTAAGTGTTCTAAGTGGTGGAACAGTAATATTATTAACACTTGTCACTATTAATATTATTTATATTA
>Ga0209755_10003548_pt1 | contig 19427 bp, 13 predicted proteins | sample TergutCo191P1_FD_187301 | JGI IMG/M metagenome (GOLD analysis project Ga0209755, IMG submission 187301) | Cornitermes sp. P1 segment gut microbial communities from Petit-Saut dam, French Guiana - Co191P1 (SPAdes) (version 2) | ecosystem: Host-associated > Arthropoda: Insects > Digestive system...
TCTCTTGGTAGTCTTTTATGCCTTGCATTTGATGTGAGTTTTGATACTACAAAAATACTACTTTTTCAATGAATTATCCAGTGTTTTTATCATTATTTATTAACAAGTTGAGTTGTGCAACAGCCACTACAAGTCCGCGCCAGCGGGTCATGTATGGTGTTTTGTAGAGACGGGGCATGCCCCGTCTCTACTGGGATTATTTAATTCCGTTGAACAATAATCTGATGCTTCTCAATTTCACCATTATGTTCGATGTGCAGGTAATACGTGCCTTCTGGCAGGTTCGACACATCAAACTGAATCGTCCTTGCTTGTGTGCGCTGTTGGCGAACGATCATGCCGTGGGCGTTGAATAAGCGGATGTAGAAAACCTCGCTAGCGCGGATGGTCGCTGAGCTTGTCGAAGTGCCCGTCCATATCTCGGGAGTTTCAACTTGTGTAAGGTTGATGGTTAGGATATTATCAACAGGATTTGGGAAAGCAAGAAAACCTCCCGAACTAAAGCAAGGGCAAAAAGGACAGTTATCAAATCCCCCACATTGATGGCAAGGAGAAACATAGCAGCATGTACAATTGCAAGGACAGCTACCAAAAATTGGTCCACCAGGAGAAGGCCTGGTGTAGGAGATATTTGCCCAATTGCTCGTACCGCACTGATTTTGCAGACGTGCACGAATCGTATTTGCGCCTGGCAAACTTGCTGTCAAGCCTGCCCGAGCGCCATAAACAAAAGAATTGCCATCAACGGGGTGATCGCCAAAAAAGCGTGTTATGGTCACTCCACCGCCTGGAATCTGTTGCCATTCCGCTGTAGCAATTCCATGAGAATTGTTGGCTCTAACGGCTAAACCTCGGTAAGTAATAATATCAATAAATTCTGTATTTCCTACAGTTGTATGATTGGATTGGCTGCTGATAAGGCTTGGATTAGGGGCAAAACCCACATGAATATTTCTTTGCGGCAACTGAAATGTACAGCCATTTCGACTGATTGAGGCTCTTATCCAAGAGCTTTCGCATCTGCCTTGTGCGACATTTGGCGATAGTAAAATGTTATTTCCAGAACTCGTCCCTCGTTGAATATGAGGGCCGAGCGTCCAGGAAGCAGTAGATCCTGCTGGAAAATTTTGAACGAAATATTGCTGATTAGTTGCATTTAAGATACTATTACCCTGTATGGAAACACCTGTTGGTTGATTTACACTAACGGTTACCTCATTGCTCCAAACCGAATAACCCCCACAATATATCGCTCTAACTCTTACCCAACCCTCTGAGCAACCTCTATGAGTGAGTCTGAGATTTCGACCTTCTGTAGGAATAAGTCCTGTTTGGGTAAAGTTACCAGAAACTAACCACTCGAAACTTTCAGCTGTTGAAGCACCGATAGCGTTGAGATCAACTGTAGTTTCAACGCCCCAAGAAACAGGACTTGGAGTGAAAATAGATGGGCTTGGTCTTGTCCTAACAACATTAACAGTCATCCAAGCTCCTTTCAAACTGTCTACATTCTGATTATGGCAACGAAAATCAACAGGGCGAATTCTTATTTGTCCGCCCGAGCAAGCATTTGGTGTTACCAAAATAACGTGCTCTTGAATATATCGAGAATATGTTTGAAATATTGTATCACTTTGGGTTACACCTCTCCAACTTGCTGTCCAGCCAGTCGGAATAGACCACTCGTAGCCATAAACGCGGTGTGTTGTGTTCAAGTATGTTAGTAATTGAGGCAGAGTAACTGGAAATGGTGCAGTGCTATTATAGGGCTCCCGCAGTTCGTCCCCATGTTGCAAAGAAGTCCCACTTGCTCCTCTAAAATTAAGCCGAGGAACTTGCAAACCCCGAACAGACAATAAAGTAATATTTTCCTGTGCTCTTTGCGTTGTGTCGCAAGCATTTATTACTCTTATTGTTCCTCTAGGAAGCGACCATACCCCTGTTGTAGCATTAAGCGTAGCGGTAGGCACACTCCATACTATTCCATGTACAGAGTGGTTGTTTGTGGTTGTCGTATTAAACCAATGAGGTAGATGATCATAGGCCGTTCGTGTAAATTCCCAATTTAATCGGTTACAGATTGTGTCTGGAATCGTTGCACGGTATTCAAAAAAAAGATAATTACCGCCTTGTCTCGGACAAACTTCTCTGTTTTGCTCCGTCAATTCGATGCGAACTTGTCCCTTTGCAAGAAGTATATTGCAAAGCATAAAAATGATAAGTAAAAATCGTGTGTTCATAATTCTCTATTTTTTAAAGTGTAAAAGTTTAGTAGATTCAGTATTTGAAAGTTCGGGTCATGCGATACGTGCGAAGGGTGAGGCCTTGTAAAATATGGGGTATAAAAACGACCTTCTGTAATTCTAATATCTGCAAAAACAGGCTCTCTCATCCCAGGACGATGAACATAAATAAGACATCCTTCCGTAACAAATTGAAACATTCCACTGACCGTTTGATTTATGGTGTCAAATTCGGTAATAACGACCCAACTATGTTCACAATCGAAAATCTTCCATAGTTCGTTATTGAGCTGAAGAAATATCGTATCATATCTACCTTCTCCCAAGAAGTTTTGAATAGATATTACAATTGTCCCCATTTGGCTTGACGTTTCTATACCAACTATTTGCATAATCTCTATCCCCACCCAGTCATAACTTCCTCTCGTCTCGAAATGTGCAAATGTTCCTGATGGCACTATGGTGCTGTCTTCGAGTATTAGTCGTATGCCTGGTCTCTGGACAAATCTCTCTCCATCTACATAACATTCAAAGTAGAATGGTGATTCAGGATAAGATGGTAATTCAGGCTCGGGTGTTTTAGGTTCGTCGTTGTCTCTGTTGCAGGAAACAAAGCCCCCTGCCAACATCAGCAATACCGCTGAAAGCGCTGTAAATTTTAAAATCTTTTTCATAGTTTTATGTTTTTATGGGTTATGAATTAATGCTTTATGGGCACGGATTTTTCATAAGTCGCTGGCGCGGACGCCCGTCCGTGCCAGGGGGTAATGCTATTGATTTATACGATTAAAAACTAAAAGATTTTGAATATGCGCATCAGCGTTTTCTGCGAAAGCAATATACATACGACTGCTTCTGTAGAAGATGTGTGTGGCAGACCTCAAAGCTTCAGTGAATAGGTTTCCATCAAACGGTTCGTCTCCATCTGTGATTGTAACTTCAATATGGGGGTGACCATAAGGCACTGGTGTTTCCACAATTCTTATTGTGTTCAAAATAGAAGTCCCTTCCATCACAACACGATTTCCGAAATCAACCTCAACAAATGTAAACACAAAGCATGTGTCGCAATCTTTAGGCTCAAGCTCTACGATGAAAAAATCTCCTTCCCCGTTGTAGAATTGGACATGTGCTAATTTCCAAGTTCCTTCGACCGTAAATTCGTAAGGCCCCCTTTCACAAGACGTGAAAGTTTTTGCCAGCATCAGCAATACCGCTGAAAGTGCTGTAAATTTCAAAAAAGTTTTCATAATGTGTATAGTGTTTGAGGTTAAGGTTTTGCAAAGATACAAAAAATATTTAACTTATTGATTGGCACGGACTACAAGCCTGCACTGAGCCCTTCAGCTCCGCTCAGGATAAACTCCGCCGAAGTGTCTATGCCAGCGGATGTCAGAGCACCTATCACATGCCTATGATCGGCACTGTAAATCCAAAATTTAGCACCGTCAGGCAACCAGAATTTTTCTCGCTCTTATGCTAGTTCGTCAAAAGCAAACTATTCGCAAAATTCGTTAAGCCAAGTAGGTGTCGTTCGTTGCTAAAATCGATCGTGTTGTCTCGCATAAAAGCTTCGAGTTGTGGGCGGACTTCGCGATAAACCCTAAGAAAATTTCGTCGGGTAGCGGAATAAATACTGCCGTTTTTCATTAAATAAAAATGAAGGCGTACACGATATTCTGTCTCCAACGGGAGATTAGTAAAGTTGGCTGCTGTAGCGCCACCTATGCCTCCAATTAAGTATGGCGGTGTTCTTACTGCCGCTGTATTTGTAGATGAGCCATAAGCACCTCGACCTCTCCCAGCAACAATATCAATGTGCTTTCTTTTCAAAAGCATCACAGGTCCGCCTCGAATAATATGGGCAAACCCTCGACCTACTGGCACAAAAACATCGTCTCCGATTTCAACATGCGTGAGGTTTGGCTGACGAACCAAATCCAAAATTGCATCATTTTCCAGATGATTTAAAAACTGCATTTCCTGCGAAACAAAGTTGTAGTTTAACATTGCTCGAACGGTATTTCCCTCTGAAAAAAATACGGTTCCCAATCGAAATTCATCGTGAAAAAACGGTCTTTCTCGAGTGGTTTCACTTTGTGCTTGTCCAAATAGCCAACACAGTAGAGCTATTGAAAGAATTATCGTGCGTTTCATAGGTCAATAAATTTAGTGGTTTATAATTTTCTACTCTAAACCAGGTACGGTTATAGATCTTCTCGGTGTTGATGTTCTCACTTTTATTGCTCCTGCCTCTCTTTCAGTCCCTCTAAATTTATAGATAAATCCAATAGAAATGAGACCAACATCAACCAAATGCTTAGGATTTGATCCTATACCGAAATTTCGTTCGACAAAACCTGGACTACTGTTTCTATTCCAGCCTAAACTCATAAAGTTAAACGTTGCTTCTATACGGAACATTTCAGACACGCTATAGGACAAAATCGGAACAACGTTAATACCTCGAGAGCCGAAAGAATATGCCGACGGGTCATCCCACAAATTTGCAAAGTAGGATCTTCCCACAAAATAATGAAGTCTAAAATTTGCAAGGACAGAAAAATCGCCAAATTCAGCAATTGTATGCCGAACGAATGGCTGAATACCCCAAAGGGTAGTTCTGGTAACCTCTCTGGAGCTACAACAAAAAGGTCTCGAAATGGTATGTCCTACAAAGCCAACATTTGATCCGACGGTAAGTCGATTATTCCACTGGTAACCAAACATTGGCAAAACAGAAAATTCGTTGGTTCTAGTTTCAGAAACGCTTCGGTAGCTGTAACCGAAAGTTCCTCCAACAAACCACTGCGCTTGCAAAATGGCAACAAAAGCGATAAGTGCTGAGGTAAGGATAAGTTTTTTCATAGCGTCAGAGGTTTTAAGTTTTCGTTTTTTTTAGGCATGAAATTAAAACAAACAAGCCACCTCAAGAGTTGAGATGGCTTGTTATACTTAAGAATATTACTGTGCCAGTATCACTGGAGGTGAGACTTCTAACCAGTTCTCATTTCGCTGTATCGTTGGATTAGCGGTAACTTCTGCCAACGGTATTGGAAATGCATGGTCTTGAATGTTAGTCCACGCTGCCCAAGGCGCACGGAAACCAAAATATAGTCCCGGACGGCTAATGACTTGACCTGTACGCTTCAAGTCAAACAAACGGAAACCTTCAAGGGCCAATTCGCGCGCACGCTCGTCCCAAATAAACTGTAGATATTCCTCATCCGTCATTGCTGTTAAAACAGCATCTGTGATGTTTGGATTACGGCTTGCAATCGGCAACAATGCAGCTTGTGATCCTGCACGATTGCCCGTACGGAACAACGCCTCTGCATTGATCAAATACTGTTCTGGCAAACGCAAGATAGGTGTCTTCATTTGACCTTGAGTACCTGTACCGTGAAATTTAGACGTTACATAACCGGCATACAGTCCTGTAAAATCAATAACTTCGCCAGTATGGCTCGTCCAAGTCGCTCCGTCTGCAATAGGGCCAGCAAACAGGCAAGGCGTATATAATGCCAAACGAATGTCATCTTCATGAAACTTTCTGAATGCCAACGGGCTTAAGCGACCACCATAGGTAGTTCCTACACCAGCAGCATTAAACATAACAAATAACGAATTAACGCCAAGGTTTTCAGCACCAGTACCTGCAAACAAGCTTAGGATGTCTTCGCTTGTTGGAGACGTTGTGTGAAACTGAGCCAAAATTTCTGCGCTTGTTGTTGCAAGCGTTCCACTCATTGCAATGGCTTGTTGTGCTGCTGCTGCTGCTGCTGCATATCGTCCCATGTAGAGAAATACACGTGCTTGAATCGCATAAACGCCATTCTGTGTCAAGAAATGACTGGTGCGAGTTACCGGATTGCCAAGAGCTAATGCTCTGTCAAGGTCAGCCAAAATGTGTACAAACGTTTCGTACAACGTAGCACGCTGTGCTGGCATACCTGGGTTTTGGAACTCGTCGCCAATCAACACAACACCGAGTTGGTTTCTTGCATTGTCATCACTGATATACGCAGGGCTAAAGAACTGTGCCAATTTAAAGTGGCAAAGTGCTCTAACTGCAAGCGCTGCAGACAAAAGACTATTTACCTCGTTTACTAAAGCCGGAGTCGGTGTTAGAACCGGATCGGCCAACAAGAATTCAGCACCTCGAATCACAGTTACCGCATCTCTAATGGTGCGATACAGCCTCATCCAAGTTTCAATAAGTTCAGAAGCACCCTCAATATAAGTGCCTTGTTCCATTTGAAAATACCAGTTTGCACTTGCTCCAAACACGTTGGCTGCATCTGATACAAATTCAGGAAGAACGAGTACGTGTCGTCCCCAACCCGTTGTCATTCTCATATTAAAATACACGCCGTTCATAGCTGCTCTCAATTCAGGAACAGACGTTACACCCGTTGAATCATCAACTTGGTTATTCGGGAAGTAATCCAATGAACACGAAGGGAGGGTAAACAACATCACCCCACATGCTACTATTACGCTAATTATTTTTTTCATTGTATTCTGTTTTTATAGTTAATAACTTAGATGTGACAATATTAGAATCTGAGGTTTAACCCAAATAACCAATTACGTCCAGCTGCTGGAACGTGCCAATCTTGCTGACCGCCCAAAGCACCTGCTGTACCGTCTGCTCTGATACCTGCGATAGGATGATCAACATCATGACCCAAGAAATATCTATGTGCTCTAAACCAAATGTTGTCGGCTTGGAAGAAAATTCTTGCAGACGTTAATCTCGCGTGGCTAACAAGTCGGCTTGGTAACGTATAACCTACCGTAATGTTTTGCAACTTGATAAAGTGACCTGGAACCCACCAGCGTGTTGAACCGTTTCCAAACTGGTTTGGCTGTCCGTGAGCCAATCTTGGGAAACGTGTAATGTCGCCAGGATTCTGCCATCTGCCTTCCCAGTTAGCATAAGCCAAAGGATTCATCATATTACCGATAGTGTTTCCTGTGTGCCAGTTTCTTGTGTTACCACCGACGTGTCTCCATCCACCGATTTGGTAGGTAAGTAGAACAGCAAGGTCGAATCCGTGAACATCTACTCTTGTGGTAATACCACCATGAAGCCATGGGTTCATATCTCCAACCATCATACGCTCGTCGTTTGTAACGGCATTCCAGTCGGTTTCAATACGGTAAGTGCCCGTTTTGTCTAATCCCCATTCTCTACCACCATCAGCTACAGAAACTGCTTCGTGTGCTCTCCAACGTGGCATACCCGTTTGTGGATCGATATCATAAAATTCTCTCAATCTCAATTGGTGCCAAGGAAGTCCTACACCACGGAAGAAGTTACCATCTTGGAAGTCGTCTTCAGAAAGTCTGATAATTCTGTTTCTGTTAGCTGTAGCGTTAAATCCTGCCGACCAGCGGAAGTTTCTGTTATCGATAAGCATGGCGTTCATCATAAATTCAACACCCGTGTTTGACATAGAACCAACGTTTCTCATCACTGTGTTGTATCCAGTTGTACGTGAAACTGGCATCCAGTCTAACATATCATCAATTACGTTTCTGTAAAAATCAATCTGGAAGCCAAGACGGTGGAAAAGTTCAAATTCTAAACCAACGTTCAACATTCGGATGCTTTCCCACGTCAATTCTGGATTTTCCAATTGATTAGAGAACATACTTGATTCGCCCATGTAAGGATTTCCAAGCGCATTTAATCCCATAAATGCAAAGAAACCTACGTTTTGGTTACCTGCAGTTCCGTAGCTTGCGCGAAGTGCTGCATTTGAAAAAATGTTAGACAACGGCTGGAAGAAGTCTTCTTGCGACATACGCCATCTACCGCCAACAGACCAGAATGCACCCCAACGGTTGTCTGGGTGGAAGCGTGATGATCCGTCGAAACGTAAACTTGCTGAAAGATAGTATCTGTCCATCCAGTCATACTCAACATTAGAGAAGTAAGACATTATAGCCGCTTGTGAAAAGTTCCCTGAAGACGAACGAGTAGCTGTACTGATAAGCTGGTTCATCGAAGGAGAAGCAAAGTTAATTCCTTCAGCATAAACAAATCCTGTGTGGAATTTTGTATGCTCTTGACCCAACAAGAAATTGAAACGGTGATGACCAAATTCTGGCATAAAGTTCAATGTGTTGGTAAATGTTCTTACCCACTGTGTCGATTGCTGATCCCATCTTACACCATTGTTTGCAACGCCATCTCCAGAAAGAGGCGACCAAATAACCGTTCCATAATTCACAATCCAGTCCATACTTCCTCTGGTTTGGAAAACCAAATTCGGCAAGATCGAAACTTGAACAAATGGCGAAACCGTTGCTCTATAAAGTTCTTGCTCCATGGAATGTCTTTGTGGATCATCGTGATCGCCAAACATAGCTACTGGGTTAAAATTGATAGATGGCATACGTGAAACGTTCCAAGCACCTGCAGTAAATTCAGGTCTTTGACCAGTGTGACGAACTGGCAAAGTAGGTGCAATACCCGCTCCCTGGAAAATAGGGTTTCCAGTTGCTGTTGAACCAGCAAGTCCTGTTGTTGTATTTTGCGAAATACCATACGTACCACTCGCATTCATACCAAAGGTAACAAAATCACCTGCTCTGTTGCTTAAGTTTATACGTCCTGTGAAACGCTCCATAGCTGTTCCGATAACGTATCCATCGTTACGAGAGTAAGAACCAGAGATAAAGAATCTTGTTCTATCTGTTCCACCTTGTGCGGAGAGGCTATACTCGCGCAAGATACCTGCACGTGTTGTTTCGTCCCACCAATCGGTGTCAATACCATCATCAAAACCAGCATAAAGCAGGCGGTTTGCAGGTGCAAGCCACCAAGCTTCGTTGTTTTCATTGGCACGAATCTCAGCAGATGGACTGTTTCTTAACATTTCTTGTACAGAAAGAATAAAGTCTTCTCTATTAAGAAGTCTTTGCTCGTGTCTTAGTCTTGGAGCAACCGAACGACCTTCTGTAGCGTTGAACGTGAACTGTGTTCTACCATCTCTACCTTGTCTGGTTGTAATGATAATAACACCGTTTGCTGCACGAGAACCGAAAATAGCTGTTGCAGAAGCATCCTTCAAAACAGTAATGCTCTCAACATCGTTAGGGTTAATTAACGATAGTGGATCTACAGGAAGGTTATTTCCACCAACAACGTTTGCAACCTCTGCCATTGGCACACCGTCAATTACAAGTAGCGGGCGGTTTGCAAGGCTTATCGACGACATACCACGAACGAGAATTTGTGACTGAACGCCTGGCTGTCCGTGTGCAACTTGGATCTGTAGTCCTGGAACACTACCTTGTAGCGAGTTAATAATATTTGCATCGGATCTAAGACCAATAACATCTTCTCCGACTTGCGTTGCAGCACCTGTAAATGCCGCTCGACGAGAAAGACCGTAGCCAGTTACTACAAACTCGTCCATCATTAGTGCTCCACTAGCCATACTCACATTAATCGTCGAGCGTCCACCTATTTCTACTTCCTGAGTTTCCATACCCATAAAAGAGAACACTAAGTGTGTTGCGTCCGCTGGAACGTTGATTGTAAATCGACCGTCCATGTCGGTCATTGTTCCGATGGTCGTTCCGCGGATCGATACCGATGCGCCCGGAACGGTCATGTTGTCATCAGCACTAATAACCGTACCTGTAATTGTACGTTGTGCCGAGAGCGTTTGTGCCCCTGCTAATAACAGAGCCACCAGTAGTAACATCATTCTTTTCATCTTGTTTTAATTTTGGTTAATACTTGAGTTTATTTAAGAGTTTATGTTTTATCGTTTCAAAAAAAATTGTCGGTCTTTGTCCGTTTTTTTGTATTCATTTTGTAGTGTCCATTTCTTTGTAAGAGACAGAACTTTTTGGGTTTTCACACCACAAAGGTAAACAAAATAAATGAAACTACCAAATTTTTTTGATAACTTTACACAATTATTAACAAAAACTGACTAAAAAAACCACTAAAAACTAAACCCATTATGACCCCAAACTTTTTTCATTGGATGACTTCTCAAATTTCTGAATTAGAGAACACTAAGCGTTTCAAAACAGCACAAGGCTACCGAAATTGTTTGCGAAGTTTTTCCTCTTTTTGTAACACGAAAAAAATTTCTATAAAAAATCTTTCGCCAAAACTTATCGCTGGTTATCAACAATTCTTGCTAAATAAGCGTCTTTCTTTAAATTCTGTTTCGTTTTATATGCGGATTTTACGGGCGGTTTACAACAAGGCCGTCAAGGCGGGATTAGCTGCGCCACAAGATTTATTTTCAAATGTTTATACAGGCATCGCCAAAACCGAAAAACGGGCAATTCATGTGGATAATATCCGACATCTAAAGTCGCTGGAATTGGACAATAAACATGGCCTTGCCTTTTCGCGGGACTTGTTTTTGCTGAGTTTCTACTTTCGAGGCATGGCCTTTGTAGATTTGGCCAAATTGAAAAAAGATAACGTGCAAAACGGTGTGTTGCGCTACACGCGAAGTAAAACCAAGCAGGATTTGCGCGTTCGTGTCGAGCCTTGTGCGAAAGAAATCCTAGATCGCTATGCTTGTCAGCTGTCAGACAGACTGTTACCCATTGTCAATCCGTTTGAAACGTCTGCAAAAACCTACGACAATGCACTTCGGTTGTATAACAAGCATTTGTCGCAATTGTCCAAAATGATGTTTTTGCAGCAGCCGTTGAGCTCGTATGTGGCACGACATTCTTGGGCAACATTAGCAAAAAAAAGTGGTGTGGATTTGGCGGTTATCTCCGAATCCTTAGGACATAATTCAATCATCACCACACAGATATATTTGGATAGTTTGGACCACGATCGTATTGATGATGCGAATTCTCGCGTGATTTCGTTGGTGGATAGTTGGACGTGTTCCGTCTCTTACAAAGAAACGGAACAACTCAAAAACCGAACATATAGACAACTAATCCAATATATTAATCAAAATTAAAACACGATGAAACGAATGATGTTATTACTGGTGGCTCTGTTATTAGCAGGGACACAAACGCTATCGGCACAACGTACCATTACGGGTACGATTATCAGTGCGGACGACAACTCGACCGTTCCAGGAGCTTCGGTTTCTGTTCGAGGCACAACCATCGGCGCTGTTGCCGATATACATGGTCGATTTTCGATCAATGTTCCTGCGGATGCCACGCATTTGGTGGTTTCTTTTATGGGTATGGAAACGCAAGAGATTGAAATTGGCACACGCACAATTATTGATGTCCGATTGAGCAGTGATGCGATTGGTCTTGAAGAATTTGTGGTTGTGGGCTTTGGTACAGCTCGACGGGTCGGAAACATGGTTGGTTCCGTGCAGCAGGTTGGTTCTGCTCAGCTTGAAGCCAGACCTGTTGCGAATGTCATGGACGCACTTCAAGGGCAAGTGGCCGGATTGCAAGTTTTTACCAGTTCGGGCGAACCTGGAGCAACGCCAACGATGCGTTTGCACGGTGTGGGTTCGATTGGTGGAGCATCAAACATTCCATTGTGGATTGTAGACGGTATTCCTATTGAGCCAACAGCGATTCAGTCGTTGAATCCAAACGATTTTGAAAGCGTTACGGTTTTGAGAGATGCGTCTGCAACATCTATTTTTGGTGCACGTGCAGCGAATGGCGTTGTTGTAGTTACAACCAAACGTGGTCTTCGCAACGAAGATGCGCGCGTAACAGTGCGCCATCAGTTTGGTGTGTCGCAATTGGCTGAACGCCGATTTTTTAACAAAGTGATGTCGTCTGAAGAACTTTTTGCGTTTCGTCAAAGCACAAATCAAGTGGTTACGAGTACGCCAGGAGCGCCAGCGTTTGGAGCAAACGATCTTCCTGAAATTCAGAACAGATTTGGTATCAATAATACCAATTGGTTGGATATTTATATGCGTGACAATGTTCCGACGTTTCAAACGGATGTTTCTGTGCGAGGCGGTGGCGGACGCACGACATATTTTATTTCTGGAAATCATTTTTCGCAACAAGGAACAGCACATAGCTCATATTTCGAGCGTTTTTCGGGACGTATCAACATCGAATCGCAAGCCAAAGATTGGCTGACAGTTGGTATGAATACGCATTTTTCGCGCGATAACCGCAGAGTAAATACGGCTTGGGGAACAAATGCTTTGGCAGGCGGTTTGTCGATGCTTCAAGCGCCGTGGTTTTCGCCAGTGGATTCGCTTGGAAACAGACATGATGTGATTCCAGGATTGGGTGCACTTCATCCGGAATATCTGGCCGAAAAAACACCGTCAAGTCAACAAAACTCACAAGTAACGGGTAGCTTTTTCGTTGAAATCGCACCTACCGAAGGCCTTCGAATCATTACACGTGCTGGCACAAACGCGCGAGATTGGCTGAGAGTTAGTGGTATTATGCCATCGCGTAGAGACCGATTAACACATAACGATCGCGGAACACGCTTAGATATTCGCGAACAGTTTATCACAATGAACATCAACAATGTTATTCAATACACGTTTAACATCGACAATGCACATAATTTTACGGCCTTGTTGGGTCAGGACGGTACGTTGTACAACTACCGCTTGCATCAAACGCAGGTTAGACTTCTGACCGACGACAGACAGTGGGAAATACAGTTTGGACAACCTTGGGCAACTGCCGCTTGGGGACCACAATCAACAAACACTTCGGTGTTTGCATTTTTGTCGTATTTCGGACGTGTGGATTATAATTTCAACGAGCGCTTTTTTGCTGAGTTTACGTTGCGTAACGATGCCAGTTCGCGCTTTGGTCGAGACAACCGTAGTGCTTGGTTTTGGGCTATCGGTGGTATGTGGCGAATGGGCAACGAATCGTTTATCCAAAACATGCCTTTGGTCACAGATGCACGATTGAATGTATCTTTCGGAACGCAAGGTAATGCCGAAATTGGAAACTTTACACATTTGGGCTTGGTTGGTTCTCGTAGAGCAGCCTTGAACATGTATGATGGCAGTCCAAGTTGGATGGTAACAGCACCTGACAACCACATGTTGGGTTGGGAAAGCCAAGAAAAACTGACGATCGGATTGCATACGGAATTAGCAAACAGACACAGCGTTTCTGTCGAATTTTATCGCCGTTGGACATCAAACATGTTAATGAATGAACCTTATCCGTTCACCTCTGGATTTTTCTCTGTAATGGGTAATATCGGAACATTGCGAAATACCGGTGTTGATGTAACGTTGAGCTTGGACCTTATCCGAACAAGAGATTTCAACTTCGGTCTTAGTGGTGTTTTCAACTACAACCGAACGATTGTGACTGAACTTTTCGATGGTCAAGACCAGTGGACAATTCCTGCGGCTATGGTTGCTTATATTGTTGGGCATCAGCCGATGTTCTACTTGCCAATTTGGGGAGGTGTTGATCCAACGAACGGTCGTCAGTGGTGGTATTTACCAGGCGAAAACACATCAATCCATACAACAGATCCAAACCGCACAACACAAGTTTGGGGCGGAGGCGCGCATTTGTATCAAAATTCAGGTGTGCCAAGATTTCCACGTGTGAATGGCGGTTTCGGCCTTCATGGCAGCTGGAGAGGCTTTGCTGTCAATGCAGATTTTGCCTTCTCAATCGGCAAATGGTTGTACTGTAACACCACGTTTTTCACGCAAAATCCAACACGTTTTGGCACACAAAACCAAGATGCAGCTGTTAAGGATTTTTGGAGAAATCCAGGCGACATTACACGATTCCCAGATTGGAGACAAGGCCAGCAGTTGGAATTCGACTCTCAATTCTTGAGCAATGCATCGTTTATGCGTTTGAAAAATCTTACAGTTTCTTACAGTTTCGACAGAACCCTTTTGGCGAGAACAAACTTTTTTCATGGTGCACGAATTTTTGCGACCGGCCGTAACTTGTTTACCATTACAGACTTTATCGGCATTGACCCTGAAGTTGATAGTAATTTAGCGATGGGTACGTATGGAAACAGCAGACAATTCCAGGTTGGTCTTGAGCTTACGTTCTAACCGTCACTATAAATCCATTTAACTAACTAAAACTATATTACAATGAAAAAGATAATAAAATTCATAATCGTCGCAGGAATGCTTGGGCTGCTGATGCCAGCATGCTCGTTAGATAGATTTCCGACGGATCGTATCGCACTTGAAAACGCATTTTTAACGTTTGAAGATGCTGTAAGGTTTCACAATGGACTCTATAACGAACTTCGCAGATGCCACTATGGCGTATTTACAACAACGTCTGAACTGATGAGTGACTTGTTTAATGCACGTCGCGACTTTGGTAACAGAGGTGGTATGCCGCATCAATTAAGAACAGAATTTGCTGGTTCTTATGAGGTTCGTGATATTTGGGGCAATGTATATGCTTCAATTGCACAGGTCAATTTCTTTCTAAACAACATTGAAACTTTAGAAGATTTAACCGCTACACAACAAGAAAGTGTTGATAATTTTATCGCAGAAGCGCACTACATTCGTGCGTTTCTATACACGATATTAGCTGGACATTACATGTATCCTTACAGTGCAGCAAACCGAAACACGCCAGAATTGGGATTGCCTTTGGTGACCGTTTTTGACATTCAGCAAAGAGCTGGTCGTGCAACCATTGGCGAAACGTTTGAGTTTATCTTAAGCGATCTTGATGCTGCAAAAAATGTTACACGACAAGGTGTTCCAGGCGAACGACGCGTTTCTTTGGATGCTGTACATGCTTTAATGGCTCGCGTGTTATTTATGATGCGCGACAATGTTAGAGCTGCGCATTATGCGAATTTGGTGATAAATACAGGTCGTTATCCTTTGGTTACAACCGAAGCTGCTCTTCGAACCATGTGGACAAGAGACCTCAGCACCGAGGATATTTTTATGCTTGATGTGACTGCAACATCGTTTGGAACAGCCGCTATTGGCGCTCCAGCGAATTTTAACGATGCTGGAGCAACGTCTACATGGACAGCAAACCACGGCGCTGGCGGTGGTGGCATGGGTATTTTTGCGGCGGTTAATGCTGCGGCTGGTGGTTATCATCCCGACTTTATTCCAACGCAAGCCGTTTTGGATTTGTATGCAACTGGTGATTTGCGCTTAAACGTGTTTTTCTCCAACCCATCCGATCATCAAGTTATCCTTGGAACTTCTCCTTTCCCTGGCGTACGATTCTTGTACAAATTCCGTGGAAATCAGGACATTGGTGTGATGTATCTTCACAGACCACGTGTGCATCGCATTGCAGAAATGTACCTCATCGCTGCAGAAGCCGAGCAAAATTTGGACAGACTAAACACACTTCGTGTGGCTCGTGGTCTTGCTGCACTTACAGCGTGGGACGAGCAAGAGCTACGCAACGAGTGGGTGCGCGAATTTATCGGAGAAGGCTTCCGCATTCAAAGTTTGAGACGCTGGGGCATCGAAGGTTTGAGCCATTGGGGACTTGGATCGATTGGACGTGTGCCGCAAGATCCTATGTCCGTTCATAATTTTGGAAGTGCAGATTTTACCAACAGAGTAATAACCGCAAGCGATTTCTATCGATTCACCTTGCCTATTCCGCAAGACGAAATTAGAAATAATCCAAACATGAGGCAAACACCATCGTGGCAACACTAAAATTACAAATCAAAAATAGAAAGGAATACAGATATGAAAAAAATAATGTTTAAGATGATGATAGGCTTAATGGCTCTATCCTTCATCGCGGTTTCTTGTCAGCCGGAAGTGGTTGAACTAAACAACCCAGATAGGCCTCCAGTTGCTCCAGCACCAACAATTACAGGAGCTGCAGTTAATAGTCCGCCTTTAACAGATGTCACACTGAATGTAACTGTTGATGCAACTTCGCCAGTGATATCCTGGCTTTGGCAGAGAAGTAACAACAACGGCGCTTCTTGGTTTGTGTTAGACACGTTGGATGCAAACGTCACAACATTTGTGGTTAGAGCTCCAGAAGATGGTATTTACCCGTATGGTGGACTGTTTAGAGTTGCTGCGATAAATATTTCTGGAATAGGTGTGTTTAGTCCTGGACATCGTGTGGATCTCATTCCACCGTATGCACCAAGTGCAACAACGATTTCGGGCGAAAGCAACGTATGTCCAATACCGTTTATCGAGCTAAGAGCTGTTGCAGAATTTGCCGTAGAATACCGATGGTACAGAAATGGTGTGCTCATTCCTGGAGAAACCACAGCAACCATCCGTGTTCGTGAAGGCGGAACCTATACGGCTGTTGGGCTTAATCTCACAGGAGAAAGCCCTGTGAGCAACGCTGTTCATGTGACTTGGACAGACTGCGAGCCGTTTGAAGTTGAAGGCACCTGGAGTGCTACGGGCGAAGATCCAATCTGGCCTCAGTTTTCTGGCGGACGCATCAATTGGACGCAAGAAATCGTTCCACAAGGCGACACAAGTACAACTGTTTTCATTCTGGAAGACTGGGCAAGGCTTGCGCAAGAGTGGGGCGCAGGTCCTACGTTCGATCTACGTGTACACAGAGATGCCGACGGACTATGGTATGTTCCACACGGTGTACCTTCCGGTCGTGCTGGCTTTACACAGGTTGTAGCACTTACAAATCCTGCTGGTGTGCCGCAAGCATTCCTTACAAGTGGTATTTATTTGGAACTTTCTCCAGACTACGATTGGTTTAGAACCCCACCAACGGTAACCATTGGCGGAACCACGTTTAGAGTTGGTTTTGGTGTGGCTCAAACTGGAATTTCAGAACTTCTATTGGATCAAGTTTTCACGCTTGGCACGGGTACAAGCTCTATGCCTACAAACATAGAGTGGATTCCAAGTCCTAAAAACACTAATCTACAAATGGGTGAAGCCGCTACCGTAGAACGTTCGGCAGCTCGAAGAAGATAATTATGAAACATCTAACCTTTGCATGTATTTTTGGCATCTTCGGAAGTTTTCTGTATGCACAAACACCGCACATTAAATCCAACGAAGTTGTTGTGAAATTTGAGCGCTCGTTTGTCGAAAACGAACTTCGAGATGTTCTTAACGATGCAAAAATGAGACGGGCGACACCGGAATTCAGAACCGAGAGCATCAGAGATTTGAATGAGAAATATTCTGTGGTGCATTTTGTTCCGGTGTTTCGCCCAGATTCACGGTTTGCCGATCGACACAGGGCATTTAACTTGGATTTGTTTTTTCGTGTCGAATTCGCTTCCAATGAACCATCGGAAGACGTTATTCGCTCGTTTATGACATCGGATGTGGTTTTGCTTGCAGAACCCCGAACGGTTCACGAAACATTCCAGTCGCCTAACGATGCGTTGTACGACAATCAATGGGGGTTAAGAAACGCGGATCATCCGTTTCCAGCGGGAATGCGTCCAGATATCAACGTTGAGGCAGCCTGGGAAATTACACGAGGACATCCAAGTGTTGTTGTTGCAGTTATCGATAATGTGACAGACATGACACACGAAGATTTGCTTCCAAACCTGTGGATCAATACGGGTGAAATTCCCGGAAACGGTATAGATGATGACGATAATGGATTTATAGACGATATACATGGTTGGAATTTTATTGATAATGGCGCTCATATTGCACCAAGGAGCCAAGGCGAAAATCACGGAACCCACGTTGCAGGAATAATTGCAGCACGCAGCAACAACAGTGTAGGCATCGCTGGTGTTGCAGGCGGTTGGGGCGACGAGCCTGGAGCGAGCATGATGATGTTCAGAGCAGGCGAAGGAAATTCCGTTATGTTTGGCTACGAAGCGATGGTTTATGCCGCCGACAATGGCGCAGCGATTATCAATGCCAGTTGGGGCGGTGGATCGTTCGTTATAACAAATCTCATGGCTGCGTCTGTTGCCTATTTCCAGACGTTTGGCGGTGGAGATGTAATGAATGGCGGCTTGATTGTAGCAGCAGCAGGAAACGACAACGACATGCGTCCCAGATTTCCTGCGGCCATGCCGGGCGTGCTTTCTGTTGGCTCAATAACCAATCAAGGCCAACGCTCGTCGTTTTCAAACCATGGCGATTGGGTCAAAATCAATGCGCCTGGAACAGCTATTTTAAGTGCATTGCCTTTCGGCGATCGCTACGGAAGTTTACAGGGCACATCTATGGCAGCACCTATGGTTGCTGGTGTAGCAGCGCTTGTGCTTTCAGCAACAATAGACTTTCCCAGAGAATTGAAAACACCCGAATGGTTAGCCGATGCTCTAATCGCTTCAGGCAATAGATCGTGGCCTCCAAGCAGCACAATGGGTCCGTTGGTAAACGCACATGCTGCTATTTTGGAAGGCATCCGAATGCTCGAACAAGCAGCATCTATCCAACATCCAGCGCCCATACAAACGGTGCTTACCATCTATCCCAATCCAACCAAAAACGTTCTAAGAATAGTGGCTCAGCCCGAAGTGAGATTATCGTCCTACCGACTAATCAACCTCGGCGGAACAACGCTATTTTTAAAACAAAATCCTTCGTCGGACGAAACGATTGATATGGTCTCATTTCCTGCAGGCACATACATCCTTTTGGTAGAAACAGACTCAGGATTTTTCACAGAACGTATAATCAAACAAAACTAACAAAAAAAACCTCTTCTTTTAACTAACTTTTTACAAAAAAACCGCCTTCCTCGGCGGTTTTTTTTTATTGTTTTTTTGCGGGAAATTTTTAGCCGCCAAATCGCCAAGTCAAGCGTGCACCAAGCATTCGCGGAGCACCTGGAACAAATGTTGGAATGCCAAACATTGAGCCCGTATTTCCTGCACCAATCAAATAATTTGCATTGGTCAAGTTGTTGCCAAACATCGACAGCGTCAAGCGTTGTTGCTTAAAGGTTACCGCCAAATTCGCATTGAACAAACCGTAGGCATCTTGAGCGATATCTGTTTCATTCGCATCCTCAAAATAAATATGGCTTTGCCATCTAAATGTTGGCGTAAGCGTGATACGCACATTGTTTGCAATATTCACACCTGCTGTAAAACCGATCAAAAAACTATGTTCGGGTGTCAAGCGAAATCTGTTGCCTGCCATTGCTTGTGGCTCGCCGTCAAAATCGTAATCGTCGAAAGTTGCATTGGTAAACGCATAATTTCCGAACACAACCAAGTTGTCATTCACCAAAAATCGTCCCGAAATTTCTGCACCAAAATTAGTTGCATTTCCAGCATCAAATTGGTCCATTCCCATA
>Ga0209755_10003549_pt1 | contig 19427 bp, 15 predicted proteins | sample TergutCo191P1_FD_187301 | JGI IMG/M metagenome (GOLD analysis project Ga0209755, IMG submission 187301) | Cornitermes sp. P1 segment gut microbial communities from Petit-Saut dam, French Guiana - Co191P1 (SPAdes) (version 2) | ecosystem: Host-associated > Arthropoda: Insects > Digestive system...
AATGTCTCCATGCAAAATAGGTGATAAGTTCACACAAATATTAGTCTGATGTATTCTCTATTAAAAATGTTTTAAAGTAACAAGATATATCACTGTCATTACATTTCAGCTTTTCTTTGGAATATGCCGTGATGAATATCCAACGAAACCAGGAAAGACTGGAACTAAATAGGATTCATAAACTTTGGGTCTATACTGATGGTAATTTCTTGGGCAAAAACATGAGTACCATAAACAGAAATAGAGAAGATATATTAGACACTAACAGGCAGGTTAGCCTACAAATTAGTATAGAGAAAACAAAGTATATCTTCACACTACATTATCAGAATGGAGGACAAATCAATTGCAAATGCAGAAAACAAATCCTCAAACAATATGGCTGAGTTCAAATATTTGGTAATATTGTAACCAATCAAAAGTGTATTCATGGAATAATTAAAAGGCTACTGGATTCAAAATTGGTTGCTAACATTCAGTTCAGAATTTGACTTTATATGTGTGTGTGTGTGTGTGTGTATGAGAGAGAGAGAGAGAGAGAGAGAGAAACATATTCTCATGCATTAGTGGAAAAACATAGTTTAAGTATGTCTGAGACCGGGTTGCTTAGGGAAACTTTTGAATGTGAGATGGAGGAAAGATTGGATTCCTGGAAAAACTGCATGACGAAGTGCTTCTGATTTTCACTGTACACTATAGAGATATAATTCAAGGAGGAGTGAATTTTGTGGTGCATGCAAATCTAATAAGAGTGGCAAGAAGTGTTTAAAGTCTTTTGTTGGGAAATCTAAAAGAATATAGATGGTTTTAAGTAAATATGTTTTCCTAAAATTTGTCATTGACAGTATACGCCTTTGATGAAAATAGCCCTAAATTCGTGGTAGTCTCAGAAACCCAAGATACTTATGACCATAAAAATAAACCAAAGCATTAAATTAAAATTACTGTTGGTAGAATTTTAAGATAGAAATTACAATTTATATTTGTTGGAAATCAAGGCGATCATTTGAATGGTTGAGAAACCATTTCCAATTGTCTTGTTACACACCAAATAAAATTATACCACATCTAAATTCAATTTAATGCATTATATTGTGATACATTTACTTTTAACACAAAGAGCTGCTGGTGAAAAATATTATTAAATATGCCTTTGGATATATACAGACCGGTGAAATATAGTAAGAATACAAGAAAATGTCACTGTAACTGATCAAGTACTTAATGGAGCACAGTTCTTGAATAGGTCCTCCTTGAGAAGCTAGTAGTTCCTCATCTAGTCACAAAATTCATCATATTTTATTGAAACTGAAGGTTTATTTCCATCACATGAACTTGCTGCTGCTGCCTATCCTGAGCCAGATTTGTACAGTCCATAAATGTTAACCTCCCATCTGTGCCTACATCTTCCAAGTGGTTTATTTTTTTAGGTTCCCCCCCCACCAAAACCTTGCACACATTTCTTTTCCCTGCCTTTTATGCCACATGCTGTGCCCATACGTTGTCCTTGAATTTGATAACCTTTACAATATTTGTTGATGTGCACAAAATAATCATGGAGCTCCTCCTTACACAATTTTCTCCAACCTCCTATTACTTCCTGCAGCTTAGGTTCATATAATTTCCTCACTACCTCTCACAGATGAAACAGTAGGCAAATTATACATTTCTGTCTTTTAATGTGAATTTAAAAGAAAATTTCCTTCTGTGTGTAAAGACATTTGAGAAAACTTCTAAAATAAGTTGTCTATCACATGGATTAACTTATTAGAAGACACAATAAACAGTATGGACACATATATGAAAGCAAATGCGGCTCAAAATAAATGATGCGTATTGAATGTTTTCTGTTAAAGTTACTTCAGGTTACATGAACTGTAAGAAGTCATGTTTATTTTTTTGCAGAACAAATACAGTCCGTGTATACAATTGCACTTCTGGATCAGTGAATCCTATAAGCTGGCGAGACTTTGGCATTCTGACACAGCATCATGCTTGTGATACACCAACACAGTATGTTATGTGGTATCCTGGCTTCACTTTCCGGACCAATCGCTTTGTCCACAAGGTCTGTGAGTTACTCTTCCACTTCTTGCCAGCATTTGTGGCTGACCTTATACTGAGGCTGCAGGGAGCTAAACCAATGTAAGTTTTTCTTTTGATGGCTTGTAAATGGTCAATATGCTATGGTATGAAGTTATCTATACAGTAAATTCTCAATGTAATATTTTTACCATTAATTCCTACTTTACAGCCAGACTGTTATGGTATCTATGGAATATCTGAATTCCCTTAAAAGTTCTGGAAAATTTTATAAACACTTTGTTTAAGCTCGTATAACAATAAATATTGATTATTAATTTGTGACAAGCATTTCCCAAAAGGGATAGGAAGAGTCAAAACACCAACCACATTCAAGTTTCTTCTTTAATCTGAACTTTACTAAGGAACATGCCACTTAGACAATTTTCTCAGTCTAACTTGCACACAGATATTCAAACTGAATGAAAGTTTGGTTTATTATGGCAGTCCATATTCATTCTGATCATCTGGTTACAGCCACCTGTAATTACCCTTGGTAATTACCAGGGTTTCAGAAAAACACATTACCTCCTCCTTCTTAGTCATGCAGTAAAATTATGACTTCCATGGCACTGATTTTCATGTACTCAGAATCACTGAACAAAATTTTGTGATATCTGCGCCATTTTTTTCTGACTTGGATGAATTCTAGAAACTAACATCTTTGTCCTCAAGTATGGCTTTCACTACACAGATTCTCATTAAACTCATACTATTCAATGATATTACATGTAGATTTTCTACACCAAATTCACCAAAATCAGTAAAGCGATACGGATTTTACAAGCAGTAAAGTATGGCTGTCACTGGGCAAATTTATATGAAACTCATGTGTGCTTGACAACTTCTCTTAAAAAAATTCCTGTGCCAATTTTCATGAAAATTCAACTAATGATTTAACTGCTCACACTAAGTCAGATGTGGATGGATGTACAGACAGACCAATGGTCAGAGGCAGTCTCCATACACAGCATTCACTTTCACTTTGTAAGGAACCTGCACAACTTAACTTCTGAGGCAGGTAAAGGGTGACATGAAATGTGAAAATGCACAATGTGTGTAATTCTGTACATGTTTCATTATCAGCTGTTGGGTAGGCAAAGAACAAGACACTGCATAATGTCAGTGTTCACCCACTAAACAATAAAACTCTGAGGTAGGTGAAGTTTCATGTAACAAGAGAATGCTTGAAAGATACGGTTTTTATATTCTAAGCAATCATATAATTTGGGTGTTTACAGAATGTTCAAGATCTCCAAGAGGTTTCAGTTGGCTGCCAAAGCTGGCGAGTTCTTTTCCCTTCATGAATGGAAATTTCACTGTGACAACGTTTGTGCACTTATATGTGATGCACAAGACAGAACAACTTTTGATGTTGATGTCTCACAAATGGATTGGAACCAGTACGTCAAGAACTACATGTTTGGAATCCGCAGGTTCATACTCAAAGATTCCAATGACTCAATACCCAATGCCAGGAAAAAACTGCAAAAGTAAGTCCACTGTCATAAAGCATGTAATTTCATGAACTGTATTAGAGTTTCTTTTTTCTCCCCATTCACACTTTGCATCTTGACATTATGTTTTATTTATTCACCAACTGATACACTAGTGAGTTCTCTTAAAAACCAATATTAAAATTTACATTAAATTTTAATATTGTTTTTTAAGACAACTCACTAGTGCATCAGTTGGTGAATAAATAAAACTTTGATAATGTATTAGAGTTATCTTGCCATGTTACATACTGAACATTTCATCTATATCCATCCATTTCATCGCTGTACTTTCCTTCCATGTTATGTCTGTCATATTCTGCAGCTCCGCCATTCATTTAAAATGTTCTTATTTTAATTCTTTTGAATGATTCCCTGTGGTAGGCTTCTTACTCTTTTTGGCTGAGAAATAATACACAGAAAACTAAACTTTAACTAAAGAGAAAAGAAACTGAGAATCTTTATTGCCTCCATGAATATAAAATGTAGTCACCTTTAGATGGTGTTCAAAGAACAAGTTCACATTGAATACAGGCACATACGAGCATGCCATGAAATTACAGAAACAATCATACGGGCAGTACCAATGAGGTAGAAACTTCTCTGCCAAAATAGATACAAATATATATATATATGTGTGTGTGTACACATATATACACACACACACATATATACATAAAATGGACTTTAGCCTTGATTCCACAGAACAGGGTAAATAAATTGGCTGTCTTTTACAGAACCTGACATTTAATCGGTATGTTCACAAGAGCTGACATTATGACTAAAAGAAAATTATTATATATGGAAGTTGGCTGACAGATAGAATGGGAGTAAAATACAAGTTGCAAAAACAGACATTTTGATTACACCCTTGTTATGAATTCATTATTACCCTTAATGTATATGTAAACATAAAAAATAAGTCACTGAATTTAATTGTGATTCCATTTTCTTTGTAGACTGTACTGGATTCACCGCTTCACACAAGTGCTGACCATAGTTTTCTTTCTGAAAATTGCAAGACTCAGCTGATGGTTACAAATATACCACCACTGCCTACCTTCAGTCACATTTACCTAGTTGCCACTCATTCTTATTTTACCAAAATTATTGTACAATTTTTATTGGGTCCACTGAAATTATTATAACAATGACCATCCAATATATCTTTCTATGGTTCTTATCTCTTGAGCCATAGGCATAACTTGGGGGGGAGGGGGTGCATCACAGGGAAATGCCCCCTCCAATTTTTTTTGCCTACCGAGTTTGAGTGGGGCAATTAAAAAAATAAAAATATTTTCAAAATGATTATTTGGGCAGTGTAAAAACACTAAAAAGAATGTAGCACCTGCATTTTACAGGATGCAGCACAGAGATATCTCAGTACCCAATACCCCCCACCCCCCCATCAATTTTGCACCCCCCGCCCCAAGTTATGCCTGTCTTGAGTCACATTATTCATCTGAGTAATTTTGAGACTGGAGCTTGAAAATGACAAACAGTTCATTTATAGTAATTCTTCAGAGTATACATATGTACCAGTAAATCTTGAAAAGTATGAAATTAATCTGGAGATTCTTATGTGCATTGGATAGAGTGACTCAAATTATTGGACCCAACAGCCTATAAAAATGAGGAACATGAGTCTCTTTCAATAAACAGTCATTCAAAACATTATTGTGTACAACAACCAGAACTGAAACAAAATCAAAGAAGCATTCTAACCCCCTTGTATACACAATTTTGTGGTCAAATTATTTTTTGTATAGTATATTTTAATGTGATGTGAAGGTGGAATATAGGCCTATATGTGCATGTTACACAAATTTGTGTGTCCCATGCCTCTCTTTAAGAGAAGTTCACTTCATGAAGATCTATCACCAACTGCATCAGAAGAGTTTAAGATTGCGGGACCATATTTTAGGAGAATTAGGCAAAAGTATACTTTATAACACAATAATATTGACAGAAAATTCTTACATTCCACCTTTATATAATTACAGAATTTTTTCTTATAAGCTTTTTATGTAGACTAACTGGTCTATGATTTTTTATGACAAAAAGTGGAAATATTTTTACTAATATTTCAAGAGGATAAAGAGTTTAAGAAATCAAACCACACTGTACACTCTGTAATGTTGTATTCTGATCTGTAAGGAAACAATGAAGCATATTTGAATATGAATATTTGAGAGCTTCTGTCCCCTACTTCACCACTGAATAGTGTACGATCTAAAAATAACCTCACTATATGCCACTGCTGTCTGCAATAACATTTACCTTTACAACTCTTACCTGTACTTACAATTGTTTCCTGTGCTTGACATGTAGAGCAGCACACTCTACGGTAATGAAGTTACCTAATTTAAAAATAACAGTCCTATCGATCTGCTTAATTTAATCTAAACACAACACTGCCAAGCCAAAAAACAAAAATAACAACTGAAGGCCCACATCTGAATATTACTTCAAGATATCCAACGTTCTGCTGTTCCTATTCGATAAAAAACAGTCCACGCATCTGTACCCCCTGCGCACCTGATCAGCCATGTTTAAAATTAACAGGATTACTCAGAAGTGAAGGTAAATTTGACACCATATTTAATAATGCATTTCAGTTTCATAATATGTTATACAGAGGAAAAAAGTTTGTAATCTTTCTAAGGGAAATACAAAACTTAAGGCCATATTACCATCAACCCTTTAAAGTATGGGGTAACCATAATAGGCCATACCACCTACTTTAACATTCCAAAACTCTTCTCCCACTGTCCTCTTTTCTAATCCAGACATTGGTGAATCAGAGGTTGACTTTTCTCTATGTGCAAGGTATGCATGCAAGGCTTACTGGACCCAACAAGGGAGACGACCCAACAAGGGAGACAAAGTCTTACAGTCAAGTTGCTTGCTGAAATGCTGATCTCTATCACTTGCTGTATGATCTGGTTCATGTGCCCAGATTTCTTGGTAAGCCCAGATGATGGCACACTCAGCTATGGCTAACTTCACCAGATAATAAGGCCAGACATGCTGTGTTCAGTGTAACATGTGGTCTGACAGCTGCATACCTTCCAACACTTGAAAGGCAAACCACATGTCTGGTCTTTTCAGTTGAAGTTAACACTTTCTCAGTATAATGCAGAGGCAATCAGTAACCAATGAGTATCTAATGGGTAAATGCACAACCCGTTAGGAAATGTTACTATTCACAGCTTTGAATCTGAATTTATTTATACAGGATTTTTACAAATGCACAATTACATTAACTAGTTTTCACACATAATCTTTTTTTCAATTGTCTTTTATTAAACTACACAATCACTGTAACAAAGCCCAATCTGTCCTTTCATAGTCACATGAAGATTTCATCATCAATATGATGATGGAATTTGAACTTTGCATGATTTATTTCTCTCCCCACATCAGTAACATACTGAAATAAATATGGAAGAGAAAATGTACATAAAATAACACAAACACTGACAACGCGATGTACTCATATAACTATATCAACATAAGTACCTGTCCAGCAGAGGAAGCAGAAATAAGGATTACTACTTGTCAACATAGAAATGAGACTTCAAGGGGGGGAGAAGCTTACTGAAACGAAATTATCGGTTATCCAGGTATCAAGAGCCGCAGTATTAACATTACTGTTAAACAACTGGCCAAGAAATATTTAACCCATACAATGACATCTGGATATATCCACACAGCACCATCTGACAAGAAACACATCTGAGTTCAAATTTACTGCTGAAGTTTTCCAGAATTCACTAAATTTGTATAAGATTTCACTAGTAATAGGTCAACCACTACTACTATCAATACAGATTACACACACTAGATAGCAGCTTATTGAGAAATGAACAGATAATCTTTGAGTTTAAAAACAAAATGTAGCCTGCAAAGGGTTAAAATATCTCCCCTACACAGAAAAAGTTTTTGAAAAAAATCAGTATAGTACTTGGGATTCTATGAGGCACTGTGTATCCAACACCCAGTTTCTAAGCTTTGAGATGTATCAGTAATGTTGCCTGCTCCCTCCTCTCTTCTTTAGAGGCAGTGTAGGTGCGATCAGTCATAGTTTCCACACTCAAAAAACTACACAGGACACCACTTAACAAACAGTGAGGTGGTGTCATCATAGTCTACCTAGTTGCTGCCGTTTACTGCTGTCAAGACGTTCCACCAGTGGCAGATCGCTGTCTGAGTGACTAGAATCACTTGAAGGGGCAGGATCAGCAGGAGACAATTCATCAGCAGAATCTTCTTCCTTCTCTGGTTTCACTGGTGGCACAGCTGATTGATTTTTCTTTCTCTACATCAAATAACACTGTCTGAACAAACCCTGGCTTCCAATAATTCAAGAAAATATACCTTAAATTTCCAGGAAATTAACACATATGCTGTTAACACGAGACCACTCATGACATTACATCACAAGGACATAAAAATACAGTATATGTAATACAACTCCATCATAACTACTTCAAAAGCATCTTTCTAATTTGCAGACACATACAAAATGCATTTGATTAATGTTCTTTTTAATACTCTATGTAAACTCAACTGTGACAGAAGAACAACCAGCTTACCTTTCTTTGTGACTGTTGTGGAGGTGGTCGCCCTCGAGGTCGGTACACAGGGATAAACTTTTCAGCAGCAGTTTGGACTCGCCGGATATCAAAATCTTGGTCCACACGGCTTACAGTCTGTAATCTACCACAAAACGTAATTCAAATTCACATATCTTCACAAACACAGCTTTTTGTTTAAATCTTTGCCATTTCTAACAGAGTACAGCATCTTTGAAAAGAAGTCCAACCAAGAGACATTTTCTTTTCTTTCATTTCATAACACACAAGAATGCCATACTTATGACAAAATGTTATTTTGGGAAGCCACATTAGAACTCAAAGGCAAAGAGCCACATGAAAATGATGTACACATATACAGGGTGCATCAGAAACACCTCATGGTTTTTTAAATGAAATAACTTTTTAAGGAAAAGTGGAAAAATTTTATTAACACTCTTGGGTGCATTCCATGTCCATGAGATTTCATTTCAGTCATTATTGTTTGAATATGACACTCTGTATGTGACCACTATGTCATTCAATACACTCGCAGTCGCGAAGGAAAGGCTATCATAGCACGCTGTAGCATTTCCTTGGGGATTCTTTGCATACACTCCAGAATTCTGTGTTTTAAGTCAACAATATTGGCTGCATGTGTTTCATAAACCTTGCTTTTAACACAGCCACAAAGGAAATAGTCTAGTACTGCAAGGTCAGGTGAACAGGTGGGCCAGGTGATGTCTCTGAAATGAGAAATGAGTCTGCCCAGAAACACAGTCCTGGGGAATTGTCCTGTGCACTAAGTTCCTGAGCAACTTGGATTTTGGATGGATGGTAATGCAAATCCTTGTGGAGAACTCGGTGAATGCTGCATTCATGTAAGCAAAGTGCAAGAACTTTCTGTCGAGCTGATCTGTGCGTATTTCACAACATGGTGTCTCTTACCCGCTCCACATTGTCAGGTGTGCGAGCTAAAACTGGCCGTCCTTGTGGCTTACTGTCCTTCACTGATCCTTCTTGACACCATTTTGACACCCACAATAGTACAGTACTGTGGCTAGGATCCTTACGCCTTTGAAACTGCTGTCAGAAACCATGCTGTGTAGCTGTAACAGACTCTGTTTTGATAAACAATTCCACTGCCGCAATATGGTGTTGCACTGACCAGGGCTCCACCTCAAGTAAACTCCAAACATCACTGTACATGATGATGGTCAACATGGAATTGGTGCCTAGTGGGCATGCTGGTTTTCCAATTTCAAAAAATGTCAGGCATTTATAATGCACCCTGTATGATAAGTATTACATATGTGCATACTATAACTTATCTAACTGGAAGGTACAGACACATACAAAAGCAGATGATAGAAACTGATCAAAGATAAAAAACACAAGGGCATTTATAACAAACGTAATTCTTGATATTGAGGAACTGGAAAACTTCTTATAGACTGAGGGAGTGGTTCAGTTTTTGAGGTCATATTAATTTTCAAAATTCTCTAATGTGGTTGACAGTCTTCAGGAGCTCCAATGAACAGCTGTACACTCTTGTCTTAATTTCCTTAGACAATCTGTCTACAATCAACAACAAACATTACTTGAAGCTTTATCACTAGGAAAACGCCCAAGAACTTGGTGTCAACAAGACAATGCCATATCTGACACCACTCACATAGATTTGGCACATATGGAGCCTTTCTTCACATGCAGCTGACATTGTAGAGATCACAGCCTCAATGAGCAGGCAGCCCAGGTGTGCAGACTGATATTTCATATGCTTCTTCATATTACACTGACATGAATAATGCTCTCACATCTAGTGAAAAGTTATGTAACCCACCATAACAATAAATGAAAACAGAGGTCCACAAATTTGCCAAAAATCTAGGAACCACAGCAAAATTCTGGGTGCCAGAAGGGTGAAATGAGGGCCCACAAATATTAGGCACCACTGTAAAAAAATTACCCACTGGGGGACATGGTGCCACAGATTTGTGCTCTTCTGTATCAAGCAATAATGCACTATGCCACCAAAGTAGTATGAGCAGCTGGGTCCCAGACACTACCCAGATTTCTATCCAGTGGATATCCATGTGGCCAGGCAGCCAGATTATGAAACCAACTACTTATTTACTAATATAATGCCACAGTTAACAATGCATGAGCTGTACATCCACTTCCCTACATGCCCTCATGATGTGGCATTTAATTAAGCTAATTTTGTTTCAAGGGTTAAATTATCTTCCCACCTGTCACAAAAATGTTTCACACCAAAACAATCACAACTAACTTACCTCTGTTCTTCACTTGTGACATATAAGTCGTCAGGTCTGTGGTACATGTTGTGGTTGTCGTACGCTCGCTTGTTGTAAAACAATGCATCACAGGTTGTGCATTTAATTAAGTCCCTATAATCAAAAGCCTCTTTCATGATCTGACCCAGTGTAAAAAATTCATCCCACAAGCATTTTTTCATACCTCACTCACCCCCCAAAAAATGTGTGCACATGTGCATGAAAACACACACACAGTCACTAAAATGTGGAAAATATGCTAACTGTTATTTGTGCTTGGATAATTAGAGAGAAACAGTAAATAAAAATCAAGGCTGAGGTTCCCATCATTGCAATGGAAGAGTCAGATTATAGCACACAAATAATACACAATGCAGCGGCTGCATCTCACACAATAGCCAGGCGGTAGTGTGCCAACTGTAAGAAACAGGCGTGGTTACCATTTCAAGATGAGCAGTACCTAACAAACAAGAACCCTAATGATACTGTAACTTTAATCATTAACTCACTCAGGGACTTCATTTCGCTCTTCCTCTCTATGCTGACGCTCCAGATGCTTCTGTAGGTTGAACTTGACAATGTATTCAAAACCACACAGATGACAGTAATACACTGACTGTGCTTCCCCTGCATTATTCACCTTGATCTTCTTTGTTGGTGGTGCGGTAGCCACAGGTTGGTACAGTGCCACAATCCTAGTAAGAGTTAAAATGATGGGAATATTGTGAGATATGAGGGATATCAAGATTATGGTCTTTGGGATGTAATGCCTTGCACTCTCGTTCTTGGGTATATTTTGAAACCCAGCACAAGTTCAAAACCATAACTGCTGCATCCTACACCAGTACAAAGATCCATGCAACAAAACTGTGGCATATGTAACAGATTTAAGATCCTTATTGTGATGAATGTTAAGATAACGGTTTCATGGTATGTGATGCCATGCAGTCTGCTGTAGGTATAAACATTCTGGAGGATTTGGTTGCCTCCATCTTCAAGGAAGAAATATTACACTTATGAACTCCAACTGAACAACATGCACAAAAGGTTAATCATTTGATTCATTTGCTTGTCATCTGTTTCACACTGTCATTCCATGATTAATCTCTTTTATTTACGGACACTATCTGACTGCTTTCAACAGACTCATGCTAGCTTAATTTTCAGTTACTGTTTCTTCTGGGCTTATTTAACAACATTTGCAATTGCTACAACTGTTGACACTGTTAATGATAAGATGATTAATGAATAAAAACCTGGAATGGATGTGCAAAATTACAGTTGTAGCCTAATTAAAGTACTATACTGGAACTTCCTAGAGGAATTAGAAAAAGCATGAAGAACTGCTGACAGAATACTTAGTCCTTTGGGCCAACATGTGAAGTATGGGATATCCTGAACATAATGTTCAGTCTAGTTACTAAGCAAAGGGCTTCTGATCAACAGACCAGTTATCTATTGTACCTACCTCTTGTGTGTTGACTTGGAATGATATGCTTGGGCTTCCTCTGTATAGAAAACAACACCACAGTCTCCACAAGGAAACAACTTGCTGGGAGCACCTCCAGAATGTTCTGCTGCAAGATGCTTATCCCGGTTGATTTTAAGTGGAAACTGCATACCACAATGTGGGCAAAAGTGCTTTGCTGCACTTTCTGGATGTTTACGAAACTTGTGTTGAATTGCAACAGTCACACTGTCAAAAGCCTGAAATTATGTTTATACTCATAAATTGTATTATTATTCACATTATTTTACACACAGGTACAGTACACATATCAGACTTTTACACAACAAAACGGACAAAAAGACTGCTTGGCCGTGCACTCTGTTAGCTCTGGCCAGTTTCAGACATAAAAAAAATACATATAACTTCAGGTCATATTGCATTCAGTTACTTATGTTTCATGTCTTAAATACAACTGTTTGGGCCTACAAGCTGGAAGGAAAAGGCACAGAAAAATGAGTGGTGGAAACCTATTTGTACATTACACAACTATTGAGTTCACACATCAAACACATAAGGGATGATAATATTCAGGTGGAACTTAGACAAAGAGGGCAAGACAATATGGACTAGATGCATCTGGCTGAGGATACAGTCCACCAGCAGGCCCTTCAGGAAATGTGTTCACCGTGATCATTAGGTTCTGAAAATGACTGTACTCCACTGAGTTTATTCAGTTAAAGTTAATTAACTTGAAGTCAGATACTTCTTTCTGACTTTCAGGATGTCACTTGTATTGACCTGTCCCTAAAACTCTGTTATTTACTTTTGTTCAGTTATGCTCTTTCTCTTTCACTGAAAAGAAGTTAATAGAGAGAACAGTGTCTTGTTCACCCTTTCCTTATTAAGAGAGCATGGAAATGTCTAAATTACTGGTACCAAATACAAAACTGTCTCAATGATTAATCAATACAGTAATGAGTTTGGGATAGGCATGCCATTCTTCAGTTCAAAATCTTCCATTTTTCCATATCCCAGCTAAAACTTACAGGTTAAAATATAAGTGACTATAAGCAGACAGAACAACAGACTGCCAATCACAACTATATTTTGACAATGTCTAAAACATGCTGCATGTTTTGGCTTATTGCATACAAACATCATCAAGCACAAGTATTAAAACTATGTACAAAGGACAGAGGTATCAATCTTAATTTATTTTCCATACAATATGCTGAAACTAAATTAAAAGTTAAAACCTTAAGACATACATTAGAACAATATAATAAAAAGCCATGTTAAAGTAGTACTTAAATATGTATAAAGGCTTCAAGTTTAAACACTTCCTCAGTGGGTGTTAGTTTCTGACTGTGAATTGTATTGTGCAGAGCCTTCTAGAGATGATACAGATTTTACTTCATATGAGGTGCAACATATTAAAAACAGGCACATGTCACACTAGTTGTAAGATGCCAATACTCCTTATACCCTGTTTTTCAAGAAGGGGCTATATTTGTGCATGATTCAGAAGACACAAAACACTTGTCTGCTTATGGATATGTAGCTGTCTACATGCAACTATAATTTTACCTGTTGTTTTTATATGGTTTTGAAACTTGGTATGTCTGTGGGAACAATACAGATTCAGAGTGTTTAAGAACAAATGATGGGATTGCATGAGGACCTACAACAGACGAATAGTAAGAGGATGGGAAAAGCTACTTTGAGATTGAAGTATTCATCTACTATTACTATGTGATCAGGTAAAGGATGCTGACTATGTGATCAGGTAAAGGATGTTGAGATGCGTGGGGTATGCAGAATACACACAAACAATGAAAAATACATCCAAAATTTAATTAGAAGACCTGAAAGGATTCTCTGCAGGTCATATATTCCACTGGGAATTGTCTCTTAAACGGTTCAATGTACACACATTTACGACAAGACATTTGTAGTTTTTCATTAATCAACATGTTATTGTACTATGGTGAACACATTAATCTCATTTAACATGTAGGATGAAGAGGCCAGGATGGTGTCATTGGAATAGTGACTTGTTATAGGCTGGACAGTCCAGGAATTGAATCCTACGGGGGTGACATTTTCCATGCCATTCAGACAGGCCCTGAGGCCGATCCAGTCTCCTGTACAATGTGTACTGGATATTTCCCAGGGGTAAAGGAGCCACAGCATCGTGTTGACCATCTACATCCTTCTAGTACTATGCAGAGAATGGGTCAGAGCTATACCTCTGCCTCCTGTCAGTGCCTGTCCAGGTATGTTGTGAATGAGCTTCACCTTTTTAATACATAGGATACAGTGTTTAGTTCCTTGTGTGTAGATGTACATCTAGATACTGTATCTTTAAACTTCAGGGGGGGAAAAAAATATGTGTGATACTTCGGCAATTAGAACAGCCATTTTACTTAGAGATCTAAATAAATTTAAGTAAACTATAACTTGTTAAAATGTACCCAGAATGAAACAAAATATTTAGATATTACAGAACTGAGAAAACTGCTAATGGAACAATGGGCATTTGATATGATTTTTAATAATACTACTAAAAGTAAAATATGATTGGACTAGGAAGGGTTGCAGAAAGGAAAAGTTGTGTGCATTCAAAGTTACACGTTAAATGTTGCACACTGTCCAATGATATGTACAAGCAGAAACCCTTAGTGTGAAGGTCACAGAAACCTAAAGCCAAAAACCCTTACTTCTCACAGGTGGTATCTGCTGCAATTACACACGCTGTATTAGGAAAAAAAATGAGGCAGACATACAGTCTGTTCTAACATACCACATTACCTTTCATTCAACAGACAACACAGACATCAAATCATCCTTGTGATTAATTGAGAAGAACCCAAGAGAAATTGCAAAAACTGGAAGTCTATGCATATATAATATCCTTACTGAAGTCCAAACTTGCTTAACCTGCAAAAGGACTGCAGCTACAATGACATGATTGAGGATATGCTGGCACTGTACAACCTGAAGTTGGTGGCTTTAACTACTACAGAAATTGTCAGCACATCCAGAAATCTTCCTAAATTTAAATTAACAAGAACTCAACTACCTACTATAACTGAAAATGCATATACACTAAAGGAAAGCTTCATGAAAATATATACTTTATATAAAAAGTTATGCAACAAAGACTTATCAAGTTGTTGCTTTAACAACACATCTTACAATTATGATACTAAACAACAAAAGTGTATTTCAGCTATACCCTGCCAGGACATCATAACGTTTCATCTTAATTGGATATAATTCCAAAACACTGGCATTCTGCAGAACCCAAAAGGCTCTCTTGGGTCCTTGAAAATTCCACTCTAACTTAACGTACAAACATACATACATATGTTCGTCACTCTGCTAATCGCGGATCCTGCAACATGCTATTATTTTATCATGTGTGCCATACTAACCTGACCACACACATCACACACAATATCAGTATTGCTGCCACTTCCAGACTTACTACGACCTTGGCATGGTGTCGACTGTTTGTTTGAAGCCTTGCCAGCACTTGCAGGTCGGGATTTCATAGGCCGTCCCTTACTGTCAATCTCCTTGTTCGCATGTTTCCTAATGCCAATAACCAATAGAACAATTTGTTGAAAACTGAACCTGCTTCGCTCCTGTGATCCTACTTCACTCGCGAATGTGAATTTCCAGTCGTACACAACTACCAGCGAATACACTCACCTGAAGTGCTCTTGGAGTGCTTCTTTTGAATCCAGTTTATTATTGCAAAGCACACAGGTATGCTTCTGCACAGATGACATTTTACAATAACTGGCAACCCAAATTACGAACGTCCGGCATAACCCTCAAAGAATAGCGACTAGTTCCAACACCGGCTACATGTAGCGCTCAGGATGACCAACATACTTCTGATCCATGTGCTTGACTGCGGCTGCGGCCGCCGAATGGCTGATGCTCTTTGTGTTTTGGTTCACATGTGTTGTGGCGACTGTATTGTGTTGTGCATATTGGTAACACTGTATCATTGAGCCATAAGGTCTGTGTGTAAGGTTTTAAGGGACGAAAAGAAAGAGTAACAGTCGATGGTTACATGTAGTACTTACATTATCTTTTACATTAAAATATATTAGTGTGGGTCGGAAGTAATAGTATTTCAGGGTTTTAGTGAATGATTATTTCTAAGAGTTAGCGTCGCATAAAGATTGTCACTCTGCCACCTTGCATTTGTAGGTGTTTAGACACTTAACAGTAATATACTGTGTGGAGTGCAGTGGTGGGGTTGTTAATTGAAATGAATTAGAATTGGTCATTTGAGCTATTTGCCAAACATTTGCGTTGAGGCATCAAGGAAAGTCTGTGTCAGAATAAACAATCAGTGGTTTTGCATACGGGACTTACCTAATACGAAGCAGGTGTGCCCTACAAATACCTTGACGGTGTGCGGTTGAAGAGTTGGTGAATAGGTGCACACCCTCATGAGTTCAATTTATGCACGAAGAATGCATGCATAACTACTGACTGACGGTTTTATTATTATTAATATACGATTTTTTTACAGTTGGTATCAAGAAAGAATGGTTGATGACAGCGGGTTTTCCCTTGGTCCCCAATCCGGTGTGACCTATCCAATTCAGGTTTTGTATTGTGGCAACTGTTCACTACCAATAGAGGTGAGTATGATAGCAGAACTCAATACATATTTGTACTTTGTGTTTGTACGTATGGAATAACATATGTTTGGTTGTTCCAGTACTGTGAATACTATCCAGAATATGAAAAATGCAAACTTTGGTTGGAACGAAATATGCCCACAGAATTTGAGAGGGTTGTGAAATTAGGTAAGTATGTGTGCCTGCCAATTCTTCTCACATGATTATAGTACACTTGGACCTATGCATTTCCACATGTAGGTGTCAGAGACATTTCTTCTTGCAAGGGGAGTCATTGAATTGAAAGTTTCTTGTTTCAGTTCTGGTTTGGAAGTATGGCAATGGACTACCCTCTAAATTTGTGGCCAAAATATTACCTGTAAACAGTTCCCTGTGTCTTTGTAATACTCAGTTTCACTTGCCATGTTATGTGCCTGCACTTTCATAAATGACTCTAGCCAGTACTATCTTTTGAAGCCTAGCTGGAGTGTTTGCTTGTGGTGAATATGACTGTAGTTCAGTTCACATGGACAGTTTTTTGTATGTCCATGAATTAAAAAATTGCTTATTATAAGACAGGACTCTGCCTTCACAAGTAAATCTTGGATTAGTTTCTCCCTGCTGATTCCGTATACAGATGGAGTCAGTAAACAAAATTTTATTTTGTAATTCAAGATTGACATATCACTATGTGGTCCAGTTGACAGATTCTGATGAGATGTAGAGATTTTGTATGCTTTAGAGCTCCATTCCTTTGTATTCATTTTATCCCCCACCTTAAAAGAAATGTTGAGGTATGTACCTTTTTCTTTCTCAGACATCAATAATGTGAGGTAGTTTTCATTCATGTGAAATGCTTATGGATAAGATGTAGTGTGAACATCAGTATTGGTTGGTACAGTAACTAAAGTGCATACAGTGGTTCAGTAATCCTGATGCGTATGGTTTGTTTCTTCGTTGAAGTTCTGTGACTGTATGACTGACTGTAACAGCGGTTTTCTGGATAATGATTAATGGTACCTTTCCTAGGTGAGAAAGAAGATGGAGAAGGAGGGGGAGGTGAAGAGGAAAAGAAGCGACAAAAACGGGGTGGAAAGGGTATAATGAAAGCACGCAAAAAGGAAGATGGTCCTAAGCAAGTGTGCGTATCCCGGGCCCCACGGGGTAAGAAGAAATCTGTTACTGTTGTAACAGGGCTTAGCACATTTGGTAAGTGTTGTGTCAAAATTGGTTTCTTCTAGTGTCTAGGGGAAGTCCTATTTAACTGCGTATGCATTCTGACTTACAGGTCAGCTCACAGAAAAGCGCATAAGAAAAGGAGTTTCATAAATGTGTTTGTTGCTGAATAGATATCACAACACTGTGGTATGTTATGATTACATAATATCAAAAATTAATCTTGATTTGGAAGGAAAGTCCTTATGTGTCAAAATACTGTGCAGTTATGTTTGTCCACAGATGATGTCTACATTGTGTATTTTTAATCATCCTTTCATTCATGGGCGTGGTAATGATCATTTGTGTGCATACAAATTAGGTTGAAGTCCTGTGGAATATGACACAGTCAGAAGAGTTGAATGTTCATCAGGCACCACAGCAACACCCCAAGGATTCCACATACATTAATTACACGTGATACATGTGGTTAATTTGTTATGTACACATCCAAGTCACACATTTTGTCGCATTATTATGTTATACCATTGCTAATTGCTTTTGTTTGTAATAATTAAACTATTGATATTGCTTAATGGAACAAACCAAACTGCTGGAGCAGAAAGTAACACAGGAAGACAGTAATTTGAGAAATATGGAATATTATTGTGCCTTTCAGATATTGATCTTAAAGTAGCTTCCAAGTTCTTTGGTACCAAGTTTGCTTGTGGGTCATCAGTCACTGGTGATGATGAGATTGTCATCCAAGGTGATGTTAAAGATGAGCTTTTTGACATCATTCCGGAGAAATGGCCTGAGGTGAGCAAAATGTAACATTGATAACATCTCTCCAGCTTACAGTGCTCTAGAACGGTGCTTTTTGAACTGATTGTCCCGCATACCACTGTCACGATACAGATGTACACATAGTATTATCACAATAAAAAATATGGAGGCAAATCTCTATTTACCAAAAATATTGATACCTACTGGTCCTCTGGGATGATTTGTTGGCTGGGAGGTGTAAAGACTTCAAATCTGCCAAAAGTGAAATGATGCTGTGGAAACCTCAACTTTTGCAGTTGCTAGTTTTCTAATTTAACAGATTAGACAAAAAAGGAGAACCTTATTTACATTTGAACAATAAAATACTATCTTGGTATACACTTTATTTTTTTCCTCTACATTTCAACACATTTTTAATACTTGTTCTCATCACCCTGAAGATGGCCACATGATAATTATTGAAAAAATATTCTTAATTTCTTCATGTACCATGGTTTGAAAAGAACTGCTCTAGAAAATCGAAGTCCAGAATAGTATCCATAGTTAGTGCTGACCAGAGCAATTTCATTTATTCAAGGAGCCAGCAACAAGTCCTCCAAATTTTCTGTTCAGTTTCTCATATGGAGAAATGTTTGGCAAACTGAAATTTTGCCTGATTGTGAAGTCAACCACTGCTTGCTGACATATCTCACTTTTATCATTTGATTCCATAAAGTGTGTTTGTGGTATTAGGTTATTATGAGGCACTGTGAAATGGCTCATCCAGCAAATATGTTGCATATTTTATGGTAACTGCCTTGAATGTCTCTTCATTCCCACTGTTTCGTGTCCATTAATTGATTTTTATGTACATTTAAGAGGGCTATGTAATTTTTCATACTACGGGCTGGACAGTCCAGGATTTAATCCCGGTGGGGATGAGATTTTCCGCCCACCCA
>Ga0209755_10003550_pt1 | contig 19425 bp, 7 predicted proteins | sample TergutCo191P1_FD_187301 | JGI IMG/M metagenome (GOLD analysis project Ga0209755, IMG submission 187301) | Cornitermes sp. P1 segment gut microbial communities from Petit-Saut dam, French Guiana - Co191P1 (SPAdes) (version 2) | ecosystem: Host-associated > Arthropoda: Insects > Digestive system >...
TGTTACGATCATCGAATAATTTATTAACATTGATGTTATGTGCTATTTTTATAATATTCTCTGTTTCATGCGGTTTTGTGGATCTACGTCATATAGGAATAAACATCGAACCGGAAGAAATGGATTCTCTTTTACCGGATCATTATAGTCCTGTAATTCTTAAGTTTGATACCGAGATGGTACACAATGAAGCCGAGGGAATCATACAAATTAATTCAGACCTTGGAGTGATGAAAGGTGATAAATTTTGGAGAGGGAACGAACTTTATTTTATCCCTGTTTCAGGATGGACTCCAGGCATTCGCTACACTTTGAGTTTGATGGGAACTCTCCGCTCATCTGACGGCAGAGAACTGCGGCTTGATCGTTATGTGCCTTTTTATGCCGTGAGTAAAGACACTCCGCCGCTGCTTGATTGGCATTACCCTTCAAACGGCGCTTCTGTGAGCGTAAATAATATTTCATTTGAATTTCATTTTACACAAGCCATGGACAGGTTATCGGTAGAAACCGCGTTAATTCTTGAAGGAATTGGAACCAAGATATATGATTGGTCTTCCGATGACAAGATACTTAATGTTACAACAGATAAAGCTCTTAATCCCTGGCTTGTGTACCGCTGGAATTTAAAAGACACGGCAAAATGCAAAAATGGAATTCCTGTTCCAAAAACATATACAGGATATTTTACAAGCGATAAAGACCAAACATTGCCCTACGTTACAGATGTTTTCCCTGTTATGAACTCAAACGGATATTGGTTTGCGACAGGAACAGAAATTGAAACAGGTTTACAGCTTGGAGAAGGAATAGGAATATCGTTTAACAAGGCAATGGGAGAAAGTGTATTAAAATCAATTCGTTTTGAACCGTCATTAACAGGTAAAACAGAATATTTATCGGAAAACAGTATTGTTTTTATTTTTTCAAAAAGTCTTGAGCCTGAAACTGTTTACACATTGATAGTTTCAAGCGAAGCAAAGGACAGCGAAGGATTAAAAATCGGCACTGATTATAAAATTAATTTTTCTTGTAAAATACCGAATCTAAATGTTCTCTCCCTTTCTTTTGATGATGACAATTTTATAAATGATTTTTCAGCGCCAAATATCGTATTACCTGTAAAAATTGATCCGGCAACCGGTGAATTGTTTTTTTCGATTCATTTTTCTTTGCCCTTCAGTTTTGAAGATAAGCTAAATACTCCTCAGAGAATTACTTTATCGCCGTTTTTTCCAAGATCGCTTTCTCCTGCCGCTCTTAAATATGTCAGCTGGTTTTTTAACGACCGTCTGTATATGTGCTGGGAAGGAATAACGGTTACAGACAGCGTTATACCAAATTTTTATAAAATTACAATTCCCGGAGGAAAGGGCGGTATTAGCTCCGAAAACGGAATCTATATGAAAGAAGATTTGATTATTTATTTGGAGGCAGTAAAATGAAAATTAAATATTTATTTTTTATAATCGCATTATTGTTTTTTAATTCGTGCGACATTTTAAGATTTTCAAAATTTGAAGTAACATCGTGGGCTCCCGGCGAGGGCTTCCATTCAGAACCTGAAAAGATCGAAGTATCTCTTTGTTTCTCTCATGAGCCAAACAGAGCCAGCGTAGAAAGAAATTTTTCCCTCACCGGAAATGGAAACACTGTAAGAGGAACTTTTCTTTGGAATGGTAAAAAATTAATTTTTTCTCCCTTAACGCCGCTTGAAGCAAATACAGATTTTATTTTGAGTATTTCCGCAGAGGCAAATAATACGGATGGTTTATCATTAGATAATTCTTTTAACTGCTATTTTTCGACAAGACCTGATAATACTCGTCCTGTTCTTGTTTCATTCTCACCTTCTTTGTATGAAGAAGTAAGCGACTCTAGAGCGGAAATAAAACTTGAGTTTTCTATCCCGATTCCTTTAAAAACAATTCAAGATAATGTTTCATTTACGCCATCCATGACCGGTTTATGGGTTTTACACAACGATGGAAAACTCGCAATTTTTACGCCGTCTGAACCATGGCAAAAAAACACAAATTATGAGATACGTTTTTCTGTTTCTTTGACAGATAACAACGGAGTAAACATAGGCAACGATTTCCTTAGCGTTTTTACCACGAAAATAGATCGTGAAATACCATATTTACTTTACGCTCAGCGCATCACAAATGAAAACGAAAATATTTTATTAGCACAAAGCATAGGGTTTAGCGAAAATCGTAATTGGGAAAAAGATGATAAACTCTATCTTGTTTTTTCTGAACCTGTTGACAGCACACTTGTAAACAATTATTTAATTTCGGAAGACGGCCCCAGTCCAGTTATGGAAAATTTACCGGGTTTTCATGAAGAATTTATTTTTTATTTTGAAAACAAGCCCGCATACGAAAGCCGTTTTACCTTAAGAATAAAAGCCGGGATAAAAGATAAGGCTGGCAATGAGAGTAAAGAAGAGTACATTTACAGAATTTTTACAAATGGAAAGAATTCAAAACCTCCGCTTCTAATGGGAATTAGAATACCCATGGCGCCTAATAATGAAGCAGACGCTGAACCAATTTTTTACGGAAATGATTCACTTTTTGAAATAATACCTATCTCAGAAGAAAATTATCCTTCCGGCGAAAGCGTCAGCACATGGATTGAATTATATTTTTCCTTGGCAGAAGGCGCAAGTATAGATTTATTTTCACTTATGGACCTGTTTCGCACTGATACCTCTAACAATGTTTTGAACTTTTCACCGCGTTATGTAAAAACAAATAACTTTACAATTACCGAGCCTCATTCCGGCTGTGAAGAATTTCAAAGAATTGAAGTTATGGGAAACCTGACAAATACAACAGATTATGGAATTGTAGTTTTTCAAATCTCCGGCGGATTAAAGGACAGCTTTGGAAATAAAAATGATAAAACTCAAAAAGTTTCACTTTTAAAGTAGGTTAAATATGAAAGGTTTAATTAATCTTTTTGTGCGCCGTCCTGTAACCGTAATAATGATTCTGGCGGCGTTGATAATAGCGGCAATTTTCTCAATTTTTTCTTTGCCTATAAACAGGCTCCCGGATTTTTCGCTTCCGAGAGTTACCGTAGAAACAACATATTCAGGAATGGCAGCTAACGAAATAAGGAGCATGGTTACCATTCCTCTGGAGGATGGGCTTTCTCCGATTAAAGGATTGGAAAAAATGAGAAGTGTCTCCCGCGATAACCGCTCGCTTATCTGCATCGATTTTCGCTGGGGTACAGATCCTATGACAGCAGCAGTTCTTGTGCGTGAAGCTATTGACGCAGTTTATCCCGGTCTTCCGCAAGGAGTACGCAAACCAACTGTTACTTCGGGCAGTATCGCAAATGAGACGCACGCGGTTATCGCGGTAAAATCACGTAACGAAAACGGAGAGTTTACGCGAAAACTTGCCGAATACGAATTGCAGGCGCGTCTTAGAAAAATTGACGGAGTTGGTTCAATAATACTTGTCGGCGGCGAAGTAAACGAAGAAAAATTATCTCTTGATGTACCTCGCCTTAACGCTCTTGGTTTATCTCCATCGGAATTTACTCAAATACTAGCGCAGGAAACATCAGATATTCCAGCAGGAAACGCACGCGAAGGAAATATGGAACTTGTTGTTGTCAGCTCGGGAAAACCTGATTCAATATCTGAGCTATCAGAAATTATTCTCCCAATTGGTAACGGCGCTTTTAAAGTACATGACGCAGGAAAGCTTTCTTCTTCCGCCGCGAAAAAAGAGAGCATCTTTGTTTATAACGGAAAAGAAGCCGCTGCTCTGGAAATTTATCGCAGACCCGGAGCCGATCCAATTAAATTGTCAAAGGAAATAAAAAAAATCATTGATGGAGCGGCATCTCTTTTTTCGCGTGATGCGCAAATCGAAATTGTAACAGATTCGTCAGCTTCTTTAATAAGAGGCGTAATAGGGTTGTTAATTTCCGCGTTTCTGGGAGCGGCGGCGGTAATTACTGTTCTTTTACTTTTTATCCGCAGAGTAAAATACAGTCTGCTTACAGCGCTTTCTATTCCTGTTTCCGCCGCTGCCGCGATTTGCGTGCTTTCGCTAATGGGAAAATCTCTTAACGGCATGAGTCTAAGCGGGATTGCAATTGGAATAGGGCTTGTCTCTGACATCAGCGTAATTGTAATCGATCTTCTTTTCCGTGCATTTGGAAAAAATGAAACCGCTCCTTCGCCTGAAGAAATTTCCGGTAAGGTTTATTCCATTGCAGGATCAAGCATAGGTTCAACAATCACAACAGCTCTTGTTTTTATTCCGATAATTATGCTTCCGGGACCTTTAGGCAGTCTCTTTGGCGATATTGCTATTGCTCTTACAGCAGGAGTTACAGCCGGATGGATCTACGCTCAATTTTTTCTTCCTTCGTTATATCTTTGGTTATTTAATAAAAAAATATTTAATAATTTTGAAACGCTCAATATTTGTAAAGTTTTTACAGACGGCAGCCTTGTAAAAAAGTATTCCATTGTCCTCCTAAATCTTCTTCGCCGTCCCGGGAAAGTTTTTGTCTATGCCGCGATTTTTAGCCTTTTTGGCAGTATTATACTTTTATCGCGTCCCATAACATTTATAAATCCTGATGACGCTGAAGAAGTCATAGTTTCTGCGCTTTCCACGCATGGAACCTTGCTCCAAAATCTTATAGAAACCTCGAAGATTCTCCAAGATCTCATAACAGGGCTGCCGTCTGTAAAAACTGTTTATGGAAGAGCAGGTGCGGAAGAAAATGATGTCAGCAGAAGAGCAGATATCGACTACAGAAAAGAAGAAATGATCTTCCGCTGTGTTCTAAAAAAAGGCGTAAAGCCGGAAAAAGCATTGGCAGAAATTAAATCCGCTCTGGAAAGCCAAAGTACGCGCGATGATTTATCTGCGCTAGAATCAATTTCTGTTAATTTTCCAAAAGACAGGGCGGAAGTTTTACTTGGTTTATCCGCAGAGCGCAGCTTTGTAATAAAAGGAAAAGACAGAACAGAATTACTTGAACGTTTATACATCGCAAAAAATACTTTTTCCGCGCAAAGATCATTTAAGCTTAAAAAAGACACGGTAAACTTCTATCCGCTTGGAAAAAAGCCTGAACTGCGGTTGTATCCGAACAGGGAAGCGTCTGCTTTTCTTTCAATTCCAGCCGCGCAAATAGCTGAAACACTTTACATACTTAACGAAGGCGTTGTTACAACAAGGCTTGAAATTGAAGGCAGACATTTAGATGTGCGCGTAACAGGCGATAATGACGACACTACAAACACAATTCAACGCTTGGAAAATATTCCGTTAAAAACAGGGCAGGGTAAAACCGTGTACCTTGGCTCTCTTGGTCAAATTGAGCGAATAGAAGCAGACGCGTCTCTTGCGCGGCTGGACAGATCAGACGTTTTTTATGCAGATTTTACGGCAGAAAAGAAAGTTAATTCAGCTATAAAAAATTTCGCGTCTCAATATTCCTGGTTTACAAGCGCAGATGAATCTGTTTTTAAACGTTATAAAAAATCCTTATTCATTTATGTCATTCTTGTGTTGATATTGCTTTTTATGACAATGGGAGCTCAATTTGAATCTTTTTTGCTTCCTTTAATCCTAATGATGAGCATTCCTCTTTCTCTTGCGGGCGCAGGTCCTGCGCTATTAATTGCGGGATCAAAAATTGACTCAGGCGCAGTCCTTGGGCTTACAACACTTTTTGGTCTTGTTGTTAATAACAGTCTTTTGCTCTTTGAAATAAGCGATGAAAAAATAAAAAATGGTTTGCGCGCGGCAGCTGCCGTTTACAGCGGAGCATGTGAGCGTGTTCAGGCGATTTTAATAACAATGATAACTACTATTTTTGCTCTTCTGCCGCTTATCTTTAGTCCCCTGGGTAATTCGCAAAAATCAATGGCAGCGGCAATGTTAGGCGGACTTACTGCTTCTACATTGCTCAGCCTTTTTGCGCTTCCTCCGGTGCTTATTAAATATTTTAAATGGAAATATGAAAGCGTTTTGGGAGACAACAAATGAAAGTTTTAGTTTCCTGGTTAACAAGAAAAAAAGCCGCTCTTTGCATACTTGCGGGAATCTGCGCGGTATCGTTATTCGTCATTATAACCTCACTAAATAGAGTAAACCAAAATTCAGGAGGCGCTTATGCAGTAAAAATTAAACATTACGGAATAGATGCCGCGGAAATGGAAAGGAGCGTTACCATCCCAATGGAAGACGCGCTTTTTTCAATTCCCGGCGTCTTCTCCGTGCAAAGTTCCAGCGAAAATAGTTTGTCTAATGTTTATGTCCGTTTTAGAGCAGGATCACAGGGAAGATATGAAGCGGTACGAGACGCGGCGCAAAGTGTTTATGAAACACTTCCTTCGTCTGCGCAAAGACCGGAAATATTAAGTTCGAGTAACTCAAGAATTCCTGTCTGGTCTGCGGCGGTAATTGCAGAAGATTCAAGCGATGCGGCTTTCCTGCTGGAAAAAATTGTTAAGCCAAGATTTGAAAGCTTGGAAGGAGCCGGGGAAGTTTTAATATCCGGCGCGGGTTTAAAAGAAATTTATATCATTCTTGATCAGGAAAAACTGGCGTCCATGGGATTGGAACCATCCTACGTCGCCTCTTTTCTTGGAATGAATGATTCTCTTTTTTCAGGCGGAACAATAGTACAAGGCAGCAGAGAAATTATCGTTACTGTGGATGGACGATATTCATCACTGGAAGAAGCCTTGATTCCCTTGAGAGAAGGAAAGTTTATCAAACTATCCGATATTGCGTTAATTACAGAGCATGAACGCGAACCCGATATTTACTCGCGTTTGAATGGAAAAAAAACAGCAAGTATCGCAATCATGGGTCGATACGGCGCAGACTTACGAAAAATGTCTTCTGATATTAAAAAAGAAATCTCCGCGCTTTCTTTGCCTGTGGAATTTACTGTGCTTTCAGATCTTGGCGCGGAAGAAAGCGCTGCTTTTAAATCAGTTTTTAACGCCGCATTGTTAGGCGCATTTATGGTTGCGCTAATCAGCCTTTTATTAAACAGAAAAAACAACGCAAGTACGTCCGGTTTATTCTGCGCTTTGGCAATCCCTTTAATATGTTTAATTTCAATCGCTATTCTTTCAATTTGCGGTTTTTCGCCCGACAGGCTGCTATTGGCAGGCATCGCCGCGGGAATAGGAACCGCCATAGACGCTGTTATTCTCTGTTCAGAAAAACTTCGTAAATGCTCAAGCTATGCGTCCGCTTCGGTTTCGCTATCTTCGCTGATAGGACCATTAATCGCAGGGAGCACGACTACCGCCGCGGCGCTTATTCCGCTGTTTTCAATTGATGATTTAAGCGTAAAAATTATTGCAAGCGCAATTGCCGTTGTAAGCATAACGTCATTAATATTAAGTTTAACGATCCTTCCGCCTTTAATGCTTTGGTATTTAAATGATAAAAAAAATCACTTTTTAAAAATACCGATACAAATTAAAAAAACCGGTATAAAAATGTTTCGTTTGGTTTGCAGATATTTAGCCGGAACTGTTAAATTCTGCAATTGTCATCCGATTTTAATTTTATTAATCAGTTTGTGTGTAACATTAACGGCAATTTTTATGTTGTTTGCAAAAGGAGCGGACACATCAAACTACAGCTCGGAAGATTCTATTTACGCTCAAGTTGAATTTGACGGAGGACTGCTTGCGGAAGAAGCTGACAGACTTCTCGCAATTTACAGCGAGAAGATATTAAACATCCCGGGTATAAAAAATGTAGAAACAGGAGCGAGAATAGGTTCAGGTTCTCTCCTTGTTTCTTTTAATCCAAAGCAAACACAAGCGCGCGATGTAAGAGAAGCGGTAAAAAATATTTACATTCCCGGCGGATTTGTTTTCTTTCATGAAAGTTCAGTAAACGATCGCTATTGGGAAATAAATATCTACGGAAACGAAAACCAAAAATGCAGGATTCTTGCCGAGGAACTTGCATATTTGTGTTCTGATCATCCATTAGTAAAAGAAAGAGTTCTCAATTTTAAGCAAGGAAGCAAAAAAATTATTCTTATGCCTGACAGGGAAGTTTTCGCAGAAACAAAAATAAGTTTTGCTAAAGCAGCTTCAAGAGCCAGATTGGGAGTTTACGGACCTGTCGCTTACAAAAGAATAGATGCCGACGGAGAAACAGACGTAAGAATAAAAACAAGCTCATCAGTTTTACGCAGATCAAAAGAAGAAACGCTTAATTTATTGGTATCAACCGTAAATGAAGAAACATCTTCATATTTACCAATAAAGTCTCTAATGCGGATAAAAGAAGAAACGGAACCTTCCAGCATTAAAAGAGACAATAGGCGCAGAACAGCTTCCATAACAATTTCGACAAAACCAATGGATCCACGCCGTGTTAAACAGGAACTTTCAAACATATTTAAAAAACTAGATTTACCTCCCGGTTACTCTATTGAGTTTGACCCAGAGGCAATTAAACAAAGCAAAAAGCTATCATCCAGTATTTTTTCACTTTTGTTAGCAGTTATTTTCTGTTACATGATCATCGCTTCAATAAACGAATCATTTTTTATTCCATTATTAGTTCTAAGCGCAATTCCGCCTTCTTTGGCTATTCCTGCAATTTTCCTGGTTTTATCTGGCATCTCATACAACTCAGCCGTTGCCTGCGCGTTTATTGTGGTAAGCGGCATGACAGTTAACGCCGCAATACTTTGCGTAGACAGTATAAAACAAAGAAAAAAAACAGGAAAAGGAAATTCTAGTTTAAATATTTATTTAGCGCTGCGGCAAAAATTACCGGCTTTACTTTCAACAAGCGGAACGACAGTCGCAGGCGCAATTCCATTTCTTTTTTTAACAGAAGGCGCAAATGTTTTAATTCGCACTTTATCTTTAGTAAGCGCAATTGGAGTAGCGTTTTCATGTATTTGTTCAATAACTGTAATTCCTTCACTTTTATCTTTCTCTAGTAAAATATTCCGCTTGTGCGGAGTAAAAAAATCAAATAGGAGCATAATATGATAAAGAGATATTTTAATAAAACAATTTCTATTCTTTTAACGATGATTTTTTTATTTGGATTATTTCCGCCTGTAGTTTTTGCAGGCCCTACTTCACAGTTTCCCACAGAAATAATGGGTTCTAATAAAACTATGTTTGATAATTCATTTAGTAAAGCAGACAGAGAAATAAATCCAGAACGCTGGCTTTCTGAAGCAAAACTTGGTTTATCTCAAATTATTTATTCTTGGGAACTTATCGCTTTTGGTTTATACGAAGATCCTTCTTTGTTTAAAGAAGCAAAAATTTCTTTAGAAAAATGGAGTAATGATGAACTGGAAGCACGTTTTTCCAACTGGCTCATCGGACGCTTCTTTGGCGAAGCTGCAGAAAAAACACTTTTAGAATTTTCACAAGCTTTAAACGATACTCAGAAAAAATATACATGGCATCTTGACAGCGAAGGTAATATTATTTTTGATGACAAGACAGGCGATCCTCTTGTAATTCGTCCGGGAGATGATAACAGGGAATTCACTAAGGATATTAGCAAATGGAAAGAAGAAATAAAAAATACAATTGACGCTTCAAGCAATTCCTATGAAAATATCATAACTCAGCTTTTCCCGGAATTATTAGCGTACATTCCGCCCGAATTACGCGAAAAATTATCAGCCTTAATTTTTGAAAGCGCTTCTGTAAAAAATAACGCAATAAAACGTGAATTTGAAAATATCGCCGCGAGAGAAGAAAGAATTTTTACAAGCCGCAGAACAAGAGATATTTGGAGCTTGCGTAATAAAAGCGAAAATGAAGCTGCAAAATTATTCACAGAACGTTTAATCACAGAAACAGATGAAAAATGCCGTTCCGGCATTGATGAACTTAATATCAGGATAGAACAAGCAGAAGCCGGGATTGGCGATCTTGCGCTATTAGGCGAAGAATGGCTGCGTTTATATAAAGAACAATTTGAAAAAGGACTTAAAGCCTGGGAAGACGCAGAAGAAAGATTTTTTATAAGGCGAATTGAATGGGAACAAGATTCGCTTAAGTTATTTTCCGAAGGTGAAGAAGTATGGTTATCAGCTTTTAATCAATTTGAAGAAGAACGCCAAAAATGGGAATTAAATGCAAAAATCTTGTTCCAGGCAGGTGAAACACTTTTTATAAATCTATCAGAAGATTTTGAAAAAAATATCGCTGAAGCAAAAAAAGAATTTGAGTTGAATATGGCGATGCGTATTGGAGAAGGTACAACAAAAGTTAAAGCTTTAATTGATATGTATTTAACTTATTCTTCTACCGCTATTTCAATAAAAGAAACTATTTATTTTTGGCAAAAAGAAAGTCGTTTTAATGAAAAAGACCCTTCAGATCTTGATTTTTCTGATTGGTTATCAGCGCAAACGGAAAATTATTGGTATCTGGAGGCAATAAGTGAAATTGAATCTCTATATAATACTTACCTTTCATACATAGAAAAAGCTGTAGAAATTAGGGATAAAATTTTTGAAAACTATGCAGAATTATTAAATATGGGAACACTAAAAGATATTCTTTCGCCAGATGCATCCAGTGAAGATTTCCATCTTGATGAATATCAAATTGCTCTTGTAAGAGCAAAAGCACTTATCCTTTATTGGGAAAGAAAAACAGCTGTTGCTGAAGCTGTTATAAATTATGCGGATGACCTAAGCTCTAATAGAATGACTGAAGCCGAAGGCATTAGAGCATGGGAAGAAGCAAAAGAAGCGTATAATAAATCGCTTGCTGATTATGAAACAGAATTAAAAATATTAAACGAAAAAGGTCTAGATATTAAAAAACATCAGGAATTATTATCTGAATTAGTTTTAAATTTACAAAAGGAAGAAGAAAAATTAAATACTTTAAATAATGAATACAATTTATTAATTTCATTAACAATAAATAGTGATGCAAATTTTTATAAAGCTGAATTAAATGAAAATTATTATAATCTTGTAAATGAATACAGAAATTTTGAAAAAACAGGAGAAGAATCAGTTTACAATAATGTTTTAATAAATGGATTGTATTGGGGAGCGGCGCAGGCAAAGCAGAATCCAGATATTGAATGGCAAAAAACCTTAGACCCTTTAGTGTCTTTTTTTAATTCATATGGTTTTGACTGCGAATCATATTATTTACCTGATATTCAAGATATCTTGGAAATAATTTTTAACAGCGATGGTGATTTTGCAGTAAATTCTACTAAGTTTCTTCTTGAATTTGATAATTGCTTTTCGTTTTTACCAAAATGGCTTGAAACAGAAATTATTAATTGGAAAAATACTTTTATTAATTATATATCTGTTTATGCACTTTATTTTGATGAAAAACCAGAAACAAGTATTACCCAAATATTAATAGATCAAGACGCCTTAATACAAGAATATAATGAATACATTGAATATATAAAATCCTTAGAAAATCTTGATGAAATTAAAGATTATGAATTAGAGTTATTAAATGAAAGATATTTAGCGATTATTAATGAAAGAAATTATTTAAATTATATTTATACTATTACATCAATTTGGGAAAATGCAAAAGTCTCTTCCGCTAAAAATAATATTCATTGGCGGCAATCTATAAAAAATGAATATTTTAACAATCTTGATTATCTTGTAAGTAATGTTTCATCATGGAGTGAAAGTATTTTAATTGACTCATTTTTTAATGCAAGTTATTATACAAATAGATTAAACGATGCTTTCATTTTATATTCACAAAAGGATACAATTGAATTAAATGACGATGCTTCTTTTTATTATTTATTATATCTTAATGAATATTCATTAACAGAAGACAGATTTAATTCTTTGTTAAATAAACATGTCCTTGTTTTAAATTCAATTAATTCATATGAGTTGTCTCAAACGCCCATGGAAAAAATAAAACAACAGATAGAAGCCAAGGAAAAAGCTAAAAACGCTCAAAAGGAAATTTATAAAATAGCCAGCGATCTCTATTTTGAAGAAGCTATTAAATTTAAAGAAATTGGTTATTTATATGATGAACAATATAGTATATTAAAAAATGCATATGCTCAAACGGAATTAAAAAAATTTGAATACGAAAAACAAGATGCTATACAGCGTTGGGCGAGTACTTCTTATATTAACTCAAAGACTGAAGAATACGAAAACAACAAAATTAAATTACAAAAAGCGCAAATTGTTTTAGAAGTTCTTTCTAATCTTTACAATGATAATGAAAAACGCGTTTATGAAGATCCAAAATATGATGCTTTGTTTTCTGCTTATGAAGAAGGATTTAAAAGAAAATTAACAACACTCTCTGTTGTAAATTCACTGTCTTCATCTATCACATATGAAATAGAAAAGAATAATACTATTTTTAAATATTATCAAGATTATCTATCTAAACTTGGTAATGTGAATCAAAATTATACTAATTATATTTTACCAGCGAATCGAAGCATATGGTCAGGACAAGATATTATCATGTTAAAAGACGGACGTCTCGCTTTTACAAGAAATGAGCTTAATCAATTAACAGGCGTGAATGCCTCAATTGCAAATGAACTTAATTCATATTTTAACGAAAAAGAGATTCTTCCAAATGAAAAACACGAAATAAGCCAATTTGAAATAGCGTTAAAAGGCTTAAGCGAAAGAATGTTAGAATATTTTTCTGATAAATCAAGAATGATTATCTGGAGTCTTGCAAGAAACTATCTTATTGGTTCTCTAATAGAAGCAAACGGAGATATATCATTTTTACAAAATATTTTTTCAGATTATGGTGAGCTAACTAAAGAAGGTTCTATAGGATCTCAATTATCAATGGATGATGTATTTTCATCTAAAGAAAGTCTCTATTCATATATTAAAAACAAGCCCTTATATACTAATCCTAAAGAATTTTATTCACTTGCATGGAATTTACTGAGCCCGGAGGAAAAAAAAGATTTAGAATTTTACATTATTATTACATTATCAAATTCTAGTAAATATTCTGAAGGGTTTTCTCTTTATTATACCAAGCAATTATATGAAATTGCATATAATTATACAGAAGAATGTTATGAGGAAGCTCGTCAAAAATCAGGTAAAATAGAGAATTTTTTAATAAGTTTTATGTGGGATGAAATGAAAAGCGTAAATAAAACTACATTAAATAATATTACAGAACCATACAATGAAATAACCAGATCAGTAAATAATTGGATGGATTATTTAAAACATTATTATAGAAATATAATATTTTATAATAAAAACTATACCTCTTCCTGTCGGGATATTGATATAATGTTAAATATTAAAACAGACGGAGAAATAATAGTATGGGAAGATATAAACAAATCATTATTAACTGCAAAAATAAAGCAAAATTATATTGATGATATTAAAATATACTGGGAAGCAATGCAAAATGAAACGCCAAATAAAAAATATAACAATGTTCCTAATGCTCTGTCTGATTTACTTACATGGACAGAAAACAAAGAAAACATCAGTAAAATTGCTTTAAATAACTACTGGAATGAACAAATACAAACTCAGCAAAAGAATGAAAATGATTTTTTATTAGCTGTTGATAGTTATATTTCCGGCGGCATCAATATTAATACCTTAAAAAAATACGCAAAAACAGCCTATGGGTCAACAGCTGCTTCGTGGAAAAATCATTATGCCAATATGCACACTGTTTTATTTGATGATATTTCATTATTTACAGATGCAAAATATAATTTCTTGGACAAGTTCAGCTCTCTTGGTAATGATTTGTTAATATTAACAAAAGACACTATGGAAAATAAATACCTTTCGGAATATGCGGTAAGAGAAGCAGAATGGCAGCTAATGCAAAATGATATATTAATTAAATATAACGAATGGCAAAATACAGCCTCGATAATATTAGAAAACGGCAGGATAGATTGGATTACAAGTTTAAAAAAAATGGAAGACGCATATAAACAGTGGTATACAAACTTTCAAAATGAATATGAGCGGGTTAACAATGAATGGAACGAAATTTATCTTGCAGGTCTTGAAGATAAAGAAAAATGGCTTGAACGGGCGTCAAATGCCGCTAATCAAGCGTCATCAGAAGCTTTATTATCTCTCGTAGGAACCGAAGGAGAACGATTATCCAGGTTTGTTGACACAAGGGAACCTTTAGGCATTCGGGATTCTATTCCTCAAGCGCAATCCTTAATGAATGAACTATTACAATCTCCCGGCATCACAAGCATGGCAAGCGCGTTTAATACATTAACAAGTTATGCCGGTATTACATCTCCGTTAGTAAGACGAGGCATGGGAGGATTAACCGCATGGGATGCAGCTTCTGTAAAAATAGCTGCTTCAGATCTGGCAAAAAAATCAAATTCATTAATTGCAGATAACGAAGCAAAAATATTAGCTTTTAATGTTCAAAAATCGATAAACGAAGCAATAAACGGATTAACTTCTAATGTAGAAGCGGCAAACACTAGCTTTAGAGAAAGCATGGATAATTTATTTGTCTTTAAAGGACTTTGGAGAAAGAACGGAGATAACTATGTAAAGGATGTTGTAAAGGGTTCTACATTATTTTCTCCTGTTATCTCAGAAACCGTAAATATACAAGGTTATATTAATTATAAAATAGATCCGATAAACCTAAAGACTAATCTAAATGAATATAATCTTATCAATTTAAGTTCGATTGCAATAAACACCTTAATAGAAAACGCATATAATGAAGTAGAAAAATTATCTTCAGAGATATTTGGATTTAATGAAAAACCAAAAAATATTAAATCTAAAGGTGATAAACGCGAACAATCTCCTGGAAAATTCGGCACTCACATTGGCTATACTCCGGACACCAAACCAGAGATGAGTAAAAAAAGAGGAGAATTATTCTACGATGAAGGGAAAGGCGAACTTGGGCGTTTAATGGCTGAGTTTACTTATTGGAGGGTTATTGACAGTTATGGAATGAACGAAGTTGCAATGGCGCCATGGGACAAAAGAATATGGAATGATGAAGGAAGCTGGTTTACAGCGCCGTCACTTAGAACGGTAGGTGATATTGCATGTACAGTTGCAGGAACTATAGTTGCGGCTGTTGGCATAGTCACTGCGCCATTATCAGGCGGGTTAGGTCTTGGATTAACTATTGCTTCAGCAGCTGTTATTGCCGGTATAAATACGGCAGATGATGCAGTTTTTAATACCTTAGATACGGCTTATGGTTATAAATCATGGGATACAGCTGCTTTTGAAGTTGGAAAAACATATTCGATTAATTTTGCAAGCAGCTTAATATCGGGAGCTTTCGGCGGCTTTGGAGGTTCTGAAGGATTAATGACAGCTGCCACAAATGCCGCAAAAGCTGCAGGAGCCGCAAACACTATCATTTCTCAAACAATAATGGCAGGAACGCAAACTATTACAACAGGTATTGCCACAAGTGTTTTAAGCGGAGTAACCTACAGCAGCAAAGACGGTTTAGGCTTTTCCGGAGAAATAGCTGCTGCAAGCCTTAGAGGTGTATTATCAAATTCACTTGTTTCGATGGCAAGCGCTTTAACAAGTTCCAGTCTTACATCGATTAACAGCGGAGTTAATATGGAAAAATTAAAAGGTTTTGAAAAACTTAATCAATCTGATCTTCAAAAATTAAATAGCCTTGCAGGTTCATTTGCTGGACAAGGCGTTAATTACGCGCTAGGCAACGATTTTACATTAAACCTGCTTAATTTAAGTCAATTAACAGGCGGCCAATACAACAGCGGTTTACTGGAGCTTAACCTTGGACGCAACGGCACATCCATGAATTTCGGCACAGGCGGCGCGGATGTCAGCATAGACAACTTAGCCGCCGCTTTTAGAGGCGCTCAAGTTTGGGATGCAAACAACAGAATCAGCAGCTATATAAAAAAACAAGGTAAAGAAGGCGGCAATAGTTTCGATTCTTATGTCACGTTACGAGCACAGTATGGTTACGGAGACGCTATGCAAAAAGATCAATTATTTGATATACTCAAAGGCGATGTAACATTGAACACCGATGCCAAAGGTGATTACGCAGCGGAAACGACACTTGATGGAAATAATAAAAGAGTGATTAACTTAGCAGGCTATCAACAAGGCATGAGCACCGAAGACCAATTCCTTCTTGCGGTTGTTTTAGGTCATGAAGCGTACAGAGACGGCGTCAAAACCAATGACAACTATCTTGAAACAAGAGCCGCGACATTAGCTCATACCCAAATGGCCTTAAGAATTTTAGCAGGCGGTGAAAAAATGACATTTAATGATAATTTAATGAATGACATTACCGCTTATGCGGTCGCTTATAATTCTAATAATATGTCGTTATTTAATAACTATGTTGACGCGAATTATGATTCGAGTGCAGATTATTGGCGCGTAATAATGAATGCAAATGGTAGTGTAGATAAAATTCTCTGGGATGGGGATTATACTAATGCCACTATAGTAGAAGCCGACGGAACAGAAAGATTTTTACCATTGCAAGCGGGGAGCGTAACTCAAGCATTGTCTAACGCAATTGGTAATGGAATAACAAAAAACCAAGTTAATAGTATTATGCTTAAGTCTGGTTTAGATTTTAATAACGAAACCAAACAATGGTATGCAAAAGAAGAATATTCAATTTACACACCTCCTCAAATCGAACTACCACAAGCAGGATCAAACCCTTTAAAAAATATTACTGATTATATAGGTAATAAGGCAGGTCAGGCATTAGATGCAATATCAAGCGGATACAATAATATTAAAAACTTGATTGGTGGTTTGTTTGGAAAAGGTAGTGATACTATTGAGAATACTGTAAACAGTAAAAAAGGTAATACTTTTACAATGAAAGATTCTAACGAGAATGAAATTCAATTATACTTAGCAGATAAAGAAAATCATGTACTAGGTGGATTACTACAGCAAACTGATCCTGCTTTTGCATCTATCCCAGCGATTAGTGAGGCTGGTTGTAATTTTCTTGCTACAATTGCATATGCTCAATTAGTAACTGGTAAGGCATTGTCTTCCGAACAAATAATAAGCATATGGAAAGAAGCAGAAAAAAATCCTGATATATTAAGATCAGGCGGATATGTACAAGATCAGAACAAACTTGCAGAAATGGCACTACAAAAATTAGGACGAACTGATATAGGATTAAATTTTGGAGGAGCTGTGAACAATGAATCATCTACTCTTATTGGGTATAGAGTTACTGTCGATTATAATACAAATAATTTCCATCATACTACAGGTGATATATTAAAGCAAATATTATGGAATCCTGACATAAGAAATACGAATACCGAAATAAAATTTACAAGGAGTGTATATGTTTATGCAAAAAATTAATTTAATTCTTTTTGTTCTATTATTTGCGTTTTTTATATTAACCTCATGTGAAAAAAAGGGAAATATTACTTTAATAATTCCTAACCAAGAAATAATCACAGAGGAAATCCTAATAGAATCAGATTATTATGCGAATATAACAGATCTAAATGGAACATGGCATCCAGATTGTGTATACAATACTAGTTTAAACATGGAAGAAAATGCAAAATTATTTAATGTACAATCTTTTTCGTGGGGTGAAGGTAAATTTATAATGCATACTTCAAATATTATTGACATTACTACCGACGATCCTTTTATTAATACCGGAAGTGATGGTGGTTTTTATATTACAAATATAACGCAAATAAAACCCAATTCAATTAAAGTAAATGCATATCAAGGCAGAGCAAGAGAACCTGAAGATCGTTTATATCTTGATTTTGTATTTCACTTCATTGATTATAATACCTTATGGATAGAAGTTGATTACTTTGAAGGAGATATGATCTACGGCAAAGGAAATTTATGGCATCGTTTGTCAGGTCCTGAGAAATTGGAGTAAAATAACCCCTAACAGCAAAACACCTGCGTCAAGCAGGTGTTTTGCATTTATTATATTTAAAGGCAGTTCCATAACTACAGTTTTTGGAACTGCTGCCAAATTTTCAATAAATGATACCCTTTCTCCCCATCATCAGTAAATGCTTGTAATGTAAAGTTTCCTCAATATTCCTTCCTTAAGCCGCATGTATACTTTTTTATACACAAAATGCCTTTTATGGCAAATTCCCATAGCGACAATTAATACGCCTGCGGTTATTTGCCATTAATAGTTAAATATTAGAATATTTAACAATGGAAAATGAAAAAATAATAGACGAAAATTATGTTAATAAATTAATAAGCATCAATGTAAAACGCCTAAGAACTTTGCAAAATATTTCGCAGCTAAGTCTTTCTAATGCTACAGGCTTAACTCACAATTTTATACACGATATAGAGAACTGTAAAAAAGGCGTGTCTGCAAAAACTTTGGCTAAACTTTCGGTTGCGTTAAAAGTTGAACCTTATCAGTTTTTTCTGCCGGAAGGCACAGGCAGTAACGAAGCAGAGCTTTATGTAAAAGATTTTAACGATTCCCTGCAAAAGTTTGTAAACGAGTTATCACAGCAATACCTTACCGGAAAAAAGAAAAATTAATTCGGTCAAAGTTTTTACAAAATTAAATTGAACCTTTAGCTCAGCTTACTTTTGGTTTTCTGCCCCTCTTTTTCTTTGTTCTGTCGATATCTATTTTATTTTCCTGGAAAATGATGTCGCGCATTTCATTCCACATTCCAAAATCATCAAGACGAATAAGTCCATAAACAAGAGAAAAAACTACAATGCCTATGCGGCTCTTCATTTTAGTTTTCCGCCTGATAGCCGTAATAATATTTCTTATCGAACCTTTGCTTAAATGCAAATCCTCGGCAATTTCATCATCAGAAAACCCTTTGGCAAGATCGGTAATAATGCATCGTTCTGCGGGAGAAAAAATCGGATGATTTACTTCCATGAACTGTCCCGGAAATTGATTAATCAGCGAGACTGTGTTAAATACCTTATCAATTATAGAAGCGCTTACATATTTACCGCCGGATAAAATTAGCCTTACAATCAGCTCAAGTTTATATATATCCTCGTCTTTAAGTAAAACACCGGAAACGCCGGATTTTAGCACAGAGCAAATAAAATCATCGTCCTTTTTTTCACTTAGGACAATTATTGCTGTAGAAGGCGACCTTCTCCGGATAATCCGCACAATATTGGAACCGTATTCAGCAGATAATTGCAGATCCAGAATAATAATATTTGGCTTTAAACGATCTGTTTTAATAATTGCGTCTGTTTCATCAGTAATTGCGTCAGTAATAATAAAATTACTCAAATTTGCTAAAGATGCAATTATACTTTTTCTGGATTCCTCGTTCCGCGAAGCAATAAGAATACTAATCGAATTTTCCATAAAATAACCTCTCTTGACATATCATGATTCTGGATTTA
>Ga0209755_10003551_pt1 | contig 19416 bp, 13 predicted proteins | sample TergutCo191P1_FD_187301 | JGI IMG/M metagenome (GOLD analysis project Ga0209755, IMG submission 187301) | Cornitermes sp. P1 segment gut microbial communities from Petit-Saut dam, French Guiana - Co191P1 (SPAdes) (version 2) | ecosystem: Host-associated > Arthropoda: Insects > Digestive system...
GAACCATCAGATGTAATTCCGTCATCCTCCGCGGAAATTCGTATGTTTCCTCCGTTAATCGTCACATTGGAATGACCTTGTATGCCGTCATCGCCTGCTTTAATGTCAAATGTCCCGCCGTTTATGGTAATAAATCCGTATTGCGGGTTTGAATCGTTATTTGACTGGATGCCGTCTTCTCCGGCAGTCAGGTTAAATATTCCGTCCTGAACGATAACGCCGTCTCTTCCCCGCAGGGCGTCTCCTGCCGCGATTACGTTAATTGTTCCGCTGTTAATCACAAGAAAATCCTGCGCACGGATTCCATGATGATGGTTTCCTGTTACGTTTAACGTTCCGTTGCCGGAAATTATAAGATCATGCTGAACAAAAACAGCTGCGTTGTTATCATTATCTGAATGCGCACTGTCAGAAATATTATTAACAGTTCCGTCAGCGAGTATTAATTCTACACTTCTTGAACGCGGCGCGAAAATCGCCTGACCGCTCGGATTGTGCAGTGTTACGCCTTCAAGTATTATTTCCACTTCATCATTTCGCGAGGCGTTTATTAAAATTTGTCCTTCATGTTCGCCTGATATGCTGTATCTGCCGCCTGTTGTAATGTTCGCGATACCGTCAACAAATTCAAGAGGCGCGGCTTTTATCGCGGTGATCTGCGCGGCGTTCGGCTGTGTATTTAAAATGCCTGACGCAAACAGCTTATCAGAACAGGCGGAAAAAATAATTAAACAGAAAACCGCGATTAAAAAAATATTTTTCCTGTTAATTTTCATTTTTACAGCTCCTCCTTGTTCATATCACGGCTCAGCATAACAGTCAAGTTGCCATTTCTGCCGCGAAGTTCATCAATAAACGCTTTTTTCATGCTATCCCGCTGGGTTAAACCTAAAGGCTTCATTCTGATTGCGTAAGTTAATTCAAACATGCTTCCCATGTTAATAGTTTTTACTTTTTCAAGCTCGGCGCTTCTTGTATATTTAGAAAAGATTTCATCGAATAATCCTTCATAATCAAGATTTTCAGATATCTTGATTTTCAGATAACATACGTTTCCGTTTTCGCCGAAAGAGAAACGGGCTAATAATAAAGATACTCCGCCGATTATAAGTAAAAATACTAACGCGAAAAATATGTAACCAAGCCCTGTTACAAAACCAATGGCCATCGCGAAAAACAGCGAGCCTATTTCCCTTGCTGTCCCCGGAATTGAACGGAAACGTATCAGGGAAAACGCGCCGGCAACAGCGATGCCGACTCCGATATTTCCGTTAACAAGCATTATTATAATCTGAACAATCGCAGGTAAAAGCACAAGCGTGGAAGCAAGGCTTTTACTGTACTTGTTTCTAAACACATAGATTCCCGTTATCGCCAAACCGAATACAAGCGAAGCTATTGTGCAGATTATCATTCCCTGTAATGTAGGACCCGAATTAATTACGCTGGAATTAAGAAAATCTAGCGGCATTTTTCCCTCCATAATATTAAAATTTTTTTAATCTTTTTTATATAATATGTGAATTCTAACTGATTTTATTTTAACGGCTTTTCTTTTAAATATATAATCGAGCAAAACAATGCTGTAAGCGGCATCGCGAATAAAATGCCAAGGCTGCCGGCTAACGCCTGCAGAATTTCAACCGCAATCATTTCGCTGTTAAACAAACCTAAAAATGAAGTTGAATAAATTGTAAGAAGCAAAACAAGCGTTAATGAACTTCCGATATAAGCGAGGATTAAAGTGTCCGCCATGCTGCCCATAATGTCACGGCCGATTGTAATCCCCGAACGCAGCAGTTCCTTGAATTTAATATTTACCGCTTTTTCTTTTACTTCCCATAATGATGATGAAATTGATATTGACACATCCATAACAGCGCCCATTGCGCCGATTATAATCCCGGCGAAAATTACAGCGTTAAGATTTAACTGCACATCACCGGGCAGATTAATAAGGTAGCGCGAATGTTCATCAATTATTCCCGTTAAATAAAGCGTCTTGTCCATGACAACAGCGATAATCCCGGAAATGATAACTCCTCCTGCGCAGCCTGCCATTGAAGCGGCGGCTTTTTTGTTATATCCGATTACTATTAAATTCACCATCGCTATCACAAATACGCAGACAATTATCGACATAACATAAATATTTTTACCGGAAAGAATCGCGGGAACAAAAACCGCGAAGACAGCGGTGCATGTAAAACCAAGCGATAAAATTGTATTAAAGCCTTTTACGCCGCCGAAAAGCAAAAGGAATAAAACAAAAAGCCCGCCAAGAACAAGCAAAGCGTTTATGCGCACATATCCGTTAAAGTACCATCCGATTTCGCTTTTGTATAAAAGAACATTATCGCCTTTTTCGACTTCCTTTGATCTGTCAACTAACTGCGGCGTAAATGTCTGCTCCGCTGTTACAATCTCGCCTTTTCGCGCGCCGTTTATAATTACCGCTTCAAAAACAATTCTGTCGCCCTGCATCATCGGAGCGAAAGTTTCATAATCATCAAAGTCTTCGATAAAATCAAAATTTGGCTTGATTCTTTCAATAACTTTTTGAATCTTTGCCCTCACAATTTCCTGTGAAGGATTCTGAAAACTAAACATTCCGATTTTAGCGAAATTGTGCCCAGCGACAAGAAACAAAATCGAGGCTGCGATGGTTATAAGATATGTAATTTTAATTTTTATCAATATAATTACTCGATCTTAAATACCATATAACGTCCCGCAAGCAGATTGACTTCAAAAACGCTTTCATCTTCGCCGTTTCTGGCTTTTTTGCCGGGACGCATTCCCGCGGGCACTGATAAAGGCGTAATTTTCGCGTCTGCCCTGTTGATTGAAAGACGGACTGTTTCCGGCCTGTCAATAAACGACTGCAAAATAAAAGTATTATTGTCATACGGGAACAGTCCGATTCTGCCGCAGCATTCAAGCGTTACGGGCAAATTCATTTCGCGCCGGAGCATCGTAAGCGTTTCCGCAGGCAGTTTGTAAAAATCCGCCGGGACATCGGGAATTGTCACAACATAAAAAGTGCCCTTACCGTAAGAACCGCAAAGCAGGAGCGGATGGCTTGAATACGGAGTAAGCGCCGATGAAAGCACCCACAGATCGTTTTCGTTATACGCAACATGCGGAATTGTAACAGGCGTAAGCGATCTTAAATCGCCGTTGTATCTCTGCCCGAAACTGCTTACAGTAAATCTGTCTGTTGTCACTTTCCTGTCTGTGATTTCCACCGGCAGAATGTCTTCGATTCCATGATCTTTAAGCGCTTTGTACAAGCCGCTTGTTACAAAAACCTTGCTCCCGTTTAACAAGCTTTTCTTTATCTTGTTTACAATATCACTGTCCCATGAAGCGTCGGCGGTAAGAAAAATTGTTTTCGCGTTCTCAGGATAATAAGGATACGGATCGAGCGGAACGCCTGACATTCCGATATGTTCATGCAAAAGCCTTTCGCCGCAGGAATGGTACGGTTTATAACATGCCGTGCCGACAGGTTCGCCGATCTGCCCCATGAAGAGATCAGCTTCATCGTAAAACGCGCCTACAGCGGCAGCGAAAGAAGGACCGTTTACAAGCAGCGGGAAGCAGAAGAGCATCTGCTCGTGGCATTTTGCAAATAACGTCAGGTACGCCTGCTGCACATAATCTTCAAGATTACATTCAAATAGATCGTACCAGCCGCCGCCGTTTTTTCCCGGCTTAATGTGTTCAAAAAGACGCGGCAAAAAGAAACTTAAATAACGCGGAAGATTCTGGTGGGTAAAATGCGGGTCGCGGGTTTCAGTTCCCGTGTAAATGGCGTCAAACATTTTTGATTCATCTTCAAGATTGTAGCCGTTAGCCTGAAAACTGTCGTACCAGTTGGGATATTTTATAACAACGCTGACTTTGGGATTCGCGGCTTTCGCGTTCTTAATAATTACATTCTCTGAAATATCGTTCATCAGAGCGAGCCGGAATTTTTCCCAGCTTTTATCACCCTTTGCTTTAATGCATGATTCGCAGCGGCAGTTTGTAAAATAAAAATCATCAAGTATCACTTCGTCGAATAACTGCGCGGTGTAAGCCGCGATTTCGCCGAGCCTTTTGCGGTTTGCCGGGTCTGTGAAGCACATGCTGCCCATCAATGTGCGCGTAACAGTTGTCGTTATTCCGCCTGAAACCTGATAGCCGTATTTCATAAACAGGGCTTTCACTTCTTCCATTTTTTTCTGTTCAATTAAAATTTCAGAGCGGTAAGTTTCAAGGTATATTTTATCAAGCTTGATATACCTTGCCGTTTTTTCGATGTCAGCTTTAATCTGTTCTACAGAGTTATCATTTAAATAACCAGCCGGCGCGTAAGTAACTGTTACAAAATTCTTATAATGCATAATCACTCCTTTAAATTACATTTTCACCAAAACGTTATGAACTTTCCCGTCATTAAAAGCCGGAATAACTCCTTCATGCGGCTTACCGTCAACAGTAACCGACTTTACTCCCTTCTCCGCGCCCGCGCTGTTGTCAACCGTTATGTGATAATCCGCGCCCCGGAAATGGCGCGTAACAGTAAAGCCTTTCATATCCTTTGGAACGCACGGATCGATTAAAAGGCCGTCGAACACAGGACGCACTCCAAGGATATACTGCGAAATACTGACAAATGTCCACGCTGCGGTTCCGGTAAGCCAGGAATTTTTCGCTTCGCCGTGACGAGGCGCGTCTTTGCCTGCTACCATCTGCGCGTACACATAAGGCTCCATCCTGCGCAGATCGCTGTCATCCTCGCGGTAAGCCGGGCAAATTTTCGCGTATGTTTCAAACGCGCGGGTTCCTCTTCCAAGAACAGTCTCGCCGATTGTCACCCACGGATTGTTGTGGCAGAAAATTCCGGCGTTTTCCTTATACCCCGGCGGATACGAAGAAACTTCGCCTAACTCAAGATGGTAGTCCTTGTAAGCGGGCTGAAGCAAAACAATTCCGTACTTGGTATCAAGATGCTCCTTCACGGAATCCAGCGCCTTTACCGCCCGGCCGTCATCAACGCCGATTCCCGCCATCACCGCAAATCCGTTTGACTCAATAAAGATCTTTCCGTCATCACATTCTTTGCTTCCGATTTTTTTACCGTACGCGTCATACGCGCGGACAAACCAATCGCCGTCCCATCCATGCTGATTGATTGCGTCGATCATTTTTGAAATTTCTTTTTGCGCGTAACTAGCTTCGTCCGCACGGTTTGTTCGTTTGCAAATCTCGATATAATCCGGGCCTGTAAACGCGAAAATCGCCGCGATTAAAACAGATTCCGCTACACCGCTTTCAAAGTTCGCCGTTGTCTGAAATGATTCGCCCGGCGTTGCAGAAAAGCAGTTAAGGTTGAGGCAGTCGTTCCAGTCGGCGCGCCCAATCAGCGGAAGGCCGTGCGGCCCTTTGTGCGTTACGATGAAATCGAAGGAACGCTTCAGATGAATGAAAAGCGTATCCGCTAATTTTTCATCGTTATCGAACGGGACTTTTTCATCGAGTATACTGTAGTCGCCTGTTTCCTTAATGTAAGCCGCAACGCCGCAGATAAGCCACAGCGGATCGTCATTAAAACCTGTACCGACTTCGTTGTTGCCTCTTTTTGTAAGCGGCTGATACTGATGATACGCGCTGCCGTCCGGGAACTGTGTCGCGGCGATGTCCAGAATACGCGATCTTGCGCGCTGCGGAACAAGATGCACAAAGCCAAGCAGGTCCTGGTTTGAATCACGGAAACCCATTCCGCGCCCAATGCCCGATTCAAAATAAGACGCGCTTCGCGACATGTTAAACGTCACCATGCACTGATATTGATTCCAGACGCCAGCCATACGCGCCATTTTAATATCATCAGGGCGCGAAGACGCTGACGCGTCAACGGTAAATTTTCCTAAAAGATTTTTCCAGTACGCGTTTAATTCAGCTAACGCTTTGTCCGCCGCTTCGGCTGTATTGTATTTATCAAGAAGTTTATTCGCAGGCGTTTTATTGATGACACCGTGGTTTCCTCCGGAAACCTGTTTTTCCCATTTCTGATCCTGCGGGTTTTCGCAGTAGCCAAACACAAACACAAATGTTTTAGATTCGTTAGGCGCTAATTTTACTTTGATGTGATGCGATCCAACCGGCGCCCAGCCTGAAGCGACAGAGTTACTGGCTTCTCCCTTAAAAACCGCCTGTGGTGAATCAAAGCCGTTGTACAAGCCAAGAAAACTCTGCCTGTCGGTATCAAACCCGCTGACAGGAGCGTTAACCGCCCACACCGCGTAATGATTGCGCCTTTCACGGTATTCTGTTTTATGATAAATCCGCGCCGCTCCCGTAGGATGCCTGCTGTCAGCGGACAGAATCTCGATCTCGACTTCGCCGATGCTGAAGTTACGCTGGAAGTTTGTCATATCGTCATTCGCGTTCCAGAGGCAGAATTCCACAAACGAAAACATATCAACATTTTTTTCCGCACCCGATTCATTGGTCAGCGTAATTTTATGAATCTCGCAATTGTCACCTAACGGCACGAAAGAGACCTGCGAAAAAGCAAGCCCGTTACGTGACGACGAAATGCGCGAATAGCCCATCCCGTGGCGGCATTCATAGCGGTCAAGCTTGGATTTCATCGGCATCCACGAAGGAGTCCAGACATCGGCATTGCCGCCGCTGTTATCGCGCAGGTAAAAGTAACGCCCTCCGGCGTCCGCCGGCACATTATTATAGCGGTAACGGGTCAGGCGAAGCATCCGCGCGTCGCGGTAAAAGCAATAGCCGCCTGACGTATTGGAAAAAAGCCCGAAAAACTCCTCGCTGCCAAGATAATTTATCCACGGATAAGGCGTATCAGGGCGCGTAATCACATATTCACGCGCGTCATCATCGAAATAACCGTATTGCATGATATTCCTCCAATTTATTAGAGGATACCACATTTTTTGGTGACAGTCACCTTTAAACTGTATCAAATTGACCCAAAAACAGAGAAATATTTACTTGCTGTATCATTATTGCCAAAAAAGAGTGACTGACACCATTTTTTAGCGATTAAAACAACAAATTTAGGCCAAAAAACAACGTTTTTCTACTTGGCACGGTTTTTGCTAATAAATAAGCGTCGATGAGGACAAGCGAAATACCCGCCGTAAGGGGGATGATTCGTTGAATCATAAATTCGTTCCAATCCCATAGGACAGGAGAAAAAAATGAAAACTCTCAATTTTTACCGCCCAAATGCAATTCAGAGCGTGTTCAATGAATTTGACGCTTTGGAATCATTCTTCAATGATTCAATTATTACGCCGGCAGCAAGGCTGTTTGACAGAATGCCTTCGGTAGACATCAGGGAAACCGAAAACGCGTATGTTTTAGAAATGGATCTGCCTGGTATCGATGAAAACAACATCAATGTACATGTTGACGGCTCTAATCTGACAATTTCCACAAAGAAGGAAAACGAAGAAAAAAAGAGCGATGAAAATTCCGGCACATACATTCTTCATGAACGGAAGGCTGCCGCATTTTCCAGGGCATTTAAACTGCCTGAAAACGCCGATCCGGAAGCTGTAAGCGCGGCTTTCAAAAACGGAGTTCTCAGCATGCAGATCAAGAAACGCGCCGAAGCGCAGAAACGAATGATTCAAATTAACGCGGCGTAAAAGCATCCGCATCATCAGCCTGTAGTGTCATGCGTATTGTGTGACACCGCAGGTTTATTATTGCTATATTAATTATATTCTGATAAAAATTTTTACAGCCCCAATTCCTTTCCAATCAATATCACTTTAATGCGTCCTGCAGGTTTACAGAAGCGCGTTGTAACAAAGTACGAGCAGATTGTGTCAGGGCTTAGACAGTCCGCGCACATTCCGGTTTCGCTGCACGGCGTTTCTAAATTTGGGAAGCGCTGAATGTTTAAAGGAGCTGCCATTGTTCTTGCGCGGACAATCGCGTCATCGTATGTTTTAGCGACCTTGTTCATGCCTGCGGCGATTATCACCTGTTTAGGACCGTAAATTATCGCGGCGACCCGGTTGCCGAATCCGTCGATGTTGACAAGAAGGCCGTCTTCGCTCATCGCGTTTGTTCCCGATAAAAAAGTGTCGCATAACATCGCCTTGCGCATTATTTCTGCGCGTTCCGCAGGAGAGGAGGCTTTATCCCTGTCAAGCAGACTGTAACCGCTCTTTTCAAGGCGTTCCTGAATGCCAAGGTCGAGCATTGTTTTTGATCCGCCCCAGGAGACGACGTGATCCTTTGGAATCATCGAAATGATTTTTTCCGCGGCCTCGGCGGTTTCATCAAAATAAAACGCGTCAAAAGAACGCGCCTGAAGCGCCTTTACTACCCTTGGCCCTAGTTTGGCATATCTTTGTTCTGCTAGTGTTTTCATATAATAATATTAACACATTTTTAGAACAAACTGTGAAATATTTTAAATTTGAGGCTGTTCTAAAACTTTCGAACCGTCGAACCTTCGAACCTTCGGTTCGTGGTTCGCGGTTCGCATTTTTGGAACAAGCTCATTTATGAATGTTCCGCGGAATGATCACTGCCCTTACGGTAGTAAATAAGCGTAATCACTATGCCGGTAAAGAGAACCGCAAGGTTTAGAATAAAGGGCAAATTCCTTGATATGTCGGAAAGCATGCCGCCAATCCAGCCAAAAGGAGCTGTAACAAGCATGATAAACATAAATCGAATAGCAAGAATTCCGGCTCGTTCATTTGGGTTTACATGGATATTGATTAACGATTCGCCAAGCATAAGCAAAGCTCCGACAGCAAAGCCGTCAAACACAAGCGATAACAAAATCAGGGGGTATTTTACAACTCCTTCGGCAGGAATCATGATTAAAAGAAACTGTCCAATAAAATAAGAAGAAAACGCGAAAATTAAAGGAAGCTTTAATATGCCTTTAAGCAATTTAGGAATGACAAAAAATAAAAAAATAATGGCAAGAACAGACTTAAAAATATTAAAAAACGGCAGCTGCGCTTCGGGGACAAGCAGTTTTTTATTAACGATTATCTGCCAGAAAGTGCCGTTAATTGTTCCGACAATCCAGGCAAACGCGGCTATGATAATAGAAAAAATCATCCCCCGGGATTTAATCACCATTTTTACAACATCGCCGTAGCCGCCGGCAAGCTGAAAAATATTTTTGCCCCTTGTCTCTTCCATGCGTCTTTTGCCGATACCGGTTTCCCTGGACGCGATAAGTAAAATAATTATTTTTAACACCATTAAAATAAAACCATTTAAAAATAAAATTCGGATTGCCGGAACAAGCGTCAGTCTTGAAATTAAAATAGCGGTAATCGGAGCAAAAACAGCGGATAACTGCCCGAACGCGGTAGTCAATGAAAATATGCGGGTTATTTGTTTCTTCTCGGCGTCTTCTATCAACAGGCACGACCAGGAGTTTGCGGTCACCCCGTTTGAGCCGTTTATCAGCGCTGCGATAAGAAAAAACCAGAAATTCTCGGCACGCCACCAGATAAGCGACGGAATACACCACGCAAGAACGTCAAAAATCGCCGTTGCCCATCTTCTGCCGATTTTATCTGTAATCGGACCGCTAAAAAACGAAAAAACAAATTGGGAAAGCATGCAAATTGTCGTTATAAAACCAATCCGTGAGTCATTTAGCCCTAAAGCCAGCATATAAACCGATAAATACGGCAGGCAAAGGTTCATGGAAAGGCCCCAAAGCGGTTCTGTATACACACAAGCGCGCGGATTTCCCTTTAAATGAATTAATGTTGTGAATAATGTGTCTTTCAATTTAACAGCCTAAAAAGATAATAACTTCCTTAAATTATTATAGTTTATAATAAAAATAAGATGAACAAATATATTCATTTTTTATAAAATATTACCAAATATTACACCGTTTCTGGTATAATCATTGACAGTACTTAAACATTTTGTTATAGATATATGTAGGATGGGTAAATGTCGAGTAAACCAGAATTGATAAAACCGCCTAGAGCGGCCTTCGGCGCATATTTCAAACGCGCATGGATGCTTTACCTGATGCTTGTGCTTCCGCTTGCATTCTTCGGTCTTTTCCGTTATGTCCCAATGACAAATATTGTAATGGCTTTTAAAAACTACAATATGTTCCAGGGCGTCTGGTCGGCAAGTAATCCGGTCTGTAATTACGCGGAAACAGGAGTTCATTTAACAGCCTGCAGCCATTGGGTTGGATTTGACTGGTTTCAAAAGGCGTTCGCCTCAAGAGATTTCTGGCTTGCCCTGCGAAATACTCTTTGGCTGAACTTCCTTGATCTTCTGGTCGGCTTTCCTGCTCCGATTATCCTGGCTCTTATCTTAAATGAACTTGTATTTAAAACATTCAAAAAATTAACTCAGACTATCATCTATCTTCCGCACTTCCTTTCATGGATTATTGTATCAAGTATTGCTTCAAGGCTTTTAGCTCCTACAACAGGCGTCATCAATATTTTCCTTGTCGAAACATTTGGAATTAGTCCGATAGATTTCCTTATGGATAAAACGCTGTGGGTAGGCACTTATGTCACCTTCGGCGTTTGGAAGGAAATGGGATGGGGAACGATTATTTATCTTGCGGCGATTACAGGAATCAATCCTGAATTGTACGAAGCCGCGGAAGTTGACGGCGCAGGCCGCTGGCGCAAGCTCTGGCATATTACGCTTCCAGGAATCAGACCGACAATTGTCGTTCTATTAATAATGAACATAGGCCGCATCTTAGGAATCGAATTTGATCGTCCCTATACAATGATGAACAACATTGTAATTGAAGTCGCGGATGTTCTTTCAACCCTTGTTTATAGGCTGGGTATTAGATCATTCCAGTTCTCTTTGACTACGGCAATCGGATTATTCCAGTCGGTTGTGTGCGTTATCTTCCTTGTCGGAGCGAATACTCTGGCCAAGAAATTCGGCGAACGCGGTATTTGGTAGGGGGAAGAAACATGCAAATAAGATCAGTTAGTTCAAAAGTAAATGACTTCGTTATAATTTTGGTCTGTATTTTCGTAATTCTTTTATGCATCATGCCGATGTTAAACCTGCTTGCCCAGTCATTAAGCAGTTCAGCCGCTGTAATAAACAGTCAGGTAAAATTCCTTCCGGTTCTTCACGACATGGATACAAATACCTATAGTTACGGAATAACATGGGAATCGTATCAATATGTTTTCTTGGATAAATCATTTTCAAGGTCGATGTGGTGGACAGCGATTCTTACTGTCATCTGCACCTTGCTTTCGCTTACAATGACAGTTTTATGCGCCTACCCTCTGACGTATGACTGGCTTCGCGGAAAGACAGTGATTAATACAGTAATTATTTTTACAATGTACTTCAGCGCGGGAACAATCCCAAATTACATATTGATGAAAACGCTCGGGCTTCTTAATAATCCGTTGGTTTTAATAATCCCTAACTGTCTTTCCGTATTCAACGTAATAATTCTGCGCAGTTTCTTCTTTGGAATACCGGACAGTCTGCGTGAGTCCGCGGAAATTGACGGCGCAAATCCATTTACGGTTCTTGTAAGGATTTATCTTCCGCTTTCCGGCCCTGTGCTTGCGACACTTGCGTTGTTTTACGCTGTCGGACGCTGGAACGGTTTCGGCGACGCGCTTCTTTATTTAAGCACAGCTCCGCAGTGGGTTCCGATTCAATTAAAATTATGGCAGTTAATACAAAACATGACCTCTATCGACGTAAGCACAGTAGAAATGGTAGCAGGAACTATCCCGCGCGCGTCGGACGCGATTAAAGCCGCCGCGATAATGTTCGCAACTGTGCCGATTTTAGTTGTTTATCCGTGGCTTCAGCGTTATTTTATTAAGGGAGTCACAATCGGAGCTGTAAAAGGTTAATTTTTTTATATAAGTAATCTGACCTCTAAAACCCGGTGTTTTAGCAGTCAGGTTGCCTATATAGAAATATAGACATAAAAAATTCTTAGGAGGATTTTATGAGAAAATTTTGGCTGGTATTAGTCATCTTCATGATGGCATCAGCGCTGGTTTTCGCCGGAGGCGGCAACCAGAGAACTACAACCGGCGGCGGCGCAATTACTGTTGAAGTATTTGATCGCGGCACAGACGGCGGAAGATCTCTTGCATATGACAATGCATGGACAAATTGGATTAAGAACAAAGTAAAAGCGGATCTTAACCTTGATGTAACATTCGTTCCTGTAGGACGCTGGTCAGAAAATACAGATATTGTAAACCTGATGGCATCCCAGAGCGCTCCTGATTTGTGCTACACCTATGCAGGTGACATGGTAGCGAACTTCAGGGATCAGGGCGGTATCTTAAACCTCGCTCCTTACATCGATCAGTATCTTCCCGACCTGAAAAGATTACTCGGCGCAGATCCGGCAATTTCAGGAAAAGACTTCATTTACAGGCAGCAGGATCAGACCACAGGCGCGATTTATTCAATTCAGAGCGCCCGTGTCGCATTAGCTCAGAGAAACATTTTTATCCGTAAGGACTGGCTTGCCGCGCTTAATCTCCCGATGCCGACAACAATTCAACAGTTCTATACAACTCTTGTTGCTTTCCGCGATAACGCATCAAGGCTTCCCGGAAACTTAACATCGGCAAGAGTAGTACCCTACGGCCAGAACGACGATGCCCGCTGGGGACTCAGGGATCTTATCCGCAATTATATTACTCCGCAGAACGACAGAGAGCGCTGGGTTTACAGCATTCATGAACGCGATGTAATGATGCCGGGATTCAAAGAAGGCGTCCGCGAAATGAACAAATGGTACAATGAAAGACTCATTTATCAGGATTTCCCGCTCATGAGCACAGCAGATGATTTTTATAATCAGATGAAGTCAGGCGTTGTCGGTGCATTCAGCCAGAACTGGGACTTACCCTACAGGCAGGATTATATTATTAATCAGGAACTTGCTCGCAATGTTCCCGGCGCAGAATTTGTTCCTGTAGACCTTAACCTTAACAACAGGGAAATGATGGACAAAGCCGGTCTTCATATGTTCATTCCTTCTTTCTCAAAGAACCCGATTGGCGCACTTCAGTATCTTAACTGGCTTTCAAAACCGGAAAATTACAGATTCCTTCAGATCGGCGAATTAAATGTTAACCACGTAATGAGAGACGGCGCACCGAATATTTTCGCAATGCCCGCTAACCATCCGTGGATTCAGAACTCAGCGCAGAACATCGACTTAACCATGCCGCTTAACGGCGTACAGATGGGAAATGATGAACTTAACGCTAGAGTTCTTGCATTAAGCTATGGAAGCACACCGCCCCAGACAATCGTAGACGCATACGCGATCTCAACAAAGAACGCGCGCGCAGGCGCGGTTCGCCAGGTAACAACAACTGTAAATCAGTATTCACAAACATTACAGGACAAAGCCGACGCTCTTCTTGCACAGGCAATCAGAGCCACCCCGGCGCAGTTTGACAGTGTTTTTGACACAGCTTACAGAGACTGGCTCAGCTCCGGCGCACAGGAAGTTTACAACGAAAGAGCAAGACTGTGGCCGTAAGCTAATTATCTGACATCTTATGTCTGATTAATGAAAAGGGCTGCCTGAAAAAGGCAGCCTTTTTTATTGGAAAAAAAGTCCGGGATATTCAAATTTTATCAAAAAACTTCTTCCAATACATAAAAAACATTTTTGTCTGTGCCAAAGATTACGCGTTTTCCTGCGATCACCGGGGCGGATAGAACAGCGCCTTCGGTTTCCATTTGCCAGAGTAGTCTGCCGTCTCTTGCGGAAATGCAGACAAGCTGCGACGGATTATAATCATCGCCAAGAAGTCCAAAATAGACACGATCGTCGGCGAGAGTGGGCGGCGAACTGACAGGTAAATCAAGAATCATCTCCCATTTTAATTCACCCGTTTCTGCGTAAAACGCGCGGGCGGTTCGGTCGCCGCCTGTGAAGATAACTGTATCTCTCCATATAGCAGGCGCCATAAAATCAAGGATATCGCAGTTTTTCCAGAAATAATCATTTATTTGATTTCTGGAAAAATTATAATTTAAAATGCCGTCATGATATTTTTGCCAGACAATTCTGCCTGTATGGCGGTTCATCGCGTGATAGCCAAGGACAATTTCATCGTAGACTAAATCCGCAGTTCCCATAAAAATTAAATCGCCGCGGGTCGGAGAAAAGGAATACCAAATCGCGTCAATATCATAGTATGACATAAACCATAAAAATTCTTTTTTATAAATATCATACGGACCTACTAGTTCAACCCTTGGACCTGTCGCCATATACATCACATCATCTTCAATGATAAAAGTAAAATTATACCAGCCTGGATTATTAATTCTGAACTGCTCTTCTCCGTCGGGCGATAAAAAATAAATCGCATCAGCGTCCCCGACAAAAACAATATAGTCGCCGTAACGCTGCACAAGAGAATTGATCTGACTTCTTGTCCGAAAGCTCCAAATCTCTTCGCCTGTTTTTAGCGACAAGGCGTAAAGCTTTCCGTCCTTGCTGCCAAAATAAACTTTTTCATCATCGGCATAAGGGATCGAATTGATCTCTGCGCCGCTTTTAAAAACCCATCGCATATAACCGCTTTCCACATCAAGCGCGTAGAAATTGCCGTCATAAGAGCCAAAATAAATTGTATCCCCGATAACTAACGGCGGATTAAGCGAACGTATCGTCTCGTCGCCCGATTGAAGATTTATTTTCCATTTAAGGCCCAGCGGCGGCGAGATTCTTGACGCGCTTGCGCCGCGTCCATTTTTACCGCGGAACTGCACCCAGTCGCTGTTACGCGAACATGCACCAAAAAGAAAAAAAATAACAAATACAAAAGAAAAAAATTTTATTTGTTTAATCATAAATACGCTAATCCTCTTAAATTAAAGATGCGTTTAACAGCATGAAGCAGTCCGCGTTTACGGGTAGAATTAATAATAGTTTGATACTCTTGTTTAAGTAAAAGGATTCTTTCGTTTATCTCGTCATTATTATTAAATTCACGCCAGCGGAGTTCCGAGTAGATATCCGCGAAGGGTTTAAATAATTCGTTTTTTCCTGTGAATAATTCCGCGTATTCATGCGCTGTTTTTGACGCCGGTTTTATCGGGTGGCTGTCCGCGGCAAGACGGGCAAGAAGATGCAGATACAGGCAGCGGGCGCGTCTTCTGTAATTTCCCTTTTGCGCACCCAGGTATAATATAAACTCCCTTCCGTAACGAAGAACATAAGCAAGGATAACCGCGGCGATTAACAGCGTAAGCGCTGTTCTTCCAACAGCCTGCCACGGAAATTTCCGTAAACTGGAAAAGGTTCTGTTTTCGTCAAGTATCGGAATTACAACATCCCAGTTGTTTAAATCTCCCATTCCTACCGGCGGAATCGCGAAAGATGTCGCTTCAAAATCCAGCCAGCCGTAACTTGGAATGTAAAATTGAGTCCATGAATGGCTGTGCGCGTTTGTTACCATAAAAAGGTTATCAAAAGGAAACTGCTGCAGAAACGGAATTCTGCTGCGTAAAACAGAAAGGCCGTCAAGGTGAGCCGGCGTTTGAAGCGACTCAGCGGCAAGATAACCTGTAACAACGCGTGAAGGAATTCCCGCAAGCCGCCCAAGAAGAGCAAGGGTATTTGAAAACTCTACGCAATCGCCGTCTTTAGTAAATAAAAGAAAATCTTTTAACGCGGCGATGGAATAATTGTCATCATACGCGAGGTTATATTGATATTCAAAAAAACTTGTAAGAAGCGCGATTATCGTTTCAAGATATTCATTGCCGGCTCTTCCGTATAACCCGGAAAACACATGACTTAAATAACGGTCGCTAGAAATAATTTCTTCGCGGTTTTTTTTCCATAGATCAAGCGCGTAATTTAAATAATCTTCAAAAACTTTTTTATCTTCATGACTTAGCGGAACATCAAGATAACCGGCAAGATTAGATTTTTCCTGTTCTGTAAAATAACGCGTCGGGTTATTAACAAGCATAAGAGGATCGTTATTATGAATATCTGAAACAACCTGATGAATATAGCGCAACGGACCTGCGTTTTCATTTAAAATAACAGGGTCTGCAGAATACGGCCGCCACGGAAAATATTTTTGCCGCAATGTAGACAGTGAATAAATTTCATATCTTCTTCTGTTTAAATTATATTCGCGATCCGCGTAAAACCATGTAACAAAATTTCTTTGACCGGTAATTTGATTTACAGTTTCCTGAGGACTTATAAGAAAACCTTCTACCGGATCAAGCTGTCCGCGGAAGCTGTCGCCCATATAAACAGGCTCTCTTTCAGAGACGACAATTTTTACAAGATACTGTCTACTCTCTTCTGAACCGTCTCCGTTTCCTGAACCTGGCCATTCGTGCTCAGATACGCCGCGCAGTTCTCCCTGGCCGCCTTCCTCCAAAGGCAATGTTCTTCTTCCGTTCCCTCTCTGCGGGATGCCGCGCTCAGCATCCGAAGATTGTATTCTTTGCGGGACTCTTTCCGTAACAAGATTTTCATTTACCATATTACGGACAAAATCCGCAGGAAGAACTGCAAGAACAAGCGTCAGAAATACAATTGAAACCCCGGAAAAAACGGCTGCTTCCTGCCATGCCTTCGCGCGGCTGTTTGGATAAAGGCATAAATAAATTACAGCGCTGTGAAGTAAAAAAACAGCGATTGTCCAGATCAAGATAAACTGAGTAAGAATAACGCTTTCGCCTGCAATTTCCTCTCCGGATCGGGACAGCGCAAGAAGACGAAGTGTTATCCACGCAAGAAAAAAAGGTTCAAGCGCGGTGATCTTTACCCAGCTTGAATGGAAAGGCAGCTCTTTTTTATGAAACAGCATCATTGAAAAAAAGAAACTAATTAGTCCTGCGGTGAATAAAATAAAAAAATCAGGATTTAATCCGCATGCGATAAAAGATAGTATAATCAACGCCGCAAGAGCGCAAAGATATTTTTTTAATAAATTTTCCCCTGAAACATTAAGAAACGCGATAATTGCCATAACAGGGATAATAACAAACCACTGCATTATACCGATACGATCAAAAGACACAGAAATACCGGGGTGAATAAAAATTAAAATGATAACGCTAAGGTATAGAAAGAGCCTAAATAAAAATAAAATGAAAGAAGAAAAATTCATTGAAAGCGTTTTTACTTTATTTTCCGCGTTCATCTTATCTCCGTTAATTCTTTACCTGCGCGTAAAACACATCAGTTTTATTTGTGTTAACGCTTAATGATTTTATTTTTCCGCGAGCATACCAGCGCGGATGTATAGCGCATCCCATCGCGGTAAAATCCCCAAGCCTTAAAATTTCGGTCTTTATTTTAAGTTCGCTTCGAACAATTTTTTCGATGCCCGCGGCTTTTAATTCCGCGTTTTCATTTTTATTTTTTTCCGCTGGCTGAATTAAAAAAAGCGAAACTGGTCTTTGGCTGTTCGCAAGAAGGAAAGCCGGCAGCCCCGTGTCGCAAGCGGTAGAAAAAACATATATATTGCCGTTATTACTAGAGCCGGATATTCCTTCGTTTGTTAAGGGCATCAAAGATATGCCTGAAAGATCATTCAAAAATTCTTCCATGTCATTTATATCTTCTATTTCCCAGTTCCTGCCCGCGCTGTATACATCAAAAACAAATGACGAATTCTGCTCCAGTAATGTTCGTATAAAATAAGAGAGCTGCGCTTTTGTACGATCCAACAGCCACAGCGCTTCAAGCGAAACATACGCGCCGAAATTACGCAGATGAATCTCCATTCTTGTGATCTTCTCCTGATTGTCAGTGGAAATTCTTGTAATAAGGCTGTCAATTTTTTCGGAACTTTTCCAGTTAATGTCCCTAAAGCGATCGCCCGGGGAATACTCCCTCATATAGTAACGTTCTTCATCAGCCGAAGGCTTGCTTCTCCTGTCTTCAGCGCCTGTCTGCGCTTTAATTACCGGTTCTTTCCCGAAGCAGGGAGAGCTTCTAACCATGATTGTGCTGTGCTGCCTTCGCCCGCAGTAAAAAGAAAAAAAGCCGAAAATGTCGCGTAACTGACAGTATCCGTCTCCGCGGAAAATACCGGACATCGGAAAATCAAACGGAATCTTTGCCGATGTTTCCCCGCGTTTAACAGAGGTTTCAACAAAGACAGAACAGCTTTCATCTGTAGTTTTAACTGCCGCTTTAGCTGTCATTGTTTTAGCTGTCACTGCTTTAGCTGTGCGTCCCGTACAGCCTGACGGATAAAATCTTCCATTAATAATAAAATGAAGCCGGAAAAAAAGCGGTATTGACGCGCCTGACACCCGAGGATCAAGACCGGTAATAACAGTTTCTTCGCCGGCGCAGGCAGTCATGGGAGAGGGCGGTTTCCATCCTGTTTCCATTGTTTTTAATTTCCAGGTTTTCCAGGCGCCGATAATTCCAAGAACAAGCAGAAGAAAAAGCGCCGCGGAAAAAATTACAATTTCGTAGGAATTACGTAAAAAAAGCGATCGGACAAGTCCAATAACAACAATGATAAAAACCGCAGCGCCGGCAGGCGTAAAAACAAATTGAAAATGTTTACCGGCATATGCTCGCGCGGAAAATATCTGCCACATATTATTCCCGTTTTGCTTCAACAGGAACTGAGTTTAAAATACTCTGCAGCGGCGCTTCCGGCGGTATTGACGGGTCACGGGTAATAATTCGGTGAGCCATCGCGTGTATATAAATTTCTTTTATTATGTCGATAGTAACGTAATCCATACCGCGGCAGAGAGCAAGCGATCTGGCAAGCCGCGAAATGCGCACACCGGCTCTCGGGCTTGCCGGAGTTTCAATATCGGGATGAATCCTTGTGGCGCGGACACTGTTTACAATATAAGAAGTGACATCACTGTGCATCTGAACATCATCAACCATTTTTTTCCATTTAATTAAATCGGCGCTGTCAATTACACTTTTAAAATTGTCCCACGCGTCAATCTTCCCGTGCCGTTTAATTATTTCTGTTTCATCTTCCGCGCTCGGATAACCAAGCGAAAGGCGAATCATGAAACGATCCAGCTGAGGTATCGGAAGCGGAAACAGATGAACGCCTTTCAGGTTCATCGTTGCGATAATAAAAAACGGATCTGTTAAGCGGTACAGTTTGCCTTCGATTGTTACGCTCTGCTCTTCCATCACCTGAAAAAAACTGCCCTGCGTTTTCGGCGTAAGCAGGTTAATCTCGTCGCATAAAACAAAGTGCGCGAAAATCGGCCCTTTATTAAAAAGCATCTCCCCTGAATTTCCTATAAACCTGTTAAATCCAAGTATATCCTGCGGAAGAAGATCGACTGTGCATTGTATTCGGCTGAAGCCTTCCATCTTCACGCTGCCGCCTGCCTGACTGTCCAGAATCGCCAAATCCTCCG
>Ga0209755_10003552_pt1 | contig 19409 bp, 18 predicted proteins | sample TergutCo191P1_FD_187301 | JGI IMG/M metagenome (GOLD analysis project Ga0209755, IMG submission 187301) | Cornitermes sp. P1 segment gut microbial communities from Petit-Saut dam, French Guiana - Co191P1 (SPAdes) (version 2) | ecosystem: Host-associated > Arthropoda: Insects > Digestive system...
TTAGGACTGATTATCAAATTGTAACGAATCATGAGATGAAAAAAATAATCAAAATTACAAAAAATTAATTCACTGTACGCATTTCATGCAGTTTTAATTCAAAATCAAAAATGCCTCAAAGCCCGATGTTATCAGGCTTTGGAGGCTTTTTTTGTTTCACAAGTGTCAAAGATGGGAGTATACTCGAAAAATATGAAATCTTCAATCACATATCCATTAATGTCAACTGCTCGTCTTTTGGTATAAATCGTTCAAATCCCAAATGATTGTATGCCAGTGCAGTGGCGACACGACCTCTGGGGGTGCGTTTGATAAAGCCAAGTTGCAAAAGATAGGGTTCTGCGACATCTTCAAGAGTTCCTGCTTCCTCATCAATGCTGGCGGCCAATGTATCTAGGCCGACAGGACCGCCGCCAAACTTTTCAATGATGGCCTTGAGGATTTTTTTATCCACGGTGTCCAAACCAAGTTTGTCGATTTCCAGACGGTCAAGTGATGATATGGCGACTTCTTTGGTAATGATGCCGTCATGCATGACTTCCGCAAAATCGCGGACGCGTTTGAGTAAGCGATTGGCAATCCTGGGTGTGCCGCGCGAACGCCGGGCGATTTCTTTTGCCCCCTCCGGTGTAATGTCGACATTTAATACTTTAGATGAACGTTCAACGATGGTTTGCAGTTCTTCAACCTTGTATGGTTCTAAATGGTGCACTACGCCAAAACGGTCACGCAGTGGCGCCGTTAATAATCCTATGCGTGTGGTTGCGCCAACAAGGGTAAATTTAGGGAGGTCCAGCCGAATGCTCTTTGCACCCGGTCCCTTTCCGATGACAATATCCAAGACGAAGTCTTCCATTGCAGGGTAAAGAATTTCTTCAATGCTACGGTTTAAACGGTGAATTTCGTCAATGAATAAAAAATCTCCTTCGGAAAGGTCATTTAAAATAGCAGCCATATCACCCGGGCGTTCAATTGCCGGACCGGCGGTGACCTTCATGCGTGCATTCATGGAGGACGCGATAATTGCAGATAACGTGGTCTTTCCCAAACCCGGCTGTCCAAAGAGCAGTACATGATCGAGCGTCTCACCGCGTCCAAGTGCGGCTTTAATAAACACTTGCATATTTTCTTTTGCTTTGGTTTGTCCGATATATTCATCAAAACTCTGCGGGCGTAGTTGCAGTTCTATATCATCGTCTTCAATTTCATTGAAGCCTGTGGTATTTAATCGGCGTTCTTCCATGTTTTTTACATGTCCCCTCTGTCAACGTTATATATAGGTATTCTTATATTCTGTTTCCTTTAGTATCAATACCATTGGTAATATGAATTTATCGCATGAGCTTTTTAAGGGACAATCTGATGATTTGATCCGCAGCCATATCTTCATCGGCGATTTCCAAAATCGCTTGCATGGCTTCACTGCGTGCATATCCTAGCGCAATGAGCGCATCCATTGCATCTTGTTTTCCGGAACCAACAGTGGGACCGGCTTTGATGGGTGATGTGTCAATAAAAGTATCGTCAGTTTTGATTTTATCCCGCAATTCTAAAAGCACACGTTGTGCGGTTTTTTTACCCACACCCGGCGCGGCCGAGAGTGCGTTGACATCCTCTGCAACAATCGCCATCATCAGTTGTTGCGGTGAAAGGGTTGCAAGCACGGCCGAAGCAACTTTCGGGCCGATGCCCGAAACGGAAATGAGCAAAGTAAAAAGCCGCACTTCTTCTTGTGATGTGAAGCCATGAAGGCTTTGTGTATTTTCTGTGATTTGGTGGTATGTGAAAATTTGTACTTCGCTGCCCACTGCAGGCAGGCGCGAAATTGTCAGTGCTGATGCATAAACGGTATAACCCACGCCTTGTACATCAATGATGACGGAAGCATCATATTTATAGGCAAGCATGCCCTTTAAAAAAGCAATCATCCGAAGGCTCCTTCTAAAAGATTTACATAGATTATCGTGATACAATCCTTATAAATCGAAGTTTCTTTCGGATGATTATAACATTTTTATGCAGGATTAAACAGTCACTGTGTTAATTTAATGGCTTTATACGTTTCTTTGAAAGCGTGGAGCCATTACACCCTGATTGCTTATTTTGAACATAAAAATTCCCAATATCTTTCTTGCCATAAATTAAAGCATGGATTTTTTGAAAATTCATGAAGGTACGCTAATTCATGCCGTTCGTGCTTGGTTTGCTCCCCTATATCTAGGAAAGTTCTATATCTTCAGCAGATGCGGAATCGGCTTTCAGTTTCCATTTATCACGGTTCATGAGGAAACCGAAGACGGCACCGCATGCACCGCCTGCAAGGTGGGTGAGGTTGGATACATTATCCTGTACGGTTAAACCGGCGACAATTTCCTGACCGATGTAGATGATGATAACAAAGATAAGTGTTAGCGGCAATTTCCCATGATTAAGATTTGTAAATGAACTGAGCAAAATGAGCATAAACACGATGCCGCTGGCTCCTAAGAGTGCCTTACCCGGAAAGGCAACAAAGTAAATAAGCCCGGTGACAAGTGCCGTGACCAGCATCATAATCAGAAGCCATTTACTGCCGTAACGCTCTTCCAACATGGGGCCGATGAGTAAAATAATCATGAAGTTGCCTAAAAAATGCTGAAAGCTGCCATGTCCAATGACGTGACCGAAGAACCGAATGTACGTGAGCGGATTGCTGAGTGGCGCGCGGTACACGGAAAACAACAAGCGGTTGCTGGCACCACTGGTGAGCATGGATAGCCCCAGTGCCGCAAGGGCAACCAAAGAAAACGTGAGAATGACGGGTGCATTATAAGAAATGCGTTTAAATGGGTTCATAAATGTTATATGTCCTCCTTTTTAATCTTCCAGCGGATCCATAACGCTGTATTGGGTTTCATAAAGTTCGCGGTATACACCGTTGTATGCGAGCAGTTCATCGTGCTTGCCGTGTTCAACCACCATGCCGGCTTTAACCACAAGTATTTCATCGCATGCCATGATGGTGGAGAGCCTGTGTGCAATAACCAAGGATGTTTTGCCTTTCAGCAGCGGCTCAATCGCGTCTTGAATAGAGTGTTCCGTGATAGAGTCCAGTGCCGAAGTCGCTTCGTCCAAAATAATGAGTCCCGGATCTTTTAAAATAACCCGTGCCATGGACAGACGTTGACGTTCGCCGCCGGAGAGTTTGACACCGCGGTTGCCCACTTGTGTGTTGTACCCATCGGGTTGGCCGGCAATAAAATCGTGGATGTTTGCCTTTTTGCACGCTTCAATGAGTTCATCGTCACTTGCGTCAAATTTGGCATACAATAAGTTTGCACGAATGGTATCATTAAATAGATACGTATCTTGTGACACAATTCCTATATGACCGCGAAGCCAGTGTAAATCCAAATCGCGAATGTCGTTTCCGTCCAAAGTAATATTGCCGGAAGTTACATCATACAGACGCGGAATCAAATTAATAATCGTTGATTTTCCTGAGCCGGACGGTCCGACAATGGCAATGGACCGTCCTTTGTTGGCATAGAAGCTGATGTCTTTTAAAATCGGCACACCGGGGTCGTACTCAAAGCATACATCTTTATACTGTATGTTTCCATAAAATTTTTCAGGGATCATGGCATCCGGTTTTGAAATAATTTCCGGTTCCATATCATAATATTCAAAGATGCGTGTAAAAATAGCCATAGACCTTGTGATGTCGACCTGCATGTTAAAAAGTGAATTAACAGGCCCATACAGCCGTGAGAGCAAACCCACCATGACCACGATGTTACCGGTGGTAATATCAGAACTGTAACGAATCATTAAAATACCACCGATGAGATAAATAATCATCGGGCCGGAGGACGTGATGACCCCCATTGTAAATCGAAACCAACGTCCCGCCATGCTTTCTTTGATGTTTAAATTGGTCATTTCTTGGTTGGTTTGCTCATATTTATTAATTTCTGATGCTTCACGGCCAAAGAGTTTTACCAACATTTGGCCGGATACCGACATGGTTTCAGACAACAATTGATTGATGGTGTCATTTTTTGCCTGCGCCTGATACGTAATTTCCCAACGTTTTTTCCCCACAAACTTTGTTGGGATAATTAAAAACGGCACAATCAGCATCCCAATGAATGCGAGCATGGGTGAAATTTGAAGCATGGTCACCAATGCGATGATGACCGAGGCAATGTTTTGCACAAGACCCGTTAGTGTGCCGGAAATGACCGATTGCACCGATCCAATGTCTGAGGTCATGCGTGTGATGGCATCGCCTTGTTTGGTGGTTGCAAAAAACCGTTGTGATTGTTCAATCAAGTGTGCATACATCTTATTGCGCATATCAAACGTGATGTGTTGTGCAATCCATGTATTGAGCCAGCTTTGCAGTACATCAATAAGACTGGAGAGAATCATCACACCAAAGCAGAGTGCCACCAATTTGATGACCATGTCCAAATTACGGTGATCCAACCCCTCATCAATGATGCGGCCTGTAATTACGGTGGGTTGTATGGCAAGCCATGATGAGACGATGATGCACAAAAATACAAAAACCAAGCGGGGCCAGTATGGCCACAAATAACCAAAACAACGCTTTAATAATGGGAATGAAATCTTTGGCGCGTTTAACTTTTCTTCTTCGGTCAATGGACGACCGCCTCTTCCACCACGCATTGCCATAAAAGCACCGGCTTTCTTATGTAAAATGTTAATTCCATTTTACCATATATTGGATGAAAAATACATTTCATCTGCTTTATGAAAACCAATATTTTTTATATATGTGTTTTAACGCGCTTGCGAAAAAAGAGGACTGCTGTTGCGGTTATGATCAATATCATAAGAATGATGATGTAGCGGATAAGGGATGATGCATTTTCTGCTTCATTGGCTTGGGTGTGTATTTCATTTGTTTCGGATGCGTCAAAAAATTCATCCGTTTCATAACCATCAGACATATTGGCGTCTGCGGATAATTCATTAACTTCCGGTTCACCCAATACATCTTCATCTTCAAAAATAGGAATAATGCGTTCTCCAAAGTGTGCCGCCATTTGTGGCACCCCACCGATGCTGATGGTGTTTAATGTTCCCCAGCTGCTTTGTGCCGTCACCGTATAAAAGTATTCAATACCCGGTTCTGCGGTAGGATCGGTGATTTCAAAAAATATATGGTCATTTTTACCTTCAACAACATGCGTGAACAGTCGTTCACCTTGTTCCCCGGCTATCTGAGAACGGTACACATGAACATATAAAGGCATGTGCCAAAAGGCTTGATAATCGGCAATGAATGTGATGCGCACGCCGCCGCCGTTTAATGGCTCAAAATGGTATCGTCCCGGATTTCGGTGCGGGTCAAGCCGTACCATTTCATGCGGGATGCCGTCAACATAATAAATAAATGTCTTAACCGGAAAAGTGTTTAAATCAACTTGAATGGCTCGGTTTCCATCGCCGATGCTCAGTTTCATGATGCCGTCATCATATGAAAGAATAGATAAACCGTACATCGTTCGGTCGTGGTGCCACACATTGGGCTGACGTGCCGCCAGCGGAACACCGGTAAACTGAAAATCAACAAAACGAGGATGATCTGTGAATGCATAAAGATGATTCGCTGTCAGTCCGAAGATGCCAATTTCAAATTCATGCGGCCATACAACATCTTGTGTGATGAGATCGCTGTCAAAAAAAAGACGATCCACCCAATGACCGGTCATGCGTTTGATGGCACTTAATAATTCCAACGGCTTTGTTACGAGCGTATCTACACGGCGCTCATCATTGGTGGTGATGTGAATCGAACCGTCCCCATCATCCATGCGCACCATATCGAATCCAAGCAATCCGGCGAGGCTGCCGATGTCTACATATACATTGTACAAATCAACCAATCGTTCCGGTTCATGCACCGGAAAACCAAAAGAAGACAATACACCGATGGTGGTGTTAATTTCCGGAGTATCGATGCCATCCATGCTTAAAATCACGGTTTGTATCGGAAAATGTTCAACTGCGTACGCATGAAATCCGCCGATTTCGCGCCAAGCGTGTTCGCCATCATAAAAAGGACTCAGCTCTGTACCGGTGGGGTGATAGGGGGTGCCGCGTTCAATCCAAAAGTGCAGATAATCATCCAGCGGTTCTCTGATGTTAAACTGTGCCGGTGTGCCGCTTAGAATATATGCGATATCGCGCAATCGGTAATTGCCATATCCTTCCCAAAAACGGTATCCCCACACCTCAAAACGCTGTTCATTGACATAAATGATTTGTTGTCCGTACACCCATCCATCCGGTGTGGCGTGAATTGTTTTTAGCGGACTCAATAATATTAAAAGCAACAGCAGTGTAAAACATCTGTAAATCAATTTTTTCATTTTTAACACCTTTGAAGTTGTATAAATTTATATTAACCTAGCGATGCGTCATCACGCTCAATTGTGCGGTAACGATCCGTTTATTATAAAAAACCCGACTGCTTATTTTAACATTCAGGTTTTGTATGATTTTATATTTGATAAAAGTTTCTTGCGTTTTTAAAGAATACATTATCGTGATGTTCTTGCGGGATGAGCCTTCGGCATAAGTCGGCATAAGCCTTAACGGGCACGAGCGGCCAATCGGTGCCGAACAATACTTTTTCCCAATTGTTCAAGATGTGCAATCCGGTGGCTTTAAAATTCATAAAATAATCGTTTTCGCGGGTGATGGCGAGTTTGCGTTCATTGCCTTCTTCCAGCCCGGAAATGTCTAAATAAACATTGCGGTTTTTATAGGCTATTTCACAAGCATCAGTGACCCACGGATTGCCCATATGACACAATAAGAAATTCACATCACGAAACTGTACGGCAAGTTTGTCTGCGGCAAGGGGATGAGAATATTCCAGCAGACCGGTTTCACTATACGTATCACCCGTATGAATTGCCACCGGCAAGCCATGTTCGGCCGCCAGCTTATATACCGGCGTGTACACATCATCTGTGATGTACCTGTGATAATATCCGGCATATATTTTAAAACCCTTAATGCGTGCATCGTCTTTGATGCGTGCTTTCATGCGCTTAATGGCATCCTCGTCTAACGTATGTGGGTTTACTCCCATGCATATAAAAAGTCCCGGCGGCGTGTTTTCATCTAAGTTGGCCAACATCGGGTTTTGTGATTCCTTGTCCGGAAACGCATGCGGTGTGGATTCTGTCACACCCATACACACAGACGCTTTTACATTTGCTTCTTTGCATTCTTTTAGGTATCCGGCATACGAATAATCAACATCTGCTTCATCCGCTGCGGTGTAAAAACTTTGAACATTTGAAAAATGCACATGCGCATCAATAATCATATTTTTCTCCAATCTCTCCGGGTTACGGATTATATGAAACTGAAAACAAATGTTTTCTGCCATTCATATATGTATAAAACTCCATTTGATGATTGGATCAAATGGAGTTTGAACAATATTTATGTTATGGTCTTGCCGCCAACACTTCAATCCAAAAACGTTCAAATTGGTCGTTGAAATCACCCAAATGCAGGAATACTTCACCGGCGTAGTAATCTTCATCCGTTGTCCAAAATGCGGGGTTGTCGCGCCATTCTTGCGGCACCATTTCCAGTGCACCGGCATTGGTGGTTGCGAAACCTGTGAACATTGTATTTCTTAAAGCAATATCAGGACGCAGCATGAAATTGATAAAAGCTTCTGCACCTTCTTGATTTCTTGCACCGGCAGGGATGACCATAGAGTCATACCATACATTCGTACCTTCACGTGGGATGGCATAGTACAGCTCAGGGTTTTCACCCATGGAGAACATCGCACAACCGGAAAACACGAGCGCAAGTGCCGCTTCGCGGCCAATCATGGCGTCTTTTACTTGATCACCCAAGAACGCACGAACCAAAGGTCTTTGTGCAATCAGCATATCACGTGCTGCGGTGAGTTCTCTTAAATCTTGTGTGTTGATGGAATAACCGAGGCGGATGAGGGCCACAGCAAATGAATCGCGCATGGAGTCATACATAAAAATACTTCCGGCAAAACGCTCATCAAACATGACATCCCATGTTGCGACATCTAACCCCGGTGCAATTTCATCCACCAGCGTACGGTTATAAAGAATGCCGAGCGTTCCCCATTTATATGGAACCGAATATCGATTTTCCGGGTCAAACGCTAAGTTTTTAAAGCGTTCATGAACATAAACCATATTCGGAATATTATCGAAATTAATTGGTGACAAACGGTTTTCCAAAATCAACCGTTCAATCATGTAATCGGATGGGAACAAGAGGTCAAAACCGCCTCCTTGTGCGCCACCTGCGGTAATTCTTGTGTACATTTCTTCATTGGATGCATACGTTGAATAAATAACACGGATGCCTGTTTCTGCCGTAAATTCGGCTAAGATGGATTCGTCGAGAAAATCTCCCCAGTTAAAAACTCTGATCACGTTCTCGTTTCTGCCGCACCCGCTCAGTACAAAGATGGCCACGAGTGCGGCTGCTGCAACTAAGACTTGAATTTTTTTCATTTTTGAAGCTCCTTTTCTGTTTTTTCTAATTTTTTATCACGTCTGTTGATGATGTAAAGCAAAATCATCACAGTAGCGAACATGAGGGTGGATAATGCATTGATGCTGGGATTAACCCCGCGTCTGGTTTGGGTGAAAATAAAAATGGATAAATTCATGACGCCTTCACCGGTGGTGAAAAAAGACACAATGAAATCGTCGATGGATAATGTAAATGCCAAGAGTGCGCCGGTAATGATGCCCGGTTTGATGCATGGCAAAATAACTTTAATAAATCCTTGCATGGGGGTTGCACCGAGGTCTGTTGCGGCTTCAAATAAGTTTTTGTCCAGCATCCTTAATCGGGGCAGGACGGCCAGTGCCACATAGGAGACATTGAAAGATATATGTGCCAAAAGCAGTGTGACATAACCCATACTGCCGATTCTTAAAAAGCGCATAACAAACATAAACAACAACATGAGCGAAATACCGGTAACAATTTCCGGCATAAATACCGGTAAATTGGTAATGCCGATAAATACACGTTTGCTTTTTAATCTGAGTGTGTTGATGCCGAACGCCGCCATGGTGCCAATGATGGTGGCTACGATGGTCGAGATGACGGCGATAGAAAGTGTGTTAAACAGTGCTTGCCCAATGTTTGGATTGTTAAAAAGTTCTCTGTACCACACCAAAGAAAATCCGCCCCATGAGTTGCGTGAACGCGATTCGTTAAAAGAGAAGATAATGAGAACAAAGATGGGCAAGTATAAAAATGCCAACATAAGCCAAAGATAGACTTTTCCGATTTTTTTAGCCATATAAAGCCCCCCTGTTCGAGGATTCTTCGCTTTTTTCCTTGGGGTTTCGGTCGATGAGTTTGATGAAACCCATCATGACCAAGATGAGCACAACCATGATAACGGAGACAGCTGAACCGAAATGCCAGTCCATGATGTTTAAGAACAAACGCTCAATAAGGTTGCCGATAAGAATAAATTCAGCACCACCTAAGAGGTTTGAAATAATAAATGTGGTCACAGCCGGCATGAAAACCATGGTAAAACCGGTAATAACACCCGGAATGCTTTGCGGGAAGATAACATGTGTAAATACACGGCGTGGGTTTGCACCCAGATCTTGTGCCGCTTCCGTATAGGTTTTATCCATGTCTTTAAGCACCGTATAGATGGGTAAGATCATAAAGGGCAAGAAGTTGTACACCATGCCCAAGATAACCGCAGCATCGGTAAAAAGGATGTCGATTGTGGGTAATCCCACAAAGCTCAGCACCGCATTGAGCACACCGTTTTGTTCTAAAATGGTCAGCCATGCAAATGTTCTTAATAAGAAATTCATCCACATAGGAACGATGAATAAAAACATCATAAAGGAGCTGTGCGAATAATGCTTTGCCAATATATAAGCAAGGGGATAACCCAACACAAAACAAATAAGTGTGCTGATGACGGCAATGCGTATCGAACGGATGGTGACAGAGACAAAAATTCTGTCAAAAAATGGTTGACCCTCAAATGAACCTTCAAAAAATCGGATGTAGTGATAAAGGGTGAACATGGTGCGTCCATCCGGTCCTTGGGTTGTGATTGAGAACCAAAATACAATGAGTAGCGGCGCAATGATAAAGAGCGCCATAAACAGTGCGTAAGGGTAAACGAAGATTCGTTTAAGCATTGTCAACCCCCATTTCGTTAAATGCAAACGATATAATAAAACATTTTTTGAACACTTTGTCAATAAATTATGGTGAAATTGTAAAAATATTATTCGACAACGTCGAATTGTGAGTTGTAGAGCTTCGTGTAAATGCCATTTTGCGCGATCAATTCATCATGCGATCCTTGTTCGACGATGTCGCCTTCATGCATCACGAGGATGCGATCAGCGCTGCGAATGGTTGAAAGTCTGTGCGCAATGACAAAGCTGGTACGGTCTCTCATTAAGTTGTCCATGGCACGTTGTATCATTACTTCTGTTTTTGTATCCACATTAGAAGTCGCTTCATCAAGGATAAGAATATCCGGATCGGATAAGAATGTTCTTGCAATGGTCAACAGCTGCATCTGTCCGGCAGATATATTGTCTGCTTCTTCATTGATGACCATATTATAACCATCCGGCAATGTTCGGATAAAGTGGTGCGCTTGCGCAGCCTTCGCCGCATCTTTGACCTCTTCGTCGGTTGCATTAAGGTTTCCGTAACGGATGTTGTCGGCAATGGAACCATTAAAAAGCCATGTGTCTTGAAGCACCATGCCAAAATGGTCACGCAGTCCATCGCGTGTGTATTCACGGATGTCTACGCCATCAACCAAAATAGCGCCTTGCCCCACGTCATAAAAGCGCATCAGCAGCTTTACAATGGTGGTTTTGCCGGCACCGGTTTGTCCGACAATGGCAATTTTTTGTCCGGGCTTCACATCGGTATTAAAATCTTTAATGATCATTTTATCAGGATCATAACCAAAACTGACATGATCGAAAGTAACGCTGCCTTTAACATGGTCAAAATGTACCGGGTTTGATGCTTCCGGCACTTCTTCCTCTTCATTGAGCAGTGCAAAAACGCGTTCTGCCGCAGCGGCTGTGGACTGCATCACCGATGCCACACCGGCAAGCTGCGCCACCGGCTGACCAAATTGACGGGTGTACTGTATGAATGCCTGTATGCCGCCCAACGTAATACGTCCGCTAACCGCCATTGCACCACCAATAACAACGATGGCGACATAACCAATATTGCTGATGAATCCGATGATGGGCATCATCAAACCGGAGAGAAATTGTGCCCTCCAGCCGGCTTTATAAAGCTTTTCGTTGTGTTTGTCAAATTCTTCGATGGAGGCTTTTTCACCGTTAAATGATTTTACAATCGCATGTGAGGTGAACATCTCTTCAATGTGTCCATTAAGGCTGCCCAGTGTGGCTTGTTGTGCTTTAAAATGTTTTTGTGATTTTTTGACAATCACACCCATGGCCACGGCTGAGAAGGGAAGAATCATCATCGCAGCTAAGGTAAGCAGCGGTGAAATGGTCAGCATCATAATGACAATCCCGATGACGGCTGTCGTGCTCATGACCAGTTGTGACAATCCTTGGTTTAATGTGTTGTTGATGGTATCAACATCGTTGGTGATGCGGCTGAGTACATCACCATGTGAATGTTTATCATAATACTTTAAAGGCAGTCGGTGTAGTTTTTCACTGATTTCATTGCGCATGCGGTAGGTCACGCGCACGGAAATGCCGGCCATTATAAAACCTTGAATATAGTTTAGGCCAATGTTTACAAGTTGCAGGCCAATCATGATGAGCATGATTTGTCCCACGCGAGAAAAATCAATGCCGCCTAAGTTTTGTGTCATGCGCACCAACCCTTGGAATATTTCATCCGTAGCGGTCCCCAAAATACGCGGTGCAAACACCGCCGCGATGGTGGATGCGATTGCCAAAAGTGCGGTAATGACAATGACGTAACGTTCGGCACCAAGATATCTAATCAATTGTTTAAAGGTGCCTTTAAAATCTTTTGCTTTTTCGCCGGGCATGCCGCCGCGTCTTCCGAACGCAGGGCCTGCGGGCTGTTGTTGTCTTCTTCGGTCCGCCATTACTGAACACCTCCATCTGGGGTGGTGTTTTCTAAAATACCTTGTGATTGTGCGATCTCTAAATATTCAGGGCATGAAATTAATAAATCATCATGCGTGCCTTTACCGACGATTTTACCTTCTTCGAGTACGAGAATTTGTTCCGCATTCATGATGGTGCCTACGCGTTGTGCAATGACCAACATGGTGACATGTCCTACTTCTTCATTTAAGGCTTTGCGCAAGTTGCTGTCAGTTTTAAAATCCAGTGCGGAGAATGAATCATCAAACACTAAGATTTCCGGTTTTTTTGCAAGCGCACGTGCAATGGAGAGTCTTTGACGCTGGCCACCGGAGACATTGGTGCCGCCTTGTGCAATTTCTGCCTCAAAGTATTCTTCTTTTTCACTGATAAATTCCATCGCCTGTGCAATGGTTGCGGCATGCTGTATTTCTTCTTCGGTGGCAAGCGGCTTTCCATATGCTAAGTTTGAATGAATGGTGCCGGAAATGAGTTGCCCTTTTTGCGGAACATAGCCGATTTTTTCACGAAGATCATGTTGAAGTACGTTCCGAATATCCACATCATCCACATAAATAGCACCTTCGGTTACGTCATAAAAACGCAATAAAAGCTGTGCAATGGTGGATTTTCCGGAACCGGTTGCACCAATGATGGCGGTTGTTTCGCCGGGTTTTGCGGTAAAAGAGATGTTTTCTACCGCGTGGGCATCGGCTCCGGGATAAGAAAATGAGACATTTTTAAAAACAATCATACCCTGATCGTTTGCATTGAAAGATTGTGGGGTGGTTGGGTCGTTGATGGTGTTGTGCGTGTTCATAACCTCTGCGATACGTGCAGCGGAAACCTGTGCGCGCGGCACCATAACAAGCATCATGGACACCATCATAAACGAAATGATGACCTGCATGGCATACTGCATGAACGCCATCATATCGCCGATGAGCAAATTTCCGCCGGCAACTTGATGTCCGCCAAACCAAATGACCATGATTTGTGTGCCGCCCATGATGAGTGTAATGGCCGGACCAACCACCGCCATAACTCTGCCAATAAATAAATTGATGTCGGCAAGGTCTTTGTTTGCTTTTTCAAAACGTGTACGTTCATGGCCTTGGGTCATGAATGCGCGAATAACAATTAGTCCGTGTAAAATTTCACGTGAAACCTTATTTAGCATGTCAATCAGCACTTGTGCAATTTTAAACTTTGGCATAACAATGGCAACAATGATGCCGACAAGTCCGAGAAGCACAATAACTGCCAGTGCAATAATCCATGCCATGCTCGGTGCGCGCGATAAAGCCATGATGATGCCGCCAATGCCCAAAATGGGTGCATATAAAAGCATTCTGGCAAAGATATTTGCCAAATTTTGTACTTGCGATACATCATTTGTGCAGCGGGTAATCAAAGATGCCGCAGAAAATTTTTCAAACTCTGCATGGGAAAAAGATTCAACCTTTATGAATAAGTCTTTGCGTAAATCCCGCGCAGCCCCAGCAGAGATGCGCGGAGATAAATATCCGGCGAGGATGGATGCAGAACCCGCAAGCAGTGCGATGAGCAACATGCGTGCACCCGTAGCCAAGATAAAATCTTGTCGGTAAACGCCATCCTCAACACTGGGTACAATGCCTTCATTAACAATGTCAGACATCAACGTGGGTAAATAAAGTTCTGCCATTGCTTGTCCAAGCAAGAGCGCGACAATAATGAGGACACCCCACCAATATGGTTTTAAATATTTTACGACGTATCTCATATAATCAGCGCCTTTAAATTGTAATGATGAGCCCTATGGGACAATGATCTGAACCGAGTGTTTCAGGATAAATCATGGCTTCTTGTATTTTTGTCTGTAATGCATTGGAGGTGAGAAAATAATCAATGCGCCAACCGACATTGTTTGTTCTTGCGTTCCCCATATACGACCACCATGTATAACGATCCACTTGATTTGGGTATAAAAATCTATATGTGTCGGTAAAACCTGAATTTAAGAGCAGGGTCATTTTGTTGCGTTCTTGCATGGTGAACCCGGCATTATTTTTATTGTTTTTGGGGTTTTTTAAATCAATTTCTTGGTGTGCGACATTAAGATCGCCGCAAATGATGACCGGTTTGTTTAATGACAACAAATAAGTTCGAAAGGCATCTTCCCACGTTTCGCGGTAAGGGAGCCTTGCGAGGTCACGTTGTGAGTTGGGTGTGTAGACCGTGATAAAATAAAATGAATCATATTCAAGGGTAAGCACACGCCCTTCGGTATCGTGTATATCAACACCGATGCCCTTCGTTACCGAAAGAGGTTCTGTTTTTGTCAGCACACAGGTGCCTGAGTATCCTTTTTTTTCAGCAGAATTCCAATAAACGTGATAGCCCGGAAATTCAAAATCTGCTTGTTCTGCTTGCATCTTTGTTTCTTGAATGCCAAATATATCAAAGTTATGCGCATCTAAAAAGTTTTTAAATCCTTTGGTCATACAAGCGCGCAAGCCGTTAACATTCCATGAAGCCATTTTAAATGTGGGCATCATTTCCTCCTCGTATATGTATCGCACCGGATGTTAAATAAAAGCATCCGGTGTCTGTGTCTTATGATTATCGTCTTCTTCCGAAAATTCTTAAAATAAACATAAACATGTTGATAAAATCAAGATAGAGCATTAATGCACCCATGATGGCAAGATTGCTTGCCAATGCATCTTGATCAAATGCCACCCCAGTTGCTTCTGATTGTTGATCGCCTCGGATTGCAAGCACGGCAAATTGATGTTTAATTTTGTTTGTATCTGCGGCGGTTAAACCAAGAAAAATCAAAAGACCAATAATACAAATGAGAAAATCCATCATTGAACTTCCGAAGAAAAAATTAATGAGCATGGCGATAATGAGTCCAATTAAACCCATTCTAAGCAAACTCGAAAATGAAGTGAGGTCGCGCTGTGTTACCATCCCATAAATTGCCATAATCCCAAATGCCGCAGCGGTGATGCCAAATGCCATGCCGATGATGTACATGCCGCCGATTTGTTGTGCAAACAACACAGCAACCAAGCCTACGGTTAATCCATTGGTCATGGCATAAACAACGAACAGTATTTTCGCGGTGAGGGGATTCATGGCGGTAACCCTGGCGGAAATAACACCAACCAAGACCACTTGAAATAAAAATACAATGAGTACAAATTCAAAAGCCGTGCTGATGAATGCTGAAAAAGCTTCAGAAACATTGATACCGTAAATAATGCCCACGGTTGTGATGGCTGTAATTAACAAACCAATAAACATCCATCCGAATACCTTTGCAACATACCGATTGATGGCACTTTCATCAACAGCCTGATGCTCAATAATATTGGGATCATAAGCTTGTCTTTGTGTAAACATGGTGTTGTCCTCCTTGATTGTGGGTGTGTTTTTGTTAGAACCCACTTTTTTGTTAATATTGGATGCGTAAATTTATAATTTAATTCATGCCGCCAATGGCGGCGGAACAAATCTGTTGGTTATGAAACGTTGCTTCGCAAATGTTTCACACTTATCATCTTATATTAGCATCTTTTATCGTAAAAATAAATATGCAAAAATATTTGAAAAGGTTATAATAAACAAGATATGCACAACTTGTAAACAGTGTATGACATTTATGGTTTTGGTGCCATAAATTATGTTTATACCGAAGGGAGATTTCTTAATGAGTATTAAAATGGCAATCATCGGCATGGGAGGAATGGCCGGTTGGCATTTTGACAATATAACCCGGGACATCAAAGAGATCGATATTGTGGGTGGTTATGATATTCAGCCTGAAACCGCACGGCGCAGGGCAAAACAATGGAAGATAAAACAATATGAATCGCCCGAAGCCATTTATCAAGATGATGATATAGATTTGGTGCTGATTGCCACGCCCAATGATGTGCACAAAGACTATATTATTGCACTTTTAAAAGCAGGAAAACATGTCATTTGCGAAAAGCCTGTCACCATGAATGTTGAAGAACTTGAATCGGTTATTGCGGTGGCAAACCAAACCGACAAATTATTTTCCATTCATCAAAACAGACGGTGGGATGCCGATTATATGACCATAAAAACAATCCTTGCAGATGGCTTGTTGCACGGTGCTTATGAAATTGAATCACGGGTACAAGGTTCTAAACGGTTGTGGGGATGGCGCGCTTTTCAGCAAAATGGCGGCGGTATTTTGCTGGACTGGGGTGTGCATTTGATTGATCAAATGTTGGATCTGGTTCCCGAAAAAGTAGTGTCGGTGTATGCGAAACTGCAAACATTACAAAACAGTGAAATTGATGACAGCTTTACGGCCATGTTAAGGTTTGAAGGTGGTTGCGCGGCAACAATCAATGTATCCACCAATTCATTTATCGTACAGCCGCGCTGGATGCTTACATGCGCGGATGGTACCGCTGTGGTACAAAATTGGGAGTGTGACGGAAAAATCGTCAAGCAAGCAGACCCTGATGAAGCGGACTGGACCGAGGCTATTGTCTACACGGTTGCCGGGCCAACACGCACCATGCTGCCAAGACCCAAGGAGACCACCCTTGAAATTGATTTGCCCAAAGTTGGCCCGAGCCGATGGACGGATTATTATAAAAACATTGTTTCGGTGCTCAAAGGAGACGCCGAACCGATTGTGACACCGGCGCAAGCTTTACGTGTTATGAAAGTTATTGATGCGATCTTTACATCGGATCGTACCGGTGAGGCGGTTACCACCGGCATATAATACAAAAAAAAGCGCAGCAAATATAAAACCACGCAATAAATGATAGACCAACTATTTAAAATCAGGAGTACATGATGCGAAAAGAAGAAGAACTTGTCGGTGTCAACCTTTTAGGAAACACCGGCGTTCAATATCCTACGACTTATACACCGGAAATATTAGAATCCTTTGTGAACAAGCATCCGGATAACGACTATATGGTTACGTTTCATTGCCCGGAGTTTACCTCTTTATGCCCCATGACCGCACAACCGGATTTTGCAACCATGATCATCAATTATATCCCCGGTCCGCGCATGGTTGAATCAAAATCATTAAAACTTTATTTGTTTAGTTTCCGTAATCATGGTGATTTTCACGAAGATTGTGTAAACATAATCATGAAGGATTTAATCAAATTGATGCAGCCCAAATACATTGAAGTGAAGGGTGTTTTTACACCGCGCGGCGGCATTTCTATTTATCCGTTTGCCAATTACGGCGATGCACAATATGAAGTGATGGCAAAAGAACGGTTGTTTTCATCACTGGAAATGGGTGCCGGAGGTAAATTATAATGAACACGCAAAAAGCATTGGTTCTGTTGAGCGGTGGACAAGATTCTACAACCTGTTTGTTTTGGGCATTGGATCGTTATGGCGAGGGTAATGTGCATGCCATTGGGTTTGATTATAATCAGCGGCATGTGGCTGAACTTTCAATTGCGAAATGTATTTGTGATGAATACCATGTGCCATGGACTGTGGTGTCTTTGCCTGCGATTGGTGCACTGACAAACAATGCACTGACCAATCCGGAAAAGACGGTGGATAATAACAAACCCGAAGGTGCTCCCCCCAATACGCTGGTTGAAGGGCGCAATTTATTATTTTTGACCTATGCGGCAATTTATGCAAAAACATTAAATATTCATGTCCTTGTTATCGGTGCCAGCCAAACGGATTATAGCGGGTATCCTGATTGCCGCAATGTGTTTATGAAATCTACAAATGTAACCCTCAATCTTTCAATGGATTATGAGTATGACATACAAACACCGCTGATGTGGTGTGATAAATCGCAAGTATGGCAATTGTCTGAGACGCTGGGGGTTATTGACATCATCAAAACACGGACATTGACATGTTACAATGGCATCGTCGGTGATGGTTGCGGTGCATGTCCTGCTTGTGACTTGCGCAGCAAAGGTTATCAAGAATATTTAAAACAAGCTGCAAACCGCGTTTGTACGTAAAAAGTATTTTTCAAAACGATGGATGAAATCAAGGAGATTATGTAATGTATGAAATAAAAAAACGTTTGGTGGTGAGTGCTGCTCATCGCTTGATACTGGATTATGAATCAAAATGTGAAGCGCTGCATGGGCACAATTGGGTCATTACGGTGTATTTACGTGCTGAAAAACTCAATGCCAATGGCATGGTGATGGATTTTAGTGAGATCAAATCAAAAATACACGATGTTTTTGACCACAAGGTTATAAACGATGTCATGGAATGCAATCCGACGGCTGAAAATATGGCAAAATTTATTCATGATCAGCTTGCGCCTTTTTGTTATCGTGCTGATGTGGAAGAAAGCGAAAACAATCTCGCCAGTTATTACCGCCTTTCATGAGTTATCAATATAAAGTTGTTGAAATATTTAACAGCATTGACGGTGAGGGAAAGTTTGCAGGCGCACCGGCATCTTTCATTCGGCTGCATGGTTGCAACCTCAGATGCGTTTATTGTGATACCGCTTATTCGTATGACGGCACCTTCACGTGGATGACTTTGGATGAAATTTTAAATAAAATGGATGAAAAAAAACTGATTCATGTTACCTTAACCGGTGGTGAACCCTTGCTTGCGGCTGATGCGGATAAATTAATTGAAGCCTTATTAATAAAAGGTTATATCGTCAATATTGAAACCAATGGCAGCATTGGCATTGATCCGATTATTTGTTATTTGAACAATAACAAAACACTGCCCATGAACACCAAAAATCTTATCTTTACGATGGATCACAAACTGCCGTCAAGCGGCGAGACAAGCCGCATGGATATTATGAATTTGATGGTGCTCAGAAAATGGGATGTTTTGAAATTTGTGGTGGGTTCAGAATCGGATATGAAATATATGGTCAGTATACTCGAGCGGCTCAAAAATACATCACCGGGCGCTTTTGTCCCTGAAATCTATGTTGGTGCAGTGTTTGAAAAATATCCACTGACACAACTTGCGGAGGATATGCTGAAATATCCTGTGCTCAAGGATGCCCGGATGCAGCTTCAATTTCATAAAATTATATGGGACCCCAACATGCAGGGGGTATAAATGCATTAATGGCAATCGTTTTATTTAAGCGATTGTCTGTGTTCCAAAATCGCAAAAAGGGGCTGTCTCATTAAGGCCCGGAAAAAAAGCGAGAGAGGCGAATGAAAATTCAGCCAACTCTCGTTTTTTGTTGTAAAATGTAGTTATGAGACAACAAGTACAACGAGAAAATGA
>Ga0209755_10003553_pt1 | contig 19404 bp, 10 predicted proteins | sample TergutCo191P1_FD_187301 | JGI IMG/M metagenome (GOLD analysis project Ga0209755, IMG submission 187301) | Cornitermes sp. P1 segment gut microbial communities from Petit-Saut dam, French Guiana - Co191P1 (SPAdes) (version 2) | ecosystem: Host-associated > Arthropoda: Insects > Digestive system...
GAACCCAGCACAGAAGGGAGAATATATTAAGATGCAGCTTCAGGAAGTTGGATGAAGAGGCATTGACTGAATTGATCTGGCTTAGGATAGGGACAGGTGATGAACCTTCTGGTTCCATACGTTGCAGGAAATTTCTTTACTAGCTGAGAACAGGTTAGCTTCTCAAGAAGGATTCTGCTCCACGGAGCAAGTAAGTAAATAATTATTTTTGAAGAATGGAAGAACATCAATGAGAACTTGCCTTCTTCCTTTGCCAGGATTCCATTCTATAAAATTTTACTGAAAAATATTTGTACTAATTATTATTAGAACATACTGAAACTCAAAGACTAAGGGGGATGGTGAAGCTTACCACTCCATATTTCTATCACTCCTCCCATGTACAGCTTCCAAAACATGATACATATATCCCATTACAAATTAAATACTGTTCACTAAAATTAACTACATGTACAAAGTTCACGAAATCAATAACAAAGCTGCCCCTCTTTCTCATGGACAAACATCAATCAGATATGATCAAAATTACTTGTGGACTGCAGGCGTAACTCCACCAGGCCAACAGCTGTTCATCACTGCCTTAAGTCTAAAAACAGTGAACACTACACACTGCTCTTTCTTGGTACACATGATAAGTTTTGTATAAACACTGACAACACAAGTGTACACAGCAACAGAACAATGAAGGTCAGTGTACCACCACAAAATGAAGATTCCAGAGCTTGTAGTTATGTGTGCAAAGAAGCATTTGGTCAGTCTCAGTATAACATGATCAGTTTGTGGACATTTTCTTTCTTACCTATAGGGATTGCCATAAGTAGCGCCTTGACAGACCACAATACATGATTCATCATAAACGAAAAAACACAAGAGATGATATTTTTTATGATGGTATGTATAATGACTATTATTAATGTACAGAGATTTTTTAATGCAGGATTCGGCAACCTCGGCACTATACAATGAATTGCAATTTTGGTAGTTATGCAGCATATGACATCTATGCTACAACAAACAATCCCATGATAAAAGAAATGTCCTCTATAAGACAAACTGTTAAAATAAGCTGTGTCAGCAGGTTTGTAGATTCTACAACCAGGATCCACTTTAAGCCATGCACTCTGTACGATGTGCAGGCAAGACAGAACCACTGGGTGTGATCAACACACAATGGCTAGGATTCCCAGTTTTGCAGGGTATGTTCTTTCATGAGTATGCTATTTCAGGCATGTTTTATAATAATAATAATGGAGACCTTGGTTTATGTTTTAGTATCTTATGACATTGTTTGTGAAGGATATAAATCTAGTTACCTAACAGCAGTATCTTGTTGTTGTACATGCATGAGTACACGAAAAAGGGCAAATTGGCCAAATCTATGATGAAATAAAGAGTGAAATTTGTCTGGCATTTTAATAAATCTTCCCTGACTGCAGCACATTTGTGTAAACTGGAGAAAAGAACATTCCTAACCGGCTCTGTGTTAGACATGAAACAATTTGGAAGACCACAGAAACAGTCGAATGTCAGTGTTTGTGTGTAGAAATCAGTTCTTCAATATCCCAGAAAATCCACAAAAGAAAGATCAGCAGAATTACATATTCCAAGAGCCTCCAACTGTGAAATGTGAATTTTGTAATGTGAGATATAAACATTTTAAGCTTCACATTGAGATATACCAGATATTTATCAGTGAACATGATGCTGTGAAAGAATACCAAGACTAAGAAGGTATGCAGAAAGGATGCACATTCCTGCAGTTACACATATATGTCACAACCACTTATTTCATTCATTATTTTGGACTGATATTGATGGTAGCCTTCTATCCTCACCACACATAATATGAAAGGTCTGGGAACTTTGAATTCTTCATCCTTTGTGACAGATCCACGTGCTCGTAATGAGACAGTCCTTAATGGTGAGTGGACTTATGTCTGTCATGAATAATGACAGGACACATTAGAATACTAAAGAAAATTATCACTACTGTTGTAAAACATGTACATAATAGCACCTCATAAAGGGAAAATCCCCCACAAAACTGGTAGTAACAGCCACAGCACATTATATGATATCTCTCTCCCCTCCTTCCAGATGTCCCCCACCTCTTATATCAATCACAAGCCACATGCATGCTGTCACCATAACAAACATCATCACTTGTTTACTTGTCTCTTAGTACCAACAAATGCACATATTATAATAACAATAATATTTCACTTTATCTGGCTCCTCCATGATGCGGCTGGTCGCCAATCTCAGGGAGCTCACAAACAAATAGCCTAACTCATAGCATCATGCTATGCATATGAATGTACTATAGAGACTGTAATCATTCACAATGCATGGAGATAATAATACGAAAGTGGACATGACTTGTGATTTTTGTGACAACCTTCATTACCAACCATGTGATCAAAACTTATGGTCATTCCCATACAAACAATGACATTAATAGTAATATAACATCAAGCATCCTTTATACAATATAACTGAAAATCATGACTTATAACCATTTTTCCAGGTAGGTGAAGGTAGCGTATGATTGGATATAATTACCCATTTCTATTAACTGAAATATAAAGCACCTTAGTTTTATGTCACTGAATCAAAGAGTTTTGTTGAGAATTTAAAAAGAGCCATCTCAGCAAATAAGCAAAACAGCAACAAAAAGGAACTGAAGAAATCTAAGGATTTTCATACATGCTAGAGAGTGGTAAGAAACAAAATAAATCAGTAAATCTAAAAGTAATTGCCACACATTTGACAGTTGCCAATGGGCTCTTAAACAGTACTGAAACACAGTCACCATATATTTTGAACTGGTTCCTTACTTTCTGTTCAAGCAGCATGCAGTGATCATAGAGCTATTTATTTGACTGTTACAAACTTACATGTGGTGTCTGTGGTATTTGAGGCCCTGGTGAAGGATGGGGAATTACGCCATCAAGTCCAACAGGAGGAGGAATTTTTATTGGTGTAGGCACCAACACTGACATGGTGTCATTGTGGTGGGCATGAGGAAGAGGCGAAACTTGAGCGACTACATCCCACGATGAAGTACTAGCAAGTTCCTGTTTTCCACTGATCTCATTCATTATGAATGTATTGCTTCCTTATTCGAGAAATCTGACATATAAAATGAAATGGTGTTTACATACAATTTCAATTACATACAACTTCAATGTAACATACTTCAAAGTATGAAATCACCACGCACACAAAATATACTAACTAAAATTCATGCAGCTGCCAAGTCATGTCAAATGTTGAAGTGTGGGAAATGTGTACTGACAGGTGTAACACACAAATAATCCATCTCTTCAAGTCTCACCTGTATATTAAAATCAAGTATGCAAGAAAATTTTAAATATCAATTGCACCTTGGGTTGTTTACAGGAAAGCTATTTTTTCTTTTAACGTTTAGTTACTTGCATGTCATGTATGTTTTGTTTACTGACCTTCTGTACACGTGAAATTCATTCTAATATAACAGCTGAAGTACACATCACACCCACATGTACTTTTCATATTTCAGTTTTTCATACTTACAAAAGTCTGTGGCGTGAAAAGTATTTCACTTTTACCTTCTCTAAAACGAATTCATTCATGATTTTAAAAACAGAGTAAATCAATCCCCACCCAAGACGACGCCATTTGCTCTCAGCTGAAGCACATCACGTGACCAAAAATTGCGACCAAACATAAGTGATAGTGATTGGCTAAAAACACGGATAGTGAATTTGATGAAGGGAAAGTTTTATTTCTCCATGTTAATGTGGTATTTCAGAAATACCATGTCATTTCATGTGTGTATATTAATACATTATGTTACTAAGAATATTAACTTACACCTTTGTAGTTAAATTTGTAATTATATCAATTTGATGGTGTATTTTTTGTTCCATATTGCCGAAAAATTAAACATGTTGGCAGCAATGACGGTAAAAAATGAAACCTGTGGAAAATACAGGTAAAGGTTGGTCGATGACTGGCTGTTGTATTACTGGCACTGTTTTGGGGGCTGCAGTAGAAGGGTGTTAGTTGTCATGGATTAACAAGTTCTGTTGTTATTGAGGTGGTCTTATGTATGCGCAGTCAGGTTGAACTGCTTGAAAATAATCCTTAAAAAAAGAATCCGGCATATTTCCGATTATTCTTCGGTTGAAGACTACACTGAACGGCAATGTCGGTGGCATTTGTGCAGAGAGGAAGACCGCCTAATCCGGCTCAAATCCAGAAAGTAAGCATTAGATGCTCTTAAGTTAAAATCCTTGTTTTCAAAGTAAATCGTGATAATGCTTGAATCGTACGTATAGAAAGGATGAAACAAACTCATTAATTTTTTTCGTATTGTAGGACACTGTTGTTTTAGACAAAGTTGTTTTGTGATAGGGTTGAAACCACTCATCATTAAGTTACAGAGAGAGTAATTTGTTAATCCTTAGAGAGTTTAAGTTACTGAGGTAACAAACATGATTGTCAAAAACATTACAAACTGTGTATCTGTATGTCTTATATGATTTGTGCAGTTATTTCTGACGTGCAATTACAATAGTTTTAAAACCAAAATATTACATTATGCATTTTGTTGCCTTTTTTTTTTTTTTGGTAAATCGCATGAAAACAGGGCACATTACACAGTTCTCGTGCTACAGCTTTCAGAATCTCCCTTTTAATGTGTGTAGTATAGGTTGGAATCAAATTTTTGGCGAGAACTGCACACTCGTTAGTTAATACGCAGCACATAGTGGTAATTTCTGCTTAACTACTCAGAAGAGCACAGTTCTCATCTACTTCGTGGTGGAAGCCTCAAATCACGCTTAATTTTTGGTGCTTTGAATGTGGGCTTAAAAAATACTGTACTACAAGTGCAGTGCTGTCAACACATTCATCTTTCTGTATGGCTGGAAAGGAATTACCCCCCCCCCAATTATTCAGTAACTCAAGTGCATTGGATTTGGACATCACAGGTTATTAGAAAGTTTCAGATTGTTATATTTTACCCTTACAAGAAATACTTGTACCATGTGCTGCAGTGGATAGTGGTAGTGGATTGGCAGGCTTCTTTGATATGATCCACAAAATGTATTACATAGTGTAACTAGAAATATTTATTCTTTATACTTACTTTTGTGAAGAGAGTGCGTTTTTTAAATATGTTATTTATTGATGCTGTCAATTACTGAGGTAATATTAAAGTTGGTGGTAGATAAATGAATGAGCATGGAGCACCAGGGAAATAATACTGATGGCAAAACCAAAGTACTCAGAGAAAAAACAGTCCCAATGCCCCTTTGTCCACCACAGATCCCACATTGACTGGCCTGGGATTGAACTCAGGCTTCTGCAGTGTGAGACTGGTGATGACCTGAATGGCCCCAAAGGATGTTGTTAAACTAACCTATATCATCATTTGAATGGACAGAGTTGAAGTTATATTACATTTGAATGGTACTCTACTGGAAAAAGAAAAAGTTTTTCTAAGAACATGTTTCCTAAATTTGCATTGACTTGCAGCTTCTAAATTTTGTAGTTGAAGGGAGCCTATTCTGAAATTCTTATTGAGTTGTCTGAGCTGTGTAACTCTCTTGATTACAGATGTTGGATGAAAACAGTCATCTAATTCAAACAATTCAAGAATATCAGAGTAAGGGGAAAGCACAAGAATGCATGCAGTAAGTATGTAAAGAAAGTATTAATGTTGGTTGCATTATATTATATTGATATAAGATGCAATGTGATTGATTAAATAGTTTCAAGATGGAATTTATTTCTTCATAAAAACACGTAACTTCTAATCACTGTTGCTTTCAGAATAGTCTGCTTCAGTCTCATACGGTGAAGTAATCACAACATTTTTTAAGCGTTTTGTTAAGTGTACTCTGGCATGTGTGTCCTGTAGTTTTGCTTTAATCTTGGTGATATTAAAATCTCATTTGCATTAATTCCATCTTGAGTTCTTGGAAAAGAAATATGTCTCGTGGCACTAAATCTGGTGAATATGGAGGGTGTGGAATGACATTCATTTTGTTTTTAGCCCAAAATTTATACACAGACTTAGCCAAATGAGTGGATGCAGGGCATAAATTTGGCAGCACGGAACACACATTTGGGTTGTCTTTCAGAATGCTTTTTAGCTGACCTGGAGAAAATTTTCAACATGTTAGCAACTTCATGGATAATGATTTTTCAGTTTCTGAGGACAAGTGGTTTCACTCATTCTGCATTTTCATCAGTTTTGCTTGTCAGTGGGCATCTTGAGTGTTTGGCATAACATTTTTTGCCTGTTTATAGAGTCAGATTTGTTGCAGACACACTTGTACTTAATGAGACATTACTCAACAATCACACATGCTACAGCATTATACCAAGCATGAAATCACTTAGCTGACTGCTCCATATACACCTATTGGTAGCAGTTTGTGCTAGCAGTGATAATGTAACCTTGCCATCCAAACACCATCTGATCACTTCACTTAGAGGAAGAAAGCTATTTGGTGACTCAGTAACACAGTGTTATATGGTTCAGTCTAAGACAGCTCTTGTTTTAATTGTATTGGAAGTATCTGATTGGTGTTTTATTAACATATTGAAAATTCTGGTATTTTTGAGATACTGCAAATAAATTACAGAAAAAAAATTGTTGAGATTACTGTGCTTATTGCCAGGCCTTCTGGAATATATTGCAGGTCACTCCACTGGAAATAATATTTGTATGTTATGATTTTGCAGTTATTCATAATTTCTTGTCTTTAATTATTTTCCAACATTATTTTATGTACACATTAATTTTATTGTTTCTAATAATTCATTTACAGGGACAATTGTTTACATATTTACGATATCAAGAGAGACTAATTTTAGGTCAGAATTATGAGGAATTTCTAGAATGTCATTGACTGAGTTTACTGTGCATTTTTTTATTAAAAGCATATGGAAGAGGCATGTATAAGTCTGTGTATATATATTCTACAGTCACCCTTTGTAACTTTGTTTCTGTGACATGCTCAGTCTGGAAGGAGAACCTTTTTGGGGAAACAGTTGTGGTTTACCGAATCACATAGAGTTTTGTTTTATTTATTCATTTTATTCTTGATATAAGAAAATGGAATGCTATATCCAGTTAAACAACTAGATCATTTTCTAGGAAAGTGACACAGTCACTTCTCTGTACTCCCACTTACACCACTGTCATATGCAACTGCTTTCGCACTGGACTGCTAATGTCCATTATCTGCTTCCAGCTGTTTCGGCATTTAAATCTCTTCCCGTACAACCCCTCCTACCTATCGCCAACGGTTCTGAACATATGTTGACAGATTAAACCCAAAATGTACGGCTATGAACCATCCGTAACTGACACCAGCAAACCCAAGAAACAAATATATCAAAAATGTTCGGCTACAATATACGAGGTTTGTTCAAATAGTATCCGGATTGGAATTGTAGTGGTTGTTCATTGGGTGGGATGTGTTTGCAACCAGTTTTGACATGTTCGTACATGTCTTAGCAACTTGTGACACAATTTGCAAGTGACTGTGTTTGCTCAGTTGGCTGTAGTAGGTTGCGGAAGTAACACATGTGTTTATGTCATAGCGGTTTTACGATGTGTGAAAGTACCAAGTAACGCATTTGTATCAAGTTTTGTTTTAAAATCGGAAAAACCCCAACGGAAACGTATCAGTTATTCCAGCAAGCATATGGTGAAGATGCAATGGGTTGTACACAAGTGTTTGACTGGTTCAGTCAATTTAAAGAGGGTAGAACCTCCGTTGAAAGCATCCCCCACTCAGGACAACCATAAACTTCAAGAAACAAGGTTTCTGAGGGTATCGTACACCACGAGTATGCTCCCGACGGGCAAACAGTTAACAAGCAATTCTACGTGGAGGTGTTGTGATGTTTGCGTGAATCAATTTACTGAAAACAGTCGGAAAAATGGCGACTGAATCCTGCACCACAACAATGCACACACTTCACATCTTGTGCAGCAGTTTTTTGCCAAACACGGCAACGCTGTGTTGCTGCACCCACCATACTCACCAGATCTCGCAGTGTGACTTTTTCCTATTCCCAAGGCTTCAGAAAGTTCTGAAAGGACACCGATTTGAGGCAACAGAGGACATCAAACGAAATTCAATGAAGACACTATTAGACATCCGAAAAGAGGAGTTTGCAAAATGTTTCCAACAGTGGCAGAAACCTTGGGCGAAGTATGTAGCTGTGGAAGGGAACTATGTTGAAGACAATTAGGGTTAAAACCCCGTAAGCCTTATCTACTTCATGTGTTGTGGTCAGTCCAGATACTTCTTGAACAAACCTTGTATATATATTCCTCCCCCCTCCCTCCCAAGTTTGTATACTGGGGCATTAGTCCAGTTGACTGTAGGTCTGGTTGGGGTGTTTATTGTATTAATTTTTTATCAAACGTATGATTGTCAGTGGGTTTGGATGTAAATTAACTATTCAAATTTTTTATCTTTGTATATTATCAGGTGGGGCATTATTGTTTTTTTTTTTTTCTGGTTTCCTTTTGGAATTTGTTAGTGAAATCTCCTGTCATGATGTAAAGTTGTCCTTGTTGATAAAATCCAAGATATTTTCATGGTATTTATTGTATTTAATTACAAGAATGGAATTACCATTATCAGCTTTCATTATGACATTCTTTTAAGTTTGTCTTTTATTTGCTTTGTAATTTTTCTTATTTAATGTCAGTGTTTCTCTTGTACATTTTATTATTCCCATGTTATTTATAGAATCAATTTATGTTGTAATCTACATGATCTTGTTTGAGTAAAAGTAATTATAATTAACCAAAATAAATATCTTGATAATAACATGTATCATCAGATGCAAAGTCAGTGAACACATGTGAAGGTTGCAACGAATTCAGTGATTTAACACCCACATTGCAATTTGCTATAGAAAAAAAATCAGAAAACAAAATTAATTTTCAGATATCATTATTTGGAAAGGTAAAAATAACATGTGCAATTCAAAATTTTTAGAAAACCAACAACAACAACATATACAATTATCCCAAATGATTAATGCCACCCACTCGAGTATAAGTTAGCAGCCATTATGTATTTAATCAATCGCATGCTAACATACCCTATAAGTGATTTTGGAAAAATAAAGTAAATAATAAAATAAATTCTACCTAACAATTCTAAACAAAGAGTTTCAAAGACAAAGGAATTAAAATTCGAAGTATAAACAAACCAGGCCACAAACAAAATGGCAGAATTTACATGCGTAGGGAAATAAACCAAATACATTGGGAATTATTTAAGAACACCATTCTCAAAATATTCTTCGAGGGAAATAACACCATAGGAAAACTATTAAACTTAAAGGGTGAATTAATGTATACAAATTCAATAAATGTGGTATCTATGAACTGACCTTTCCAGAGTGTAATGTGAAATATATTGGACAGACAGGTAGATTCTTCTTAATAGGATTCAAAGAGAATTTTCGTAATTTTAAATGTCCTAATGGTAAATTAGACTTTTCCCATCACTAATTAGAATATGGGTACGCCATAAGTCCTATTTGGGATCATCATGGCGGTCCTTCACGTAATAAATAAGGGTGAAGTAATGAATACTTTGGAAACATTTCATATTTATAATATAACATGTTTACATAATCAGATTAATGATAAATACACTGCAAAATTCAACTTATTTTATGTGATAATTCTGAATAGTACAGACTGAGGGCACCAATAGCCACGAGGACACTATGTAAGCCTAATCTGCAAACAACCTAGACCTTGAGTTCTGTCTCAGTTGATCTGGTGGTATAAACAGTGAACATGAAAGCATTGAACATACCACATTTATAATACAACATGGCTAAATAATAATAATAATAATTATTATTTTTATCATCATCTATTGACCCTTTAAATGCCGAGTTAAATTCCATCTGCCGTTTGCTGGTATTATTAGGAACTTGCCCTATTCTCCACGTTGGCAGGATAAGGGTTAAATTTTTACAGTTATTTTTCAAAAACTAAGAATATCAAACAAGAGGGACAAATAAAAAACCGAAATTCAAGTGACAAGAAGAACTAAAAGCACATAAGCAATAAAAATTGATATCTTTACAGAGTCCTGACACCCCCAGAACTAATGTATATATATAAAATCTACTCATCTATTACACTTGTCACTGCCATAACTCCAATTATATTTTACTATATATAGTCACAAATATAATGATTATCACTTTACCATTTGCTGTTAAGACAGAAAGACATATAAAATTTGTCTAATAATGTATAATTTTCTAGTTACTAATTAGCTCCTCTTGACCAATACTTTTTACACTTTATTGTAAAAAAATTGGACAACTTGTGGGATTCCCAGAAACATAAAATATGATGTATTATACATTATGTTTTTCACCTGTTTTTCAAATATTTTATTTATTGTCTGATGATAGTTGACCTCAACAGAAACATTTAGCTGTTGATTAAAAACTCGGTTGTTTAGACTGAACCGTGTAACTCTTTGCTATTGAATATTTTAAACTCAGCAGGATAAGTTGTGTTAAGTTGTTTGGTGACTTTTGTGGCATGTTAATATTTGTTAACTTACATGTCTGCCTTATAGTCTAGACATTACACCCTGTGTGTTCTTCCTAGTTTGAACATTCAGTACACAGATTTGGTGCAGCACTTTCCATAAATTCAAAGAAATTTTGCAGGCAGCAGAGGCAGTTGTGAGAGATGTTTCTCTAAGATTTGAAAGATAGGTAATACTGTCAGTACAAGTGAATTACAAGAAAAGACACTTCATGACCAAGATGGTGGCATGTGAGATAAGCTGTAAAAAGTTTATATATACTCTACTGAACATACAGTCTTATTTTTAACAGCATGCATTTATATACATTTTACAGTACTAAATTTTTTGTTGATGGATGTTGTTAGTAATCAGTTATTTTTAACCATTAAACTGGAAAGGGGAGTTTAAATAAGTGGTTCCATTTCTATCAGTATGTAAGTCTGGAATAAAAGGGCTTGCATCCTATTTCTTAATTATTTATTTGGAACCATCATTACATTGTTGACTCCCTGTCGTCTTGGGAATGTACTGTTTGATTATACACAAGAAACAGCATGTGCTGTTTGAATAAGCTTGACAGTTCTGTGTTGACCATTGTGAAAAATGGCATTTCATGCAGTGTTTCCTGGTCCATGAATTGGGCACTGAGGACCAACAGATTGGCCACCAAGTAATTTGTTTCATGGGGGTTGCACCAAAAAGAAGTCTGCAGATCAAAACCAAAAACACTTGGAATGGGAACAACAAATTTGAGATCCCTGTGCTGCTCTTCATGTTTACGTTGTACGGAAAAGTTTTGAGTCTTTGTCTTCCAAGTTGCAGGAGTGTGTGCAAAGTTCTGGGGCCTGTGGTAATATGTAACGCAGAATGGTGTTATGGGTTTTAAAATGGTGCAAGAGTTGCAGAAATATAACTTTCTGTTTAGGAGATACAGCCCTGTAACTTTTTGGATCAACTTACAGTTACTCTGTGTGTGTGTGTGTGTTATATGTCAAGAGGTTTAGAAAATACTAAATGTTGAATTTGTCTTTTAAGTTACTGGTTGGACAAAATTCTGATTATAATACAAAAACAAAATATAGTCAATCACCGATAAAACATCACAGTTTGTAGCAGTATCTCAAGGTTGGTGGTGGTAATTGAAATTGTGTTTAATACAGAATTTATGTTCCCAGACTTAAATGTATACTAAGTGAGGGTGCTGCTATAATGGGTCCGTGTATCAGGTTTTTTGTCACAAATCTATATGCTGCAGGCTAGGTTTGATTTGCACCAGCGAAGAGTAAAATTACTAGCAGTGCATAGTTGGATGACAGCTACTAAGAACTACTTTTGTTAGGTGAGCAATTTATCATTTTTGTATTTTGATTCCAGGTACCAGCAGATATTACATCGCAATTTGGTGTATCTTGCTTCAATTGCAGATTCAAATCAGAATATTCAGACACTCCTACCAGTAAGTATAGAAGTAATGCTTTCTTTAGCTTCCTCTGAAATGTTTGGAATTTGTAGTACATATTTGTTGCTTGGTGTTTTATATTTCTTAATGAATTGTAGATAAAGTTGATTTTTTTTGCCCTGGATTTCTAGAGCCTCCTTTAGTGTATAACAGTTTGGACACCCTTGGAACTGTACCTAATTGTGATAAATACACATGGATATTGTTAAAATTTTTAAAATTGTGATGTTTGATTAAACCCTGCTGTACTTCCATTTTTGAACTGCTTTCCTGAACATGTATCACATAAGACAACTATATATATATATATATATATATATATATATATATATAAAATCCTGTAAGTTTTGGTTATGGTATTTTAAATGTCATTTAATATGAATCCTGTTTCTGAGTAATAACACCAGGCAAAGTCTTGAAATTAAAAACATTTAAGATCTCTGAAATATTACCAATATAGTCTACTCTGTGTAAATTCCTTCTGTGTCATCGTGGGTTGGAACAGGTCACTTAGAGACATTTATTTTTGGAAGACAGTTGATTTAATCTTGTTATGTGACAACTCTGTAATCTGGAACTAATCCCAGATTATTGTTATTAAGTTTCCCATCCAAACAGCAGTGGTAGTTTTAATAGCTTTGCTGTTACATTCTTTACCCTTGTTATCATCACATCAAAGAACATTGTAAGTAATGTGTTGATGTAATTTGTCACATGTTGTAAAAACACAAAACAGACTATCATGGATGATCATGGTTTTCAGTTATTTATGCAGCTGATTCCATTTATTAGCCTATGTAATTGAGTGCTGGATTCTATTCACTTACCAAAGCTGTATTGTTGCTTTGCAACTGAGGTCTCAAATTTGCTGGTGTATTTGTCAACACTGGTGCACTACTTCCTTTCAAAGACAAGTAGTCATTTTTTCCATGCCAAGGAGATATATTACATTTTTATAGTTCCAAAGTTGCACTCTTAGGAAAGCTTATGTAAAACATAAGTAAATTTTGCACAAAGACCATGATACTACATACTCATGTGCGTGAGGAAGCACACATGTCCTGTACACCACACTAACATTTTGCTTTATGCAGTTTCTGGGTGTAATATCTTTCAAAACATATTTACAGAAAGACTGAATGTTTCTTGGCCACAGGGAGCTCAGTAGTGAAAGTATGAAATAACATAAATGTAAACTTGATTCATTGTGTAAGTAATATAGTTAAATTGGAATTCCAGCATTTGGATTTCATAATAAAACTTCAGGAGCAAGTGTGTGTGACCACTAAACTATAGAATATCTCAACAAACAAATAAAGTTTGACAGCGACATTACTGACTTGCAGTAATGAAATTGAACATTAAGTGCATAAAAACCATAAGCCAAAGAACATAAGAAATACATGTTCAACCCTTGATATGCATGCTTCTGTGTGTGACAAAGTGCAGCATGTCCAGAAAATGCGTCGTGAGTAAAACATTGGTCACATGCTCCATTTTTAGTACTCTTTCATCCCTTCATACAGTTGAGTGAAATTATTTTTCACTTTGTGTGTTTAAAATTTCATTAGTACCATAAGAAGAATTTAATGCTTTCTGTAAGATTTAAATTTATGGATTTAGCCCCCAGGGGGTCCACAACACGGAATGCATAGTCCAGCGGGACAAGGTGGTGGCCCACCTGGGTCATCACCAGCACCCACAAATGATATTCCACCTGGTTCTCAGGGAGCCATGGGTTCCTTCGGACAACAGCAGGGAGGGTATAGAGGTCAGATGATGCCTGGACAACAGAGCATGCCACAGCGTAAGTGCTGAATTAAATAATATGTATGAATATTTTTGACAGTTTAACCAGCAATTAAAATATATCTTTATTTGTGTGACAGTAGGTTTATCTGCAGTGCTAAGGTTAGATATATTTGCATCCAGAGAAAAAGGGCAAATGTCTAAGATTGCATACTGTGTCACAAAATTAACAAACTTTTACAACTTGAAATTTATTTCTCCATTGTTCAGCCTATAGACTAGTCACTGTATTCATGAAACTGGGTGTCCAAAAATTTTCCAAAAATCTAGGCACCTCCTCAAAATGTAAGGCACTAGAAAGATGACATGAAGCAAGGACCCACAAATACTAGGTGCCACCAAATAAAATTCAGTCACCTGGGTGAGCTGGCATTGAGGCTTGATACATTCCTGAACTAAACTATCAAACTCATCCTTGTTTCATTTGAAAAGTCTTAATTATTGTAACTTTGTATACAGCCTTTTCTGGTAGAATTAATATGCTGTATATAATAATCTGTGTAATAAAGAATATATCTGTTTGTGGCGGCAATATCTCACCAGGAAGTGGAGATAATACTGTGAGCTTGAAATTTTGGAAGTAGTTGAAGGATACAAAAAATGTACCATGCAAAATGTAATATGAATTAGCCCATGGGAAAGGGGTCAAGCTGTTGGCAGCTGGCACCTTGGTGTAAGTGACTTACACATTGTTGCCATGGTTACCATTGTTGCTGTGTAGAGTGTGAGATATTAGCTGAGGCAGAAGAAACAGTTGACCATTGACAGTCCACAACATTTGGTATAATACACCAGAGTATCACCAGCTGACAGCAGTACAATATATGAGAATGACATATGGTTTGCTTTAAGAATAATGAAATGACCAATTTAAGAGGCTGTAGAAAACCCCGTGGCAAAAATAGTGGACAGTAATTGATCATAATTGACAATAAACAACTGATGAAAGAGGCCATGGAGTTGTGGCTGGTAATAATAGTAAACATTATTTAATGTTAATAAGTAGATGAAATTAATCCTGGCCTTGCTCTAGGAATTAAGCATAGGCTCATCAGGAAATAGAGGAGTTTGGAATTTTGGTAGTAGTTTTAGGATGATTGTGGGATGTGTTGTACCAAATACTATCAAAATTGTTCACAGTAAAGAGATTATCCTAATGCTTGGACATAGAATGAAGCCTATTTTCAGAGTTTTTTTACAGTTAAATCTGTCCATGTCACACAGACACAGGGTAGCTGAAGAGGTTATACCTACAACAGCACACTATTAAAATACAAAACTAATTGAATAACCATTTGAAAATGATGAAGCAGTGCCTTTTCAAGAAGTTAGGGTAGCAGAATATGAAATTCTCTGCTACACACCACTTCACTGGCTTCCCAGAACACATGCCTTGAAGCACTGGATTGAACTCTAAGCCAAAGTTTCACTTTTTTGAGAGTAAAGAAAACCCATTCTCAGAGCATTGTGACAGGGAAGAGTTCATTTGCTGCTTCATGTAACAGATATTTTTGGCTGTGTAAATGCAGTGAATTTTTTTTGCTTGAGGCCCTGCAGCCACATTATTAATGCTGCTGAAGAACTTAAGAGCTCATTTGGCCATGCTGTAATTCCAGGAGAGGAGACTAGAGGTGGAAAACAACATGAACTTTCCTGTGCTGATGGAAGTGCTTGTACAGGCTGTAGTCAAGAGTGACAAAAGCCTTGTTAGTTTCTCTACAGGCAGCAGTCTGCATATACCTGGCAACATTGTAGAACTCTTTTGAAGGTTATTGCTGCTCATACAGTCTGAAAATTGAAATGTGGATCCAGAACCCTTTCTGTGCAGACAGAGCATCTTACCATCACAGTGGCTGTAATTTTTATGTGGGGGGGAACAAAACAAAACAAAGAATGGAATGTAGTTCTTTGTGAGATTGTTTTCATATTCCATCTGTGTGAAGGAAATCAATTTTGAATGCACTAAAGTAAATTGTATGCAAAAATTATGTATGTGTGTTTACATGCACTTTTCTGGACAGGGGGCAGTAGCTTTCATAAGATACTCAGGGGGGTCGATGACTCAAGGTTACACACCATTGTTTCACCTGGACTAAAATAATTCCGCACGAACACAGGAAATCTGTATAACAGTGGTGGAAGAGTATTGATAGTCCAATGTGACATTACAATGGCACATGTGTATGTGAAATTCAGTTCATACTAGTTTTAATATTTATGACACAGAAAAATCCACCCAGCTGTTGTAAAATGTGTGCACCATTTTGTCAGTAGGATGTGCAAAAAATTCTACATACGTCTATTTTTTAGTACTGTTTATTCAGAATGTTTTTATAACTTGCTTATTTTTTTAAGTCATACTTTTCTTTCAAATACTTCAGTTAAGTAGATCAGAAATGATGCTGCTTCCTTTGTTGTGGAAAATGGCATTTCCAGAGTCATGCATTGAATAAAATCTGATATGCCAGATAAATAATGAACTAATGATTCATACTTAAAGTTTTATCTTTCAGTAGTTATACAAGCCTACTTAGCATGTAAAAATTTTTGTTGCACTGCATTGATTGCAGGTCCTGGACCTGGTGCAGTTTCAGGAAACCAGCAATACAGAGGTGGCCCCCAGAATTATCCACAACAGGGACCTCAGCAGGGTTACCCAGGACAGTATCCCAGTCAAAACCAGACTTCAGCACAGGTAATACATCATCCACCATTTCAGTATCTCTTAACAGATGCACTGCTAAACACTTAAGTGGTACCCCATGTTGAGCAGCAGGCATGGGGTTTTTCAGTGCCTTAAGAGAAAAGAATCATATTTTGCAAATTTTGGTAAAGTAAAAAAAAAATGCACTTGTACCAATACCTGTATTATACCTTGGGGGTATTATGGTGTGTATTCAGATTCAGGATACAGAGGATAAGTAAATATGCCTTCTCTGTTGACGTTATTCTTGACATTCTGAAATGTCTTGTAGTGTGTTAATTACCTTTAGTGATGGAAATTTGAAAAGTTTTTGGTTTTTGATTAGCCATTCCACCCAGCCCTTCCAGTACTTTCTTAGGCATCAGAGTAACTGTTTGTAGAAGACGAGAAGTATTTGCAGTTGTTCATTGTGCTGTCAGTATCATCACTCACAAATCTGGTACATACTTATCATCAACTGCCATTTCACCATTCTCATTTTCCACTTTATCAATATCTGATAGTGTATTAACATAGTTTATATACATGTATATGTATGTATCAGTTTTATTACAGGATCAAAATTCATCTCATTTATCTTCTATGTACCTCATTCCACAGTATGATACACTGTACAACTTACTGATTTGTAATATTTTATATATGTCAATATCATACTATGTAAATTGTGATTTTTAACCAAAAAAGTATGCTTTTTTTTACCATGGAGTGATTTGGACACATGATAATTGTAATTGTATTCTTGTTCTTACCACCATGAGCATGGACACGAGTGGCTGAAATATATTGGTGATTGCTGTGTAATAAAATTACCTTCATACATCCAAATGCATTTTCTGGTATTTTTAAAAAATATGCTACATGTACAAGCAGTTTGACTACAGCCGCTAATCACTTGACTCTGACAAGATTAAACATGTGGTTTGCTGAGATGCTGCTGTGATGGATAGCAACGTAACACTTATTCTTACACTTGTATAGTGGCCCAGCCAAATTTCCTCCAAGCTGCAATTCTTTAAATAGTTGTAAGACAACAGAGAGGAGGGGAACATGTTGTTAACTCAAATAACAGGGACTAGCTTTATTGAAAAGACCCAGTTGTGTGGGTTTTCCTCCCTGTTGCTTGCTTGAAGTCACAGATAACTTCCAAAATGTTGTAAACATAATCTCACTTATAGACAGTGTTCAGTGTACAGCAAACATCTTTACATTATTATATTTCACTCATATGAAGGAAGATTCTCATTTATTATGACACTTCTGGTTGCAAGGATTTCAACACATTTTTGCAGTACGATGTGTTACAAGTCACTCCTATTTAATGCGCATAAGCTGCTAAGAGCTGCAAGATTTGAAGGTTCCACCACATTGATGTTGATGCTTCTGGTCTTCTGTTGTATTACACTGTGCAGTGGGTAATTTAATGTAACCCAACATGGCAGTAATGTAGTGCATTCATCTTCTCCTTCGAGGACCTACCAGCCTGAGAAGATTAATGTGCTATGTTCCTTTGAATTGTCAGGATGTATTAAATTATGCACTACACAGCATAACATCCCAGAAGACCAGCTTCCTCGTTAAGACTGTCATTCCAATTCAGAAAGAATTGGAATTACAGGTCTTATAAGGATGCTGGTCTTCTGGGATGTTATGCTGCATTATGTAACTGCAGGAAGTTTCATTGTGTCCTTTATATGTTCCTTGTTTCATGCATTAGATGTATACATTTTTTTAAACAACCAGCAAGTACATTCATTCTGTATTTTACAGACGTATGTTCCCCCAGTCCAGCAGCAACCAAACCAACAGCAAGTCACAGCACAGCAACAGAGTGGTTACCCAAATTCAGCTCAACCAGGTAACTATGGTGGACCTCCATCTACCCAACCTCAGGGCTATGGTGGGCCACCTCCATCACAACCAAACTATGGTCCACCTCCAAATGCAGCTTCACAGGTTGGTTCAGGTGCTGTGTTTGGTGGTCCAGGCCCCACTCAACAGGCAGGTGGGTATGGTAGTGGGCCTGCAGGTCCCGCTCAACAACCTGGCTATGGACCACCTCCTCCAGCACAACAGTCAGGCTACCCTCCACCTGCCACAGGACCACAGCAAGGTAGCTATGGTCCAGGGACTGGTCAGCCTGGCTATGGCTCCTCTGGATCGCAGACAAATTATGGAACAGTGGCTCAGTCTTCTACACAGACTGGACAAAGTGTGGGTTACAATACTAATGCCAGCAGTGGACCTGGAAGTAATAGTTACCCACCGCCACAGCAGCAGCAACCAGGATATGGAGGTACAAATGCAGTAAGTGGTGGAAATGGTTCCAGTGCTGCTACCACTACTACCAGTGGAGGTGGTGGTGGCAGCAGTGGAGGACCGGGAGGACCACCCAGTACTGGATCTCAACCTGGTGGATATGTGCCTTCAACAACACAAGCACAACAACAGCAACCACCATCACAACAAAATCAGAGCAGTTACAACAACCAGACAAGCCCTGGACCAGGACCTGGTGTTTATGGACCTGCAAGTGCTGCATCACCACCTTTCCCTGGAGGTCCACCCCAGCCCAGTCCTCAAAACTCATACTCACAGACAGGAGTTTCTACAAGCATGGCACCATCAGCATCAACACAGACATATCCACAGGGACCAGGCGGTGCTCCACCACAACAGAATTATCCCCCATCTACACAAGCAGGTGGGGGTTATCCACCCCAACCACAGCCACAACAGCAGCAATTGCCACAACCACCACCACAGTCCACTGCAGCAGCTCAAACAGGATTTCAACCTCCACAGGGCCAGCCAGGCCCTCAAGGACCTCCATCAGCTGGTCC
>Ga0209755_10003554_pt1 | contig 19403 bp, 11 predicted proteins | sample TergutCo191P1_FD_187301 | JGI IMG/M metagenome (GOLD analysis project Ga0209755, IMG submission 187301) | Cornitermes sp. P1 segment gut microbial communities from Petit-Saut dam, French Guiana - Co191P1 (SPAdes) (version 2) | ecosystem: Host-associated > Arthropoda: Insects > Digestive system...
CCTCAGGAAGGAATGCGCATCAACTTTGAAAATGAATCGTGGAAAGTAGCCGAAGTAAACCCAATCGCCTGCAAAATCAAACTAGCGACAGACGACGGCAGGCAAGTCAGCGTGCCTGCCTGCAGGTTTGAAAAAGTTGATAATTACTGGAAGATTAAAAAGTAGCCGCCGTAACATTATAAAGAAACCTTATATCGGTTTCATTCACGGCGCATTCAAACCAAGTCTGCCGCCGACTGTAAAACAAAATAAATCCTCGAATGTGTCAAACTCTTCCATAAGTTCCCTGCTTGTAAATTCCAGCACCTCGTATTTTTGGGTTTCGATGTTATACGTATAATAATCATCATCAGCGATTCCTAATAAAACTTTTTCATCAAGTTCATATCTGTCATTAAATTCGTCATTCATTGTGACCAAGTCCATCAATTTGAATCCGTCGGGATTGTCAGCCTCGGTTACCTGATCTGTGCTGTAAAAAATAATGCCGTTCCACGCAAGCCCGTTGTTTTTTTTCAGGAAATCAATATACCCATCCGGCAAAGGCTCTAACCCTATATCTATTAATTCATTTTGACATTGAGTTATATCATCTTCGCTTGCCGGGCGCGGAATCATGGAGCCGGTGTCTTCTATTAAAATATTTATAATCTCATCAATTATGTTCATTGATTTATAGTAATAACTGATAGCTAAATTGTCAATTATTCGCTTGCCTAATAAAGAGCTACCATGTTTATATCTATTGCCATATTATTTGCTGCCATCTATTTCATTCTCTACCATTAATTTAGCTTCTTCTAATAAATCTTCACATTCCTTACGAAGTTTAAAACTGTTTTGAATTAACCCGGCTATTTCTTTTTGAATATCAAAATTTATCAATGGAACAGCTAATTGTTTAAACTCTTTTTTATTTATAGCGGTTAATATTGTTCCCGAACATGCTTGTTTTAATAGATTTTGCATTACTTCAGATTTAAATAGAACTAATAATGTTTCAGAATTAATTGTATGCGAATTAATTACATAGAATCCGGTTGAACATATAGCGTTATCATATTCTTTTGTTACTAATGCGCAGCTTTCTAATGAGCCTTCTATTGAGGAAATGACGACATCATTTACATTAACTTTACGTCTTGCGCGAGATGGTAATTCATTTCCTTGCGCAACCGTACATCCTATGATATTTCCTGATTTATTAATATCTGACAATTCTATATATTTATACTTTTCTTCTTTTTTTGGAATAAAATTGCAGTCTTTAATATTACAAATATTTTCCAAAGGTTTATAACCACCGGCATATTCTCTTATTAGTTTTAAATATTCCTCGTATTTAAGTTGATAATATTCAGCGTCTAAGCGTTCTGTTGTGAAGAAGGTTTCACGAAAATATTTTACATTTGTGCCTTTATTACCTGGATTGAAATGTTCAAAACCAATCGTTTCTAAAAGTAATTTTTCAGCCTGATAGTAGAGAATTTGAGATTTGGACAATATGTTAAATGATTTTTCAACTAATTTATTAATTATCAATTGTAATGAATTATGAAGGATTGGTAATTTTAACTTTTCGATACATTCTGTTCCCAGATTCCGCTGTCGAATTCCTTTGGCGTATCTTTCTAATTGTTCTCTGCAATAATGAGTAGAAAGAATTATAAAAAGTGTGTTTTGATTTAGAATTATATTTTGATTTTTCTTTAGGAATATTCTTGCGACTCTTTGATTCCAAGTTGACTTTAAATCATTTTCAAAAAATAAATTTACTTTTCCAACATCCGGTGGATCTCCTGTTAAAGTCATTAATATATCACCATTAACTAAATACCTTCCTTTTTTATTTTTAAATTCTGTATTTGAAATTGATACCCAATTTTCATTTTTTCTTTTTTGCGTTACATCACCTATCTTTGCAACTTTTACCCCATCATTGCTTCCTTCAAAAAACTCATCTGAAGAATAAGCGCGCCCATTTTCATAATCAGCTATTTCAAAAAATGTAACGAATTTCAATTTTTCAAATACATTATCAATTATTAAAAACCTTTTATTAAAATATTCAGCTTCAATTCTGTAATCAATAATATATTTTAAATCTTTATAATTTTGAATATTTGCTTCCAGCCCTTCCAACAAGCTCTGATATCTTAGCTTGTTGAAAGGGCTATTTAAAAAAAACTTAATCGCTCTTTTTTCGCAAACTCTATAAAGGCTTCGGCAATTCCGTCTTTTGTTAATCCTTCATGATTAAAAAGATCATGCTTTACAATCGTATGTCCATGTCTGTCTAATAAAAATTCATAAGCGTCCTTTGGTGAATTATTATAATGTTTCCGAATATCGGCAGTAGTTTCATTATCACCGGATTTTATTTTATTTGTTATAAAATCGTATTTATGAACATATATTTTCTCGCCGCTATTATCTTTACTCGGTTCCTGCATAGTAGCGAAGAATATTGGATAATCTTCTTTTTTGGGACAGAGTTTATCATCCCATTTCTGAACAAATAATACGCTTGTTTTTGTGCCTGTATGCGGTTTAAATACATTTCCATGTAATCCAACTACCGCTAAAATACGGCAGCGATCCGAAATAAACTCTCTTATTTGTTTATCACTTGAATTGTTAAAACGCCCCTGCGGCAATACGATAGCCATGCGTCCGCCGGATTTTAAAAAATCAAGATTTCGTTCAATGAATAAAATATCTCGTCCTACATTTGATTGATATTTACCGTTTGCGTTTTTTGAAAGTTCATATTTTGCGAGAATTCGGCTTTCTTTTATATCTCCCGCGAACGGAGGATTCGCCATGAGTATATCAAATTGAAATTCTCTGTTATTGTCTTTTACCGCTCTAAGTTTTTTTAATTTTTTCCAGCCGTTATTGTAAGTATCTATCCAATCTTCATCATTGATTCGTTCATCCCATCGCTCCCAGTCCAGAGTATTTAAATTCAATACATTTGTTTGACCATCACCTGCAATAAGATTAATTGTGCGCGCGACACGTACCGCTCGTTCATCAAAATCTATCGCGAAAACATTATTGTTTACATAATCAGCACATTCCTTTGGTTTGTTTTCTAATGTAAACAAATGACTTTTATCTAACCCTTTATCTTTTAAAATTTGTTCCCAAACATAAAAAATTGTATGAACAGGAAATCCACAGCTGCCCGAGGCAGTATCGACCATTGTTTCATCTCTTTGAGGATTAAGCATTTTTACGCACATGTCGATTATATAACGAGGCGTAAAATATTGTCCTTTTTCGCCTTTACTGCTTTTATTAATCAAATATTCAAATGCTTCGTCGATAACTTCCAAATTGGAATTAAATAATTTAACATCCTGTAATGATGATATACAAATAGAAAGATGTGATGGCGTGAGCGTTATTTTAGAATCGCTTGAGAAAACTCCTTCCCATTTTTCTTTTGCTTCATTAAAGAGCGTTTGAATTTTATTTTTTAACGCTGTTTCTGTATCACCGTAATTTCTAAATTCCAAAAAACGCGCGTGATCCCGTCCGCTTAATAATTCGTCAAAAAGTTTTGTAAAGATAAGTTTAAACATTTCTTCAAATACATCTACGCCCGCGTTTGCTAAAACCTCATCTTCCATTTCTAAAATTAAATCTTTTAATGATTTATGCTCAGTGATAAGTTTATCTTTTTTAATTAAATCGTCTATATTCCAACGCTCTGTCAGTATATCAGGCAGAGTTTGATCAGCTCTTGGTATATCAGGTATATCCTCAAAATGATTTGGATCTTTACGGTTGTAATATGAAATAGATTCGCCGTTTGTCCAAACGCCGATTGGCGAACCTGTAGCATTACAATAAGACTTTAATTGTTCTTTACCGTCTTTTAACTTGGGTTTTTTCAACTCAACAATAATTAATGGAACATTTGGTTTATCTTTATCAAATATAACAATATCGGCTCTTTTTACTTCACGTCCAAAGTGGATTGGCACTTCAACTTGAATTCTGCTTACAGGATATTTATAGGTATTTATCAGTCTATATAGAAATAATTGTCGGACTAATTCTTCCGGTGTTACTTTTATTTCTTTTTTACGGATAAGACATTGAATATAAGGAGTATTTACACCACGGGACTGTTTTGTTAACAGTTCTTTATTTATTGCATTTTTTTCTTCTTCTGTGAATAATATATCCGCATAATCCGTTCTGCTTAAAATATCACTGGATTTCATGTAATCCCTCCCCATTAACTCTTTCTAATTTTACAGCTTATGCCAACATGCAACAACCAGCCCAACAATATTTATTTTATCAAGTTCATTTCCGGAATATTTTCTTGGCTCGTAAGCTTTATTTGCGCTAATTAAAGTGATAGAACCATTTGCTAAATCACGATCGACACGTTTTATCAAAAGGGTATTGCCATCAGCAATAACAAATATTCCATTCCCATCTTTTTTTTGAGTATTAATTATAACTATTTAAATTGTATCTTTTATTTTCTCCAGCCATTGACAACCTTAAAAATATGATATAGTAATTACTATAGTTTTTAGAGTGTATACTATATTTATTGGTTTGTAAAGGGGATTATTAAAATTAGCAGGAAAATTTGGAGTGTCATATTTTGCATTTTTCGTAAAATATGCAAATTTAATTTATCTTTGAGAGAAAATTATGCTTATAAAATCAGTATCAGTTGTACCGCACAAGCGTTCAACAACTCCATATCGCTAAATTATAGATTAACAGTAATAAATAAAAAACATTGGAATGAAAATATTATTAAAGTAAAAACTTGACAGATGGAATCAATGATACAATAAAAACAGCTTTTAAAAGGAGGCAATTCCATGGCGCAAATCGAATCAATCCTCTCCGACATCACCACCCTTGCCGTTGACGCAATCGTAAACGCGGCAAACTCAAGTCTCATGGGCGGCGGCGGCGTTGACGGCGCGATACACGCGGCAGCAGGATCAGAGCTGCTCAAAGAATGTATAAAAATCGCCGAGAGCCGCCGCCCGAATGAGCCGTGCCCTACGGGAGACGCGGTTATTACCGGAGCGGGAAAACTGCCTGCGAAATATGTGATACATACTGTTGGTCCTGTTTGGCGCGGCGGCGCAAAAAGTGAGCCGGAATTGCTTGCGTCGTGTTACAGAAAATGTTTGCTTCTTGCGCGGGAAAATGGAATAGAAAGTATCGCTTTTCCGAATATCAGCACAGGCATTTATGGTTATCCAAAGGAAAAGGCTGCTGAAGTCGCGATCAATACAGTTAGAGAAACATTGAAAGAAACACCAGGAATAAAAAAAATCATTTTTGTTTGTTTTGATAAAGAAAATTATTCATTATATCAACAACTATGATAATAAGCGCCTCCCGCAGAACAGACATCCCCGCGCATTATTCTGATTGGATGATTAACAGAATAAAAGAGCGGTATGTTTATGTTAGAAATCCGATGAACAGTCATCAAGTAAGTAAAATAAATCTTGATCCTGAAGTTGTTGATTGTATTGTTTTCTGGAGCAAAAATCCGGAACCTATGTTGGATAAGATTCAGCATTTTAATAATTACGCGTATTATTTTCAATTTACGCTTAATCCGTATGATAATGATATTGAAATTAAACTGCCTCCCAGGAAAGATATAATAAATACTTTTAAAAAATTATCTGATATAACCGGATCGCAAAGAATTATTTGGAGATATGATCCGGTTTTACTAAATAATCGTTATACAATAAATTATCATATTGATCAATTTATGGAATTAGCACGCCAATTGAAAGGATTTACGGAAAAAGTAACTTTCAGTTTCATTGATTTTTATAAAAAAATAACTGAGAATATTAAATCGAATTATATCAAAGTAATAACATTTGAAGAAAAAAAGATAATCGCAGAAAACTTTTCAAAAATTGCTTATGAAAACAATTTTCACATTGATACCTGCGCTGAGGATATTGAACTTTCACAATACAATATAGGGCGGGCCAGATGCGTTGATGATATATTAATCGCTAAAATAACCGGAAATAATCTATCAATCAATAAAGATAAAAATCAGCGCTATGAATGCGGCTGTGTAATCTCTACAGATATTGGCGAGTATAATTCATGTCTAAATGGGTGTATTTATTGTTATGCGAATAATAATCAAAATATTGTTGTTAATAATTTTAAAAAGCACGACATATTATCGCCATTGCTTATTGGAGATATAAAAAATACTGATATTATAAATGAAAGAAAGAACTCAAGTAATAAAATATTGCAAAAAGATTTATTATCAAATATTTAACTTAACACCAGTATAGGTATTTAGGACCTTTTCTAATGGAATTATATCAATATTTTTCACTGAAAATGGGAAAGGAACGGCTTTTTTACGTAAAATAGTTATTATTCTTGCGTTTTTCTTTAAAAAGTTATAAAATTAATATAATCTATTAATTATGTTGAAATTTTGGCGAATCATTTTTTTACTCTCTATTTATATAATTTTTGTTTGTGTTTCATCCTGCGACGCAGGGAGCCTCAAACCAGCGGAAGACAGGCTGCCCTTGTATATAGGATTGTCTGTTTTTCTTCTGTGCGCGCTTATTCTTGCCGTGATACTTCTGATAACAAGTTTTTATAAAGTCAGAAAACTTGAAAAAATTGTTAAAGAAAAAACAGATGAACTTGAATTAAAAACAGTTACGCATAGCACAATATTTGATTCTATCCCTGATTTTATTTTTACCAAAGATTTAGAGCTGCATTATACACAATGCAATGAAAGTATGGCCAGATATTTTAATTTCAACAGAGAAGATGTTCTTAATAAAACCAATTTAATTTCTTTTGGGCTGTCTCCGGAAATATCACTTCAGCATAATAATCAAATGATGGAAGTTATTGAAGACGGAAATATCCGCATTCTTGAAAGCGCTATACCGGATAGTAACGGGAATGTTGCTATTTTTGAAACAACTCACGCTCCGCTTTTACAGAATGGAAAATCAATCGGCGTTTTGGGCATATCCCGGGATATTTCAAAGCATAAAGAAAGGGAAGAAGAAGCGCTTGCCGCTTCACGCGTCAAATCTGATTTACTTATCAATATGAGTCACGAGATTATAACGCCAATAAACAGCATTATTGGATGTGCCGAGCTGGCGCTGAACGATAAACTCCTTCCAAAAACAAAAGAACACATAGGCAAAATTCTTAAATATTCTGAAAAGCTTTTAAAGATTATTAATGATGTTTTGGATATTTCTAAAGTTGAATCCGGTAATATTATAATTGAAAAAATTCCTTTTAACCTGCATGATGTCTTTGCAAGCTGTAAAACATTAATAACTCAAAAAGCGGCTGAAAAAGGATTGCATGTTCATTTTTACGCCGAACCGATTATCGATAAAAAACCGTTAGGCGATCCAGCAAGACTGCGTCAAGCGCTGGTAAATTTACTGTCCAATGCCGTAAAGTTTACAAATTCCGGAATAATCAAGCTTTGCGCCGCTGTTAATAACAAAACAGATAACTCCATTACAGTTCATTTTACAGTAAAAGATTCCGGTATCGGCATGTCGTCTGAACAGATAGAAAAAATATTTGAACCGTATGCACAGCCGGAAACCGGCGCTGCGGGCAAATTCAACGGTACAAAGCTTGGTCTTCCAATAACAAAAAATATTATAGAAATGATGGGCGGGAAGCTCCTTGTGGAAAGCGCGTTGGGAATTGGAACTAAATTTAGTTTTGATATAATTTTTGATACAGCGGATATTATAAGTAGTGAACAGCCAAAACAGGCTATCATTTTAAACGAAACAGAAAAACCGATATTTAAAGGCGAAGTATTGTTATGCGAAGATAATTTAATGAATCAAGAGGTTATTTGCGAACATCTTGCAAGAGTTGGACTTAAAACAACAGTCGCTGAGAACGGGAAAATAGGCGTAGAGATATTTAAAAATCGCAAAGAAAGCGGCAAGAAACTTTTTGATCTTATTTTAATGGATATATATATGCCCGTTATGGACGGCCTTGAAGCATCAACGAAAATTATTGAGCTTAACACAGGCGTTCCAATCATAGCTATGACCGCGAATATCATGAACACTGACAATAATATTTACAATATCAGCGGAATGAACGAATGCTTAAGCAAACCGATAACATCCAATGAATTGTGGCGATGCCTTCTTAAATATCTTGTTCCAATCAGCATGGAAACTATTCAAAATTTTCCTAATACAAATAATTTACAGGATGATAAACAAAAATCCGAAAATAATAATAAAGCTGATAAAAACTTTTTCCGGTCGCTTCAGCTTATGTTTTATAAGAATAATCAAACTAAGATAGAAGAAATAATAACCGCGATTAATGCTGAAGATATCGCTTTATTGCACAGGCTAGTACATACATTAAAAACCAACGCGGGTCAGCTGCATATGAAAAAACTGCAGTATGCGGCGGTTAATGTAGAAAATCAGTTAAAAGACGGAAAAAATTCAATAACAGAAGAGAGTTTGAATTATTTAAAAACCGAATTAAACTTTGTTCTTGCTCAACTTTCCAAAGAATTATCATCACATCCTGACGAAACAATGCCTGATCTTGAACAATCTGATAAATTGTCAACCGTTCCACCGGACAGTTCTCATTTAGAGAGCGGAATAATTAATGATTTATTCGAAAAGCTGGAACAATTGCTTGCTAGCGGCAATCCTGAATCTCTGGATTATATCTGTCAGCTTCGCCTTGTGCCGGGAAGTGACGCTATAATTAAACATATTGAAGAGTTTAATTTTAGTTCAGCGCTTTTATTGCTTCATGAATTAATAGAAAAGTAGGAAATTATGCCAAGGTTTTTATCATATTTACATATAAATAGAAATTTGTTACTGCAATTTTTAATGGTTTTTGCGGCATTCTCCGTAATGATAGTTATTAACTACATATTTGGTTCATACGTTATGCATAAGGATATGTCATCTTACGGAGAGATAGCGGAAATGCAGAGTATGACGCTGACTGCAGGACTGTTATTGGCGCTGATTGTATGCAGCGTGTTAACCTACATGCATATTAAAGTAATTCGTTCTACAGAAGCAAATAAATCAAAATCCGCTTTTTTAGCCAACATGTCTCATGAAATTCGCACTCCTATGAATGCTATTATTGGAATGTCTGAATTTTTACAGCATGAAAAATTGAATGAACGGCAAATGGATTTTGTAAATGACATTCATTCATCCGCGCATTCGCTTCTTACAATCATTAATGATATTCTGGATATGACAAAAATAGAAGCCGGAAAACTTTCATTGATGCCGGTAAATTACAATTTTAATCTTTTTCTTGATAATATTAAATCCATGTTAATGTATTTAACGGATAAAAAAGGAATTAAATATAAATTTGAAATTACGGGAGACATTCCTAAATATCTTTACGGCGATGACATACGGCTAAAGCAGGTATTAACAAATATATGCAGTAACGCTGTTAAGTTTACAATCAGAGGCAGCGTCTGTTTTCGTGTTGTTGCCATGAATGAAATTCTGCTATTCCAGATAATAGATACAGGACGCGGAATCAGCAAAGAAGAAATGGCAACTCTCTTTAACGCTTATGAAAAGATTGGCGCAAAAGACAACCGTGATTTCATTGGGACAGGCCTTGGGTTAAATATCAGCAAGACTTATGTAGAAATGATGGGCGGCAGAATTTTAGTCGAGAGTGAATTGGGACAGGGAACTACTTTTACAGTTGAGATACCGATAGTCAGAGGATCTGAGGAAGAAGAACTAGCTGCAGAAAACGAATTTGACGAACACTCATTATGCGCGCCGAATGTTAACATTTTATTAGTAGATGATAATGAATTTAACATCAAAACAGTCGAAGCTCTTCTTAGTTTGTTCTATATTAAAATTAAATATGTTTCTTCAGGACGAGAAGCCATTGAAATTGTTCAGGAAGAAGATTTTGATATTGTATTTGTGGATCACATGATGCCGGAAATGGACGGTATTGAAACAGTGCAGGAAATAAGAAAGCTGGGCGGTAAATATAATAATCTTGTAATAATCGCGTTAACCGCCAACGCTGTTTACGGCGCAAGAGAAATGTTTTTGGCTAACGGATTCAACGGATATGCCGCAAAACCGGTCGAAATGAAAGATTTAAAAAGAATACTGCTTGAATGGCTCCCTGAAGAAAAAATTTCTCTGTCAAATAAATCTAATAATGATAATTCACAGCTTAGTTTTGATCCGGAATTTCAAAAATCGCTTTTAAAATTATTTTATAAAAATAACCGTAACAAATATGATGAAATAATAAAGGCGCTTAAAATAGGCGATATAGCGCTGGCGCATCGTTTAGCGCACACATTAAAGAGTAATGCGGGACAAATAGGAAAAACTGCCCTTCAATACGCGGCTGCCGACATCGAAGCAAATCTGAAGCATGGAAAAAATCACGTAACAGAAAAACAATTAAAAACGCTTGAAAAAGAATTTATTATTGACATGGAAGCCTTAGCTTCTAATAACGAGCCGCCGCGAATTACTGTCAATAACGGAGAATTCCTTAAAGCTCAAATTGCTTCTGAATTACTGGACAAGCTGATTATTATGCTTAAAAATGGTAACACGGAAAGTTTAAAATATATTGATAATCTTCGTCTGATGCAGTGTAATGAGCGAATAAAAAATAAGCTAATACAGGAAATAGAAGATTTTGAATTTGATAAAGCCTATAATTCTGTAATTGAATTAAGAAAATCGATGTAAAGGTAAGAAATGAAGGAACATTTATGAAAATTGTATTAACATTATTTATAATTTTTTTAATATCCTGCGGCAATGTCTCAGAAGAGCAGGCATTTGAATTGGCTCCGTTGTTTTTCAGTTTGTTCTGCTTATCTTTGTGCATAATCATTCTTTTGCTTATTCTGTTGCAAAGAAACCGAAATGTTGGCAGACGATTTGAAGAACTGCTCAGAGAGAGAACAGCGGAGCTTAACAAATTAAGATATGATTTAGAAACCGCCTTAAAAGGCGCAAAAGCGGCTAATTATTCAAAAACAGTTTTTCTGGCGAACATGAGTCATGAAATCCGCACTCCTATGAACAGTATTGTCGGTTTTTCCGAGCTTGCTCTTGATTCCGATCCTTCTTCTAAAATAAGAGATTATCTAAATCAAATTTTAATTAACGCGTCGTGGCTGCTGCAAATTGTCAATGATGTTCTTGATATATCAAAAATTGAATCGGGAAAAATGGAACTGGAAAATGTTCCTTTTGATATGCATGAATTATTTTCAAGCTGCAGGTCTCTTGTTATGCCAAAAGCGGTGGAAAAAGGAATCATGCTTCATTTTTACGCCGAACCTTCAATCGGCAGAAGACCGTTAGGCGATCCGACAAGATTACGCCAGGTGTTTGTTAATCTTCTTACTAACGCGATCAAATTTGCTAATGCGGGCATGGTTAAACTTCTTTCTGACATTGTTAATATGGATGAAAATACAATTACAATGCATTTTGAAGTAAAAGACAGCGGTATAGGAATGACGCCTGAACAAATCAAAAGAATATTTGATCCGTTTATACAGGCGGAAACAGGAACAACGCGGAAATTCGGCGGCACCGGGCTTGGACTCGCTATTACGCGGAATATTGTTGAAAGAATGGGCGGAAAGCTATCCGTAGAAAGCGCTCCCGGCATCGGCAGTAAATTCAGTTTTGATCTTACATTTAAAACAATTAGCATCTCCGAAGAGGAAAAATACGAAAAGAAAGCCGTGTTAACAGAAATAGAAAAACCAAATTTTGAAGGCGAAGTTTTGTTATGCGAAGATAATGAAATGAATCGCATGGTTATCTGCGAACATCTGGCGCGCGTAGGCATAAGAACAGTTTTCGCCGAAAACGGGAAGATCGGCATAAATATTCTGAGAGACAGGGTAAAGAAAGGAGAAAAACTGTTTGATTTAATTTTTATGGATATTCATATGCCCATCATGGACGGAATTGACGCATCACAGATCATCATCAATATGAATCTTGGAATACCAATTGTCGCGATAACCGCGAATATAATGGTGGAAGATATTGAAGTTTATCAAAAGAGCGGCATGAATGAATACCTAAGCAAGCCGTTTACTTCACAGGAACTGTGGCGCTGCCTTTTAAAATATTTCACTCCTATACCTGTCGAGAATACGCAGCAGGAAAATAGCATGCAGGATGATCAGGATATAGAATTCCAAATTTCTCTTAAACAGTTATTTGTCAGAACCAGCAGGAATAAATTCAAGGATATAATAAAAGCATTAGATGATGATGACTTAAAACTTGCGCATCGAATTTCTCACACGATTAAAAGCAACTCCGCTCAGATTGGACTTACCGCTTTGCAGCAAGCCGCATCCGATGTGGAGACATGTCTTAAAGAAAGGCATTTTATTACGTCTCAGCAATTAATTCTTCTTGAAAAAGAACTTAATGACGCAATCTCGCAAATCGAAAAACAATATCCCGTTCAGCAGGAAACTGTAAAAGAAAATGAAACAGAAAATAATGACGAAAAGGAAATGCAGGATGCGCATGCTGTAAAGGAATTGCTTGATAATCTTGAGATGATGCTTAAAAACGGTAATACCGAAAGTCTTAAGCTGATTGAAAACCTGCGGGTAATTCAAGCTGATGATACACTAAAAAATCAACTAATACAACAGATAGATGATTTTGAATTTGAAACAGCTATACTTACTCTTGCCGAATTAAGGAAAAAGTTTTGAAAAAAATAATATATAAATACGCAATATCAATTATTTTGATAATAATTTATCTTATTTCATTTTCCGGATGCAATGAAACAAAAAGGGCAGGCAGCAGCTTATCATTTGCCTCTAATGATATTAAACCGCCTTTTTCATCATTTTTAGAAATAACCGGAATAACAGAGAATGAAAAAAAAGCGATTAAAAAACTGCAAAATCAGGGAATTTCATTAATTTACGGAATGACGCCGTCTACCGAAGCGTTTAAAACAGATGATAATAAAGTACAGGGGTTTGCCGCTTTAGTTTGTGAATGGCTAACCGGACTTTTCGGCATTGATTTTATTCCTGTTATATATAACTGGGGTGATCTGGTTGCGGGAATGGAAGCGGGAGAAATAGATTTTACCGCTGTTATATCTCCAACTGAGGAACGCAGTAAAACATTTTATATGACAAGCCCTATTGTTCAGCGTACGCTTAATTATTTCAGTTTTAAAAACAATAATTCTATTAATGAAACAGAATTACTGCGTCCTTTGCGCCTTATCTTTCTTGAGGGATCAATAACACGAGATCAAATAATCGCTTCAAATTCATTTAAAGATTTTGAGTCAGCGTATGTTAACGATTTTGATTCTGCTTTTATGATGCTTAAAGAAGGCAAAGCAGACGCGTTTATCGGCGAAAACACGTCAGAATTTGCTTTTAATGCTTATGAAGATTTAGAAGGCGGAGAATTTTATCCGATTATTTTAAGTCCTGTTTCAATAACAACGCGAAAAGCTGAACTTGAACCGATAATTACAGTTATGGAAAAGGCGCTGCAAAACGGCGGATTGCGTTATCTGATAAGTTTATACGGCAAGGGATACAGCGAATATTTAAGTTATAAGCTATTTTTACAGCTAACCGATGAGGAAAAGGCGTATTTGAAAGAAAAACATGATGTAAGTTTTGCCGCGGAATATGATAATTATCCGATATGTTTTTATAATACAGAGGAAAAACAGTGGCAGGGAATCGCATATGATGTAATGAACGAAATTAAAGAGCTGACAGGGCTCTCTTTTAAGCAGATAAATACAGAGACAAGTCAAATAGACTGGACTGATATGATGCATATGCTTGGAAGCGGAGAAGTGTCAATGCTTACAGAACTGATTAAAACCGAAAAACGTAAAGATGATTTTTTATGGCCGGAAAACGCAATTACTACGGATAATTACGCGCTTTTGTCTAAATTGGAATATCATAATATCAGCACCAGCGAAATTTTATATGTTAAGATTGGCCTGCCAAAAGACACCGCCTATTCAGAAATATTTAATAGCTGGTTTCCGAATCACCCTAATACAAAGGAATATGTAAATTTGAGCCAGGCTTTTCTTGCAATGGATCAAGGTGAAGTAGATATGGTAATGTCCAGCCAGTATAGATTTTTACTGTTAACAAATTTCCGCGGACTTCCAGACTACAAAGCGAATTATGTATTTGATCGGATATTTAACTCCACATTTGGTTTTAATAAAAATGAGGAATTATTATGTTCAATTATCAACAAGTCGCTCGCGCTTATTGACACTGACTCTATCTCCGGGCAGTGGATGCGGCGCACATTTGATTATCGCGTAAAATTAACACAAACCCAGATACCGTGGTTTATCGGCGCTACGGCGCTTGTATTAGTTCTTTTCTTTTTATTTTTCTTATTTCAAAGAAAACACAGTGAGAGCATAAAACTTGAACATCAGGTACAGGAGCGTACCGCTGAACTTCATAAATCGCGTCATGATTTGGAAATGCTTCTTGAAGAAACAAAAGCGGCATATCACTCAAAATCGGTTTTTCTGGCAAATATGAGCCACGAGATTCGAACGCCGATGAACAGCATTTTAGGATTTTCAGAACTGGCGTTAGACGATGAAATACCCAATAAAACCAGAGAGTATCTTGGAAAAATTCTGGAAAATACCGAGGGTCTTTTGCAGATTATAAACGATATTCTTGATATATCCAAAGTTGAATCCGGTAAAATGGAACTTGAAAAGATTCCATTTGATATACATGAAATATTAACTAACTGCAGAACATTAATTGTTCCAAAAGCCGTAGAAAAAGGCATTATGCTTTATTTCTATGTTGAACCAAGCATAGACAGAATGTTGTTAGGTGACACTACAAGACTGCGGCAGGTATTTATAAATCTTCTTTCCAATGCGGTTAAGTTTACAAATACCGGAACTATCAAAGTTCTTGCGGAAATCAGAAGTAAAACAGAAAATGCCTTAACAATGTATTTTGAAGTTAAAGACAGCGGAATTGGCATGACATCCGAGCAGATAGAAAAAATATTTGATCCTTTCATCCAGGCGGAATCAGGAACAATGCGCAAATACGGCGGAACGGGACTTGGTTTATCAATAACAAAAAATATAATTGAGCTTATGGGCGGAGAGCTTTCGGTAGAAAGCACGCCCGGAATAGGCAGTAAATTTTATTTTACTATTACATTTGAGACCCTTATTATTACCGAAGAAGAAAGAAACAGATTAAAATATTCAATGGATGATATAGAAAAACCGGCGTTTAACGGCGAAGTTTTGTTATGCGAAGATAACGCGATGAATCAACAGGTTATTTGCGAACATCTTGCAAGAGTAGGATTAAAAACAGTTGTCGCATGGAACGGCAGACTTGGCTATGATTTAGTCCGCAGGCGGATGTTAAGCGATGAAAAACAATTTAATTTGATTTTTATGGATATGCATATGCCGGTGATGGACGGTCTTGAAGCGTCATCAAAAATTATGTCGTTAAATCAGGATATACCAATCATAGCCATGACAGCCAATATTATGTCAGATGACCGTATGATTTACGAAAAAAGCGGGCTTCGTGATTGTATCGGCAAACCTTTCACTTCTCAGGAACTGTGGCGATGCCTGTTAAAATATCTGACTCCGATAAACAAGGAGGAAGAAAAAGAAGAAGAAATAATTGATTTTTCTTTAGAAGAAATAAAATTCCAGAATAATCTTAAAATTTATTTTTATAAAAATAATCAGAATAAATATAATGATATAATCAAAAGCCTTGAAGAAAATGATATAGTGTACGCGCACCGGCTCGTTCATAGTTTAAAAAGCAACGCCGGACAAATTGGAAAAACCATCCTTCAGCAAGCGGCAGCAGATGTGGAGCGGCAGCTTAAAGACGGAAAGAATAAAATTACGCCCGTACAATTAACAATTCTTCAAAAAGAATTAAACACGGTGCTTTTAAAATTAGAGGAAGAAATTAAAACATTACCGGAATATAATAAAGATACGCAAAAAGACATACCGCCTGAAAATCAATCAAATATAAAAATAACAGCCGATTCCCGGATTTCCGCCTCTGATCTAGAAGTGTTACGCGAAATAGAAACTTTATTAAGAATGGGAAATCCGGAATGTCTTGCATTAACAGCACAGCTGCGCCAAATGACAGGAAATGACGCTTTAAAAAGCAAACTTATTCAGCAAATGGATGATTTTGAATTTGATTCGGCTCTTGATACGCTAATCAAATTAATAAATATAAATTCCGCCGAATAAAAAACTTTCCGCTCTCCGTAAAAAAAAGCCGTTCTTTTTACCTGCGCAGCGTTCTGCTTCGAATAACTTCGTATAACAAAACGCCCGCCGCGACCGATACGTTAAGCGAATCAATCCTGCCGGCGGAAGGAATGCTTACTATCGCGTCGCAGCGTTCGCGTAACAGCCGCGAAATCCCGCTGCCTTCGCTCCCCATTACAAATGCAACTCTGCCGTTTAAATCTTTTTTATAAACAGGCTCCCCATCCATATCGGCGCCGTAAATCCAAAAGCTGGCTTCTTTTAAATCTTCCATCGCGCGCACAAGATTCGGCGTCTCAGCCTGAGCGACCCATGACACGGCGCCGGCGGAAGTTTTTGAAATAACCTCGGCGTGTTTCGCGTTACGGCGGTTTCGGCTTACAACCAAATCCACGGCGAATTGATCGCAGCAGCGCAGAATTGCCCCGTAATTGTGGGGGTCGGTAATTTCGTCAAGGATAAGAACCAGCGCGTCGCTGCGATCTCCCAAACCAGCAATGAAGTTATCAAGGCTGATATCGGCATTTCCGCCTTCATCCTGAACCTGAAGAGCGATGCCGCGGTTATCCGGAGCGAGGCCGTCAAGATCAAATGTTCCGGTTCTTTCAAGGCGTATTTTGTTATTGACAGCAAGCGTAACAATTTCCTTTGCGCGCGGTCCTGCCTTAGCGACAAGCAGGGGGCCGCAGGGACGGCCTGATTTTATTCTTTCTTCGATTGCGTGAAAACCTGTCAGATACATAAATCCCCTAATTGCCGCGTGGTAACAGGCACCTACCTTCTATCAAGCACATCGTTGAGCCTTGCTTTAACCGATTTGCGGGAGCCTATCAATATGGAAACAGGTTCCATAAACGGAATGTTTTCGCATATTATTTTTATGATTACGGTCATCGGAACGGAAATAACCATTCCGGCGAAGCCCCAGATATAGCCCCAGATTGATAATGAAACAAGTATTATCAGAGGAGAAATTCCGACATGGTTTCCGATTATTCTTGGATCGAAAATATTGCAAAGCATATTAACCGCGAGAATTATCGCGACAATGATGATTATCGGCGCCGGTTCGGGCCAGAATTGAATCAACGCGAATAATGAAATGCCGACGCCTGCGACAATACTTCCAAGAGTAGGAATAAAGTTCAATAAAAACTGAACGACGCCCCACACTAGCGCGAATTCAAGTCCGACAAAATAAAAAGAAACGGCGAAAATTATTCCGTTAGCCAGTGAAATAAGAAATTTCGCGCCTAAATACCGCGAAACCTGGGATATTATCTCATTTCCGATGTTATCAATTCGCGAAATTCGATCTTTAAACGCTGTTATCAGCTTATCTTTGAAATAATTAGCTTCTAAAAGAATAAAAACCATAAAAAGAACGACTAAAACCGCGCTGGACATAAATTTAACCGATACTTCAGAGAAAGAAATTGTCATGTTACGCGCAAATGTGCGTATTCCTAATTGCCCCCAAAGATTCGCGAAGAAACTCAAATCAGCGTCATAAGGAAGTTCAAAAATATTAGCGGCCCAGATGTAAATTTCAGTAAAACGGCTTTCAAATTTGGGATATTGATCGATAATTAGTTTTCCGGAAGTAAAAATTATGATGCCAAACAGGTAAAGTCCTGATATAATAATAAAAACTATCAAAAGAATCGACAGAATTCGCGGACACTTTATTTTATCCATTACTTTTATCAATGGAAACATTACAAATGCCAGCAATATCGCGATTGTAAACGGTAAAATAACAGAAGAGGCGATTTTCAAGACAGCGGCCGCAATAATAACACAGATAAAAATCAACATAATTACAATAGCTCTGCGCGAATGAAAGGGTTTTTTCAGGTTATCCATACCTCAAAGTATGCCATAAATTTCCAAAATTGACAAGAAAGTACTTGACCTTTGATCATAATATTACTATGTTTGTAATAGACTGATATTACGGTATAGATGATACCATCATAAATGCTTCTTAAGCAATCATCTAACAATCAGGCATCTCGTGCTTTTCAGCTGACCTTTTATCAGCAACTCCCCGGGTTTCCTCACCTCCTTTTCCCGGGGGGTTTTTTTTGTTTAAAAAAAAAGCTGCCCATAACGGACAGCTTTTTTTATCATTCGATATTTTTTAGAAGCTGTAGAGGAACGTTATTCCTGCTTTTATGTCTGAACCTTTATTATCTTCAATTTTTACTCCCTGAGGACCGCTGAGGTAACCGGTATATATTACGCCGGGAATTAATCTGAAATTACCACCGAGATCAAAGGTAGCGTTTAAGCTTAATCTGAGCGCCATTGCGCCGCCGTCTTTTTCAGCGTCATTCTCATCAGCGTCTTTTAGATTCATCAGGACTGCTCCTGTAAAACCTATAGTGCAAGGGGACAGCTTAACCGCCGCATCCAGCATGGCTTCCAGAACCATTGAATCTTTTGGGTTTGTTATGCCATAAGGAACACCTGCTGTCCCATTGTAAAGAGAAAAATAACCGGTTGAAGGATCGCCATAGAGCGAAACATTTAATCCTAGCGTAAGAGGAGCTAAGTTAAATTTAGCATGGATATTTCCCATCCATGAGAAAATATCATCATCTTTGTCATCCGGATCATCGCCTGCGTCAGTTAAACCCGCAAATGCAACGCCTACGGAAAAATTATCCTGTTTTAAATCATATCCAAGGAAGAAACCGGGGATAATATATTTATCTGTAGTGGCAGCATTTACTTTATTACCTGAAGTTATACCGAGATATGCGCCAAAGGCATTAAATCTTACATACGGGATTACTACAGTGTTACTGGCTCCAAAGTCATTGTTTGAATCACCTAAAAAGGCGAGACTGCTGGGCTGATACCAGGGAAGTTCGTTCTGCCCTATTGAAAGCGCGGCATCACCAAATTTAACAGTCGCGTTTGCTCTTATTGTGCCAAGAGTATTCCTGTCGTTTAAATCAGCTTGTACAAAG
>Ga0209755_10003555_pt1 | contig 19396 bp, 22 predicted proteins | sample TergutCo191P1_FD_187301 | JGI IMG/M metagenome (GOLD analysis project Ga0209755, IMG submission 187301) | Cornitermes sp. P1 segment gut microbial communities from Petit-Saut dam, French Guiana - Co191P1 (SPAdes) (version 2) | ecosystem: Host-associated > Arthropoda: Insects > Digestive system...
AAGACTTTCTTTTTTGCCAGCATATGCTATATTGTAGGCATGACCCTTGTATATAACAGGTCGGCTTTGATCGCAACCAGAATTTAATCGAGGTTATCTATAACCTGGTGGATGAAGACACCGCCAACGTCTTTCACGCGATGCGGTGTCGGAACGAATACCGGGAAAAATTACGAAAGCGAGGTTACCATGCCTATTTTAACTGACGAAGAAGCGGATGCCCTTGACGAACTGCTGACAAAGACAACGGTGGAAACAAACCCCGATGTGCAGGGGCCTTTTATCAGAAACCGCGAACACATGATTATTTTGGACACGTTTTCCGCTGAGTACCTTAAATCGCAAATGATAACAACAAACAAAACTCCAGCGCAACTAATTAACGGTATGATCCAGCGCGAAATGGCTCTTGCGAAAACCGTCAGGGTATAGTTTTACGCCCGATTCACCCTGCTATACCCCCAATTTCCCCTGCTACTTCTCAGGCTTCTGGTTTGTCTCCACCAGCCCCCTCAATATCCGCAAGAAGATTGTTTTTCTTCTCCTGGATCGTCGGGTTTGCTGCGGCATTGGTTACCGCATCGATGATACGCATGAAGGCTTCCGGCGGAGCTTGCTTTCTTGCGGTTACATTGAACGAGTATTTTGCACGTGTGTCCGTGTGTCGAGTTTGTTCCCTTGAATGCGAGACCGAGCCGGTGAATTTGGTGCTTGCCGTGACGGGGCTCCACCATTTGCTCCATTTTGCCTCACTTTCGTTTTTCAGATCATTGTTGTTTATTGATTTTTCATCCTCGGCGGTTTTCACCTCAAGCTCAAAATCGATGTTTACGGTCTCGACTGCAAGATTCGGAATGCCCGTCATCGCCAGGAACGGCGCTTGGATGTAGCGAGTTTTTACTTCGGGAGTCGCAGGGGTGCCATCCAGGTTCGTCGTCTGCGTGTTTTCCTCATACTTGAACGTTACCATGCGGATCTCGCCTTCCTTGGTAATGCCGACGGTATCGATAAGGGGAACATCGATTGCGGCGGAGTCGTTGAATTAAATCGTTCTAACCAGCGGCTTATCGCTTTCATCCAGGAATCGGTCAAACGCCCTGATATGATGCAGTTCAACTATTTCCTGGCTGGAATTCACGCAGTACTGCAGGCCACGGATAATGTCCGACAGAGTGATCCCTTCGCCACGGTTACCGCCACGCCTATTGCGCCTGCCCCTTCGATGATCCGTATCCGCCATCTGTTACGCATCCTCCTTCTTAAGTGCCGCTTTCAGGTTTTGGGCTACCAGTACCTTTTTTGCCATCCTCGTCTTTTACGAAAGGCAAAATGGTTTTGTCATATTCTTCGATCAGGCGTGAAAGCCCTTCGGGGTTCGGTGCGGACTCGAATTTTATCTTCACCTTCATCGTGTTATGATCTGGCGAGCCACCGCACACGTGGATGACCCTCCTCGGTAAAGTAGCGGCTTAGAAGCTCAAGGTTGCGTGCCTCAAGCATATCCATGGCGGCGTTGACGGAGTATTGCAAGCCACGTATGAGACCCGAAAAGGTCTGTTTTTCGCTTTTGTCCTTAGTCCAAAATGGCATAAGTACTCCTTTGATTGCCTGCGAAAGTGCGTAAAGCATACCGCCGCTCCCGGCATTCCGCAACAAAAAGATCGAGTTTATTCCCATATTTAGCCTCGGGATTTTTGGATTTTTGTTTTTTAACACACTGCTATTAGATTTCAGCCATTTGGGTGATTTTGTTGAGCTAGAAGCTACTCTCGTGACATTGTTGCCCTGTCTGTGCTATAATCGTTATAGCAAAAGAATATACACATTTGAGGTGTCCATGCGTACCGAAAAAGAAATTTTTGATTTGATAATCAATATTGCAAAAGATGATGAGTTGTTACGTGCGGCTATTATGACAGGCTCACGCACCAGCCCCGATTCGCCGAAAGACAAATATCAGGATTATGATATTCTGTATATTGTGAGGGAAAAGAAAGACATAAGCCCTTATTATAACAATATCGAATGGCTCGAAAAACACTTCGGAAAACCCTTGATAATGCAACTGCCAGAAAACATGAGCAAGGAAATATGCCCACCAGACGGCGACGGACATTTTACCGCTCTTATGCTTTTCAATGACGGTGTTCGCATCGATTTAACCATTGATGATAACTATATTGACGATGGGGAGCATACCCTTGTCCTTTTCGATAAAGACGGCAGGTTTCGGTCGATGAATCCTGATGCCAAGCATTGGCACGTTAAACCGCCCGTGCCAAAGGCGTTCCATGATTGCTGTAATGAGTTTTGGTGGTGCCTAAACAACGTGGCGAAAGGAATCGCCAGGGATGAACTCCCCTTTGCCATGAATATGTATAATACCATAGTTAGGGAAATGCACGATAAAATGGTGGAATGGTATATTGGGATCGAGAATGATTTCTCCGTGTCGGTTGGTAAATCGGGTAAATATTTTAAGCGTTATTTGTCATCAGAATTATATGCGAAATACGCCGCCACATATTCCGATAGTGATTATAATAATTTTTGGAAAGCTATATTTACCGCTTGCGAATTATTTCATTATGTTGCGGTAAAAATCGCAGAACATCTCAATATCAAATATAATCAAGACGAGGAAGACGGTATGATTAAATACTTGAACAGTGTAAAAAGTGATAGCGCAATAAATTTTTGAATACCAAAAAGGGAGTATAGTTCGTCTATGAAGTGGAATGCGGAGTTATACCAAGGCAAGCATGGTTATGTGGCAGAATACGGCAAGGAACTTCTGGAATATGTCGCTGATGACAAAACACAAGTTATATTGGATTTAGGATGTGGCACTGGAGAATTGACGAATGAACTTGCACAAAAGGCAAGTGTTGTTATAGGAATAGATGGGTCGGAATCCATGATACGGAAAGCTGGGGAAATGTACCCCGAAATCGAATTTCATGTAATGGACGCATGTTCACTCAAGTGGCAGGATTATTTTGACGTGGTTTTCTCCAACGCCGTATTTCATTGGATACAAAATCAACCAAGTCTTTTAAAAGGCATCTATCATGCGTTAAAACCCGATGGAAAACTAATTTGCGAGTTTGGCGCAAATGGTAATATTGCCAAAATACAAAAAAGCTTTCATGACGTAACAAAAAAATATGGCTATGACTATGCCAACCCTTTTTACTTTCCGACAACACATGAGTACAAGCAATTATTGGAGCAAGTTGGGTTCAACATAGAATTGATTGTCGATTATGACAGACCCACTGTTTTAAAAGACGGCGAGTTTGGGTTAAGAAACTGGCTGAAACAATTTTTTGCCAGGGATTTATCAAACTTCACCACAAATCGACAAGTTGATATATTCGAAACGATTGAAAAGTCCCTCTATTCTGATTTGTGGAACGGAAAACAATGGATAGCCGATTATCGGAGAATCAGGGTAATTGCTTCAAAATAGACGTTTTAAACGGGGAGTAGCGAATGGCTTTACAAGACGAATATACAAAACAAATATCTTTGATTTGGGATAAATGGGCCGATGAAAATGACCCTTGGACAATGCCCATAAATCCAATAAAGAACACCCAAGAGAAAGGATTGAATGTTAGACGAAGATGGCTGTTATTTCAGTCATTCTTTGGATACGCTGATAGGGGGGACAGGCACGGGCAGGGTTTTGCCTTACGGATTTGTATGAGGATTATCATTTCGCAACAAGAGCTGTCAAGATACGCACAGAGTAGCGGAAAACAGCCCATGCCTATACTGCCACATCGGATTTGAACTTGAAACCATCAACGCAAAAACCCCCGAAATTATCCAGAATGGCATTTGTCAGTTTCTCATATAGATCCAGCTTTTCTTTCCTGCTAGCGGTAATAATGGATTTTTCGATTAAACCACCTATGGTCGAATCGGGCAATTCTCGCAACAGATATTTCCCCCTAACCACATCGTTGGATATATTTCCAAGCACGGTTTTGAGATTATAGGGCCTGTTGATACATTGCATGTAAGTTGCAATCATTTTGTTCAGGGAGTTGAAATACAGGAAATCAAAATCCAGCCTGTCGTTCTCATGGGCATCCTGTAAATCATCCAGCATATCCCATAAGCCGTATTTTGTCAGATCGGACATCGATGGATCCATTTTTCCACCTTCGTAGAAAGCATCAATCATCGCCAGAGCCTTCCCCTTTAGCGTCGCAACATCCCCATTTTTATCCAATACGATTTCGCCAGTGGCAAACTGGGTTTGAGCCATTAAGCTTCCATCGCCGAAATCATCCTCAAAATACCGAAGGATCTGCTTAGGCGGATTGGCGAAGTATTCTATCAGCAAACCGTCAACAATTTTGTTGCCCCGTTCCCTGTACAGTACACGATCATTAAGGACAATATGGACATCCAAATCAGAATGCCTGGTGGGGTTTCCAGTTACATAACTTCCGCACACCAATACGCCGATGGCATCATCAATATGCTCAAAACCAGCCAGAAAAATATCGAGTTTTGCTTTCCACTTTTCCATTCACGAATTATAACTTTTTTTGATGTATTTGCCTAGTAATGTGGACAGCTTGGTATAAACATGATACTGGTTTGGAAGGCGTAAGTTTCTGTGGCAAGGATGCCCATATTATCTTGTATGGATTATTTGACAAATTTCAAAGACAAGGCATCGGCACGGGATTGCTTGATGAAGCGTGTAAAAGGATAAAAGCCCCTGTTTCTTTAAGTAACCAAGTCATTAAAATGCGCCTTTTCCCAATCAAACATTCGCTCAATTATTTTACGTATCTCATTGATTACATCTTCATCTTCAAGGTTTAGTAATGATTTGACATCAATATTCCAAGTACATATTCGCCGATATTTTTGATTCGAGGTAACAGCTCCTTTATGATATTTCCTGGCAATTTGATTCATCTTGTTTATCGTGTTAGCATCTTGGTTTAAAGGCCCTAGCTCAAAACAAGAACGATATTCATCTTCCTTCACAACATTAAACCAATAACAATATTTTGTTCCATCTCTCCATGTGGTGCTTCTTTCTTGTGATGAATCGCATTGGAACAAAGTATCCATTTTAGTTGTTGCAAATCGTATGTAGTTACTTACTCTTTTAAGAATACGTATTTGAGGAAAATCACTTAGTGCTCTCTCTATTAAAGCGTTAAGTCGATCTGGATTAACAGGGACAGGAGGTTCAGGGTCATTTCCTCTTTTTCCAAAAAAAATAGTCATATCTGAAACTATATTTTGAATAAAATCTTCATCGTAACCATCGGGCAATAGGCCTTTTTTTATTGTTTCCCTTATTTTTTCATAATTATTTGCCGCTAAATCACGTTTCCATTGTTCTTTCTTTATTGCATACAACACTGCTTCCAATTTTGTTTTGGAATATGCATACAGTTTTTCTTTGGAACAAACGGAATAATCCAAAAGTTCGCCTAATGTTTTTCCTTCATCATCATTTTCATTAAAATCAATAGTGATAACGGGTGTCTCCATTATCTCATTGGGTTTTTTCGTTTGGTCATAATCATAAAAAAATTTCAATCTATTGCCGACAAGCAAGCCATATTTGCAGCCCAAAATTCGCATATATGAAATAAGCTGGCCTGCCTGATCGTTGCCAAGCATTACACTGGGCTTTTTCATCTCTATTACTATATTGAAATCCTTGCCTTCCAAAACAATGTCAGCTTCCTTTGTGGAACTACCCATAGGTACGGATACTTTATCCTTTATATTGCTATCATTCCAATAAAATATTGTCATTAAACAAGACACAAAAGACAAATGGTAAGTTTCCTCGGGGACATTCCCCTTAATTAATGGGGCAACTTGCTTGCATAATTTTTGCCAGTTATTCATCAATTACTCCCTTATGGTAAACTATAGCAGAACTATAAAATGGTGTCAATAGCACACTAAAAGTCTATGTCCCGAGACTCATCAAAATCACTTTCGCTAACTGTGCCGTCTGGATAGGTCACTTTCCCTTTGCCGAGGCGCATGCAATTAAGAAAATCGCCTTCGTAAACTGTGCCGTCTGGATAGGTCATTTTCCCTTTGCCATGACACTCTTCATCAACAAAATCGCCTTCATAAACCCGACCGTCCCAATAGGTCATTTTCCCCTTGCCCCGGGCTTCCCCATATTCAAATTCGCCCTCGTAAACATCGCCATTTGAATAGGTCATTCTCCCTTTGCCGTTGGGCCAGCCATCTGCAAAATCGCCTTCATAAACATCGCCATTCGAATAGGTCATTCTCCCCTTGCCACAAGGTGCATCTTCAAATCCGCCCTCGTAAACATCGCCATTCGAATAGGTCATTCTCCCTTTGCCGAGGGGATAACCATCATACCAAAAATCGCCTTCATAAACATTGCCATTTGAATAGATCAATTTCCCTTTGCCCCGGGCTACCCCATCTTCAAAATCGCCCTCGTAAACATCGCCATTTGAATAGATCTTTTTCCCTTTGCCGTGGGCTACCCCATCTTCAAAATCGCCCTCATAATAAACATCGCCATTTGAATAGATCTTTTTCCCTTTGCCGTGGGGCTTGTCGTTAACAACATCGCCTTCGTAAGGATAACCGCCAACAAAATATCCTTCAAAAATACGACCATCCGAATAGGTCAATTTTCCTTTACCTTCACGCATGTCATCAGCAAAATCGCCTTCGTAAATCTCGCCGTCCAGTTTTGTTTCTTTCCCCCTGCCTTCACGCTTGCCATTATTAATATTACCTTTAGCAAAATCACCTTCGTAAATGGTGCCGTCTGGCTCCGTTAATTTCCCTTTGCCGTGCCACTTGCGCCCAACAAAATCGCCTTCATAAACACGCCCATCTGGGAGTAACACTTTCCCCTTATGCCACATGCGCCCAACAAAATCGCCTTCATAAACACGTCCGTCTGGGAGCAACACTTTCCCCTTACCGTGCCTTTTGTCGTCAACAAAATCACCTTCGTAAATTTCCCCGTCTTGCTTTGTCAGTTTCCCTTTGCCGTGCCACTTGCCATTGGCAAAATCGCCTTCGTAAACATCGTAATCATCACTCGCTTTTCCTTTGCCGTGACGCTTGCCATCAAAAAATTCGCCGACGTAAAAAACACGACCGTCCGGATAGGTTAATTTCCCTTTGCCGTGGGGCTTGCCGTCAACAAAATCGCCTTCATAAAGATAGCCCTCAACAACATAGCCTTCGTGAATTCCGCTTTTACCCATAGAATACCTCCTGTAACACTGTACCAATTAAAACGACCTCAAATTTCATAATATCGCAGTTGGGAAACACTTGTCAACGCCTAGAGCAAACCTCTATCTTTTGCAAAAATACCTTGGCGTATGTGTTTACAAAACCCGAATCTCATGATAAGCTAGTAAGTGGCATAGTCTGCTAAAAATAACAGGAGGAACCATGTCATTAAGCATCGCTTCCGCATTTCGCTTGCGGAATAAGTTAAAGGAACGGATCAAACGGCTTACCGATATTGCTGGCAGGGCCGACGTGACCAAGCCGGAAGGAACGGAGGAGAACACGGCTCCTCTTTCTCACTTCTCAAATCTTTTGTAACAATGTTTTGCTTCATCCCATTGCACCGCCAATTTATTGTTAGCTGTCCGCACGTTCATGGGGATGGCTTGCTGTCAACGGAATCGCCTTCGTAAATGTTATATAGATGGCCGTTAACAAAAAAGCCTTCTAAAATCGTGCCGTCTGTATAGGTTTCTTTCCCATAGCCATGCCGTTTACCGACAATGAAATTTCCTTCGTAGATCGCACCGTCTGGATAGGTCATTTTCCCTTCACTAAAAGTCTATGTCCCGAACCTCATCAAAATCACTTTCGCTAACTGTGCCGTCTGGATAGGTCACTTTCCCTTTGCCGAGGCGCATGCAATTAAGAAAATCGCCTTCGTAAACTGTGCCGTCTGGATAGGTCATTTTCCCTTTGCCATGACACTTTTCATCAACAAAATCGCCTTCATAAACCCGACCGTCCCAATAGGTCATTTTCCCCTTGCCACAAGGTGCATCTTCAAAATCGCCCTCGTAAACATCGCCATTCGCATAGGTCATTCTCCCTTTGCCGTTGGGATGACCATTATACCAAACATCGCCTTCATAAACATTGCCATTTGAATAGATCCATTTCCCTTTGCCGTGGGCTACCCCATCTTCAAAATCGCCCTCGTAAACATCGCCATTTGAATAGATCTCTTTCCCTTTGCCGTGGGCTACCCCATCTTCAAAATCGCCTTCGTAAACATCGCCGTTTGAATTAGCTAATTTCCCTTTGCCGTGGGGCTTGTCGTTAACAACATCACCTTCGTAAAGATAACCGCCAACAAAATATCCTTCAAGAACACGACCATCCGAATAGGTCAATTTTCCTTTCCCTTCACGCATGTCATCAGCAAAATCGCCTTCGTAAATCTCGCCGTCCAGTTTTGTTTCTTTCCCCCTGCCTTCACGCTTGCCATTAGCAAAATTACCTTTAGCAAAATCACCTTCGTAAATGGTGCCGTCTGGCTCCGTTAATTTCCCTTTACCGTGCCACTTGCGCCCAATAAAATCGCCTTCATAAACACGCCCGTCTGGGAGTAACACTTTCCCCTTACCGTGCCTTTTGTCGTCAACAAAATCACCTTCGTAAATTTCCCCGTCTCGCTTTGTCAGTTTCCCTTTGCCGTGCCACTTGCCATTGGCAAAATCGCCTTCGTAAACATCGTAATCATCACTCGCTTTTCCTTTGCCGTGAGGCTTGCCATCAAAAAATTCGCCGACGTAAAAAACACGACCGTCCGGATGGGTTAATTTCCCTTTGCCGTGGGGCTTGCCGTCAACAAAATCGCCTTCATAAAGATAGCCCTCAACAACATAGCCTTCGTGAATTCCGCTTTTACCCATAAGAATACCTCCTGTAACACTGTACCAATTAAAACGACCTCAAATTTCATAATATCGCAGTTGGGAAACGCTTGTCAACGACTAGAGCAAACCTCTATTTTTTGCAAAATGCCTTGGCGTATATATTCACAAAACCCGAATCCCATGATAAGCTGGTAAGTGGCATAGTCTGCTAGAAATAACAGGAGGAACCATGTCATTAAGCATCGCTTCCGCATTTCGCTTGCGGAATAAGTTAAAGGAACGGATCAAGCGGCTTACCTATATTACCGGCTGGGCCGACGCGACCAAGCCGGAAGGAACGGAGGAGAACACGGCTGTTTTTGACGGTAAAACGTTCAAGGAGACAAGCGCCCAGGTAAGCCTTTTGATGTCCACCCTGCGGGATTTTAATGTCGCCATCGACAAGGCGAATTCGGCGAACAAGGAAGCGCTCATCAACGTGGAAAGTCTCAAGGCAGAAATCGCTTTTTACGAGACCATCGCCCAGAAAGTCCGCGCCGCGCCGCTTCATGCCTACGAGTATAACGCCGAAGGCGGCAGGGACAAAATAAGGCTGGAACCGCTTCTTTCCCAGCATGAGGTTGTCGCCAATCTTGACTCGCTAAAGAAAAGGAAAGACGACATAGAGGAAAAGTTGTCCGAATCGAACCTGAAAACATTGGTTGACTTTGATCAGAATGTTATCGTCAAGCTACTCTAAAAAATCGGGGAAGGGGGAAAACAGTTTGTAATCGAAGGCTTTGCGCTTGCGGGATCTGCGTCAAGATCCCATTGTGGGATTATCTAGGGTAAAAACCTGGTTCGAGTTCGGTCAAAATTCATAACTTACGATATTGAATACGAATCAGACCCGAACTTAAAACTCCAAAGCTAAAACTTTAGTTGATGAACAACAAACACTTACTTTACGCAAGGTTTTCAATAGCTCAATGCCGGAAGTTGCCACCGTTATTTCCCTTCCCTTTTTATTCGTGCTGAGGGGTTTAATACCCCGCCCCTTGGGGCGGTTAAGAAGGTATTAAACCCCGAATGCAATTCCACAGGAGAACGAACGATACCCCGCTGCTTGCGGCGGGGTTCGTTCATTCGGCGAAGCGGCCAACAAGGAGACGAAAGATGGATGACGAAGTAACAAGATTCACCGATGAGGATGCCTGGACTGCCCTTAAATTAGGCGTGCAACTCTTGAAGGAACAAGACCTCTCGGTGGAAACCCTGATGAAAGAGGGCTATTCGGAAGGTGAGGCCAGGGAAATGTCAAAATGGCCCAATTTGAGCGATGACGAACTTATGGATCTTTTTCTGGAGGAGCTAGATGTGATGCGCGAAGAGACGCACGACGAGGCGAAAATCATTCCGTTCCGAAAGGCTTAGGCGCGTTAACACACACTCCCATTCAGTGGCGGGGAAAAACGAAGGAGTAAAAGATGGCGGTATCAAAAGAATATCGGGCGTATGGCTTTGCGCAAAGGCCCTTGAGCGAAAGGGAATTGGCTGGAATAATCAAACACCACCCAGAAGAACGCAAGCCCATCATGGACGTTATTATATATTATTCACGCAAACTTATTCAAACTTACCTTGACTGGGACGGGGATATTACGGACGACAAATACCATCTTTTCAAGGAACGCTTGGAGCAGGGCTTTGTCAGGGCTCAAGAAAATATTGAGGAAGAGGGGAGAGGAAGGGAGAAAGCGGAAAAGTGTTCAAACTGTGGGGTTCGCGATTGGACTCGCGATTTTTCGCTTGCTGACTTTTGCCTGGACTGCAGGAAATACATTTCCAAAGACGCTTTTGCCTCCGAGAAGGAAGTGCTGTACGAAAGAGTCAAAAGAGCCTACATTTTTGGGAGCGATGATAGCGACGAAACCATAAAAGCCTGCGACGCATTTCTTGCGCTGGTTTCAGCAAGCGCCCAAGCCGAAAAATCCAAGCTGACCATCGGAAATCCAGGTGACGATGGGGTCACCGTCGCTGTTGAAGGCCTTGTCGAAGTCTACAAGATTAGGGGAAAAACCTATCAAAAGATGGGCCAGCATGACAAGGCTATCGCCGATTTTACCGACGCGATAGCGCTCAATCCAACGAAGACGGAATATTTGGAGGAGCGGGCGAAAGCCTACCAAGAAAAACGCATGTATGACAACGCGATTGCCGATTTATCCGAGGCACTGGAACTGTCGAAATACTATGTGCAGAGCGGCCAGCATGAAGCGGATTTGGAAAGGATAAGGAACGGCGAGATATTTGACCCCAATCCGCTTCCGCCTCATTATTCAATCCTTTTGGCCTGTGTCTATAAGGAGATGGGGGAGTTGGGCAAGGCACTGGCCGAACTGAACTCCTCTCTGGAAGATTGCTGGGGCGGCGAAGCTTTGCTGGGTGCCAGTGCGGAAATATACGAAACAATGGGCGAATTTCAAAATGCGTATGACTGCTGGCAGAAAATATACGATGACTGGCAGGAAGGATTGAAGGAACGACAGGACACTATTGCGGAAAGCGAAAGCATTGGGCATCTTTTTGAGGAAAGTTATGACACGCACGAGAGATACATAGCGGTCAATCTCGAACGATGCAGGGAGAAGGCAGACACCGGCGGGGGAAATACTTTGCGGTTCGATTCCGCATAATGCCCCGATTTCCATTTCTCTGCCATTCTGCCTTTTCTCGGGCGAGAGACTTCTCCCCTCCCCTTTACCCAGTTCCCCGAAGCGTAGTACAGTGGTCGTTACAACAAACAAGGAATTATATGCACGGTTTCGACGATTTTGACTACAACAAACCAATGTCCCTAAAAACCTGGAAAAAGATGATCCCCTTCATCCTCCCCCAGAAAAAGCCGCTGGCGCTGTGCGCCCTGCTTATGCTCCTGAATGCAGGGGTTGACGTGTTCCTGCCGCTGCTCCTGGGTTTCGCCATAAGCAACAACATAGAGCCACGTTCCACCGAGGGAATGTGGAGGCTCCTGGCGATTGCCTTTTCCCTTATAACGGCGCAGGCGGTAAGCGTGCGGTTCTTCATCGACCTGGGGATAAGGGCGGAGTCCGCCATAAGCCGTGCGATACGGAACGCGGTTTTTTTCCACCTGCAGAAACTCAGCCTTTCATATTACAGCAAGACCCCCGTGGGCTTCATGATGGCGAGAACCACATCGGATACGAGCCGCATCGCCGACATCGTGGCCTGGGGGATCATCGACTTTAGCTGGGCGGTCTTTTACTGCGTCGGGGTAATCATCGCCATGTTCGCCATACACTGGAGGATGGCGCTCATCGTCTGCCTCACCATCCCTCCGCTTGCGCTCCTGACCTGGTTCTTCCAGAAGCGTATCTTCGCCCTGAACCGCACCCTGCGCAAGCTCAACTCCAAGATGACGGGCGCAATGAACGAGGGCATCACCGGGGCGAGGACGGTCAAGGTTCTGGTCGCCGAGCGGCAGAGCCTGGCCGAGTACTCCGGAATCACGGGGGAATACCGGCGCAATGCGAAGCGTCTGGCACGGCTCAGGGCGATTTTCATCCCCACGCTCCTCTTCATAGGGACTGCGGCAACCGCCGGGCTTCTGGGCTACGGGGGATGGGAGATCGCGGTGATGGGGGCCAACCTCGCGATCCTGGCCGTCTTCCTGCAGTACGCCGGGGGCTTTTTCGAGCCGGTGCAGAACATCGCCCATATCCTTACCGAATTCGTGGCGACGCAGGCGAACGTCGAACGGGTCAGCGGCCTTCTGGAGCAGGAGCCGGACATTGCCGACGAGCCGGAGGTGGTCGAACGGTACGGCGACACCTTCAACCCGAAAAGGGAAAACTGGGAACCGCTTAAGGGGGACGTGGAGTTCAGGAGCGTCACCTTTCGATACCCCGGCACCGAGGAAAACGTGCTGGAGAACTTCAGCCTGCGAGTGGCGTCCGGCACCTGCGTTGCCGTGGTGGGGGAAACTGGCGCAGGCAAGTCCACGCTCGTCAACCTTATCTGCCGTTTCTTCGAGCCGACCGAGGGCGAAATCCTAATCGACGGAAGGGACTACCGAAGACGGAGCCACCTATGGCTCCACAGCAACCTCGGCTACGTGCTGCAAACCTCCCACCTTTTTACCGGGACGATAAGGGAGAACATCCGCTATGGCAGGCTTTCGGCCAGCGACGAGGAGGTGGAGGCCGCCGCCAGGATCGTCCATGCGGACAGGGTAATCGCCAAGCTGGAGAAAGGTCTCGACACCGAGGTGGGAGAGGGGGGCGACCGCCTGTCCACCGGGGAGAAGCAGCTAATCGCCTTCGCCCGTGCCGTCCTTGCCGACCCACGCATCTTCATCCTAGACGAGGCGACCAGCTCCGTTGACACCGAGATGGAAATGCTCCTCCAGGAGGCCATCCAGACCCTGCTGAAGGGCCGAACCAGCTTTGTCATAGCCCACCGCCTTTCCACCATACGGAACGCCGACACAATTCTTGTGGTCGAGGACGGAAGGATTATCGAGCGGGGAACGCACGGAGAGCTGATGGAGCGTCGGGGGCACTACTACGAACTTTACACCAACCAGTTCGAGGAGGATATCGAGGAGAAGGTGTTGCGAGAGTAGGGCAAAGACTGCTAGAAGAGGGGTGCTCGGTTCCATGGCTAAAACTGTAGTGCCCGATAGCTACTCGCCGGCACATTGAAGAAAACGCACAAAGCCGATATACTTCCTAAAACATGGAAAAACAGAAAACGGCCCTCGTGGACGTAGTTATAGAGAGAATAGACAATGGCACGGAAAAAAACTGAGCAACACGCCGAACAGAAAACGGCAAAAGGGCGCAATCGCTATGACGTTGACGAATACCTGGACGAAAAAGTCAGCCTCTTCAACATAAAACGCTGTATCGGCTATATACTGAAGGCGCAGGGGCCTTTGAAGCTTGCGCTGGGGTTAAGCATAGTGGAAAACCTTGTCGCGCTTTCGGGGCCGCTGTTTATCATGCATGCCATCGATGTCGCGGTGCCCAACCAGGATTTCAGGCTGCTCCTGCTTATGGCGGCCTGCCTTGGCGCTTCCATCGTCATAAGCATAGGTCTTGGAACGATTCGCAACGTCCTCGTCGCAAAAGCTGGTGCCGGGATTATCCACGATATACGCTACGACCTGTTTTCCCATCTGCAAAGGCTTGCGTTTAGTTTCTACGACAGCCGTCCCCACGGGAAAATCTTCGTGCGTGTCGTGCCTTACGTGAACAGCGTTTCCGATGCGCTTTCCAACGGGATCATCAACTTTGTGATAGAGGTGCTGAACATCATTTTCATCATCTTCTTCATGTTCAGGGTGAATCCGCAACTGGCCACGGTCGTTATTTTGGGGCTTCCCATCTTTGCCATTTTTATTTGGACAATCAAGCCCAAGCAACGCCGTGCCTGGCAGAGCGTTTCCAACAAGACCTCCAACCTTAACGCCTATGTCCAGGAATCCATCGACGGGATCAAGGTAACGCAGGCTTTTGACCGGCAGAAAAAAAACCTGGGGATAATGAACCAGCTTACCGAGGAACGCAACGACGAATGGATGAAGGCGATTTATATTTCCAACAGCGTGTGGTTTTCGGTGGAAACAATTGCGCAATTGGTGTTTTCGTTTTTGTACATCACCGGGGTTTTCCTGATGCATCCCATGGCAAGCTTTGGTATGCTTCTTGCGATGGGCAACTATACCTGGCGTTTCTGGCAGCCCATAATCAACCTTGCGAACATCTACAACACTTTTATTTCCGCAATGGCGTACCTTGACCGTATCTTCGACACCATTGCCGAACCCGTAACGATCAAGGACGATCCAAATGCAACGACCTTCCCCTTTGTGCGTGGTCACGTTGAGTTCAGGAACGTCAGTTTCAGTTACGACGGTACACGAAAGGTTTTAAAGAACGTCAGTTTTGACGGGCACCCAGGCGAGAGCATTGCCATTGTCGGGCCTACCGGTGCCGGCAAAACCACTATCGTCAACCTGCTTTCCAGGTTTTACAATATCGAGGAAGGCCAGGTGTTTATCGACGGGCAGGATATTATGAAGGTAACCTTAAGCTCCATGCGGAGCCAGATGGGAATCATGCTACAGGACAGTTACCTTTTTACTGGCACCATTGCCGATAATATCCGCTACGGCAAGCTGGATGCCACGGACGAGGAAATCCATAAGGCTGCAAGGCTTATCGGGGCGCACAATTTTATCGAAAAACTGCCACAGGGTTACGAAACCCCCGTCAGCGAGAGGGGGGGTGGCATTTCCCAAGGCGAGCGGCAGCTTCTCGCGTTTACCCGTACCCTTATTTCCAATCCCAGTATTCTTGTCCTCGACGAGGCGACCAGTAGCATAGACACAGGTACGGAACAGTTGGTGCAGGAAGGGATCCAAACGCTTATGAAGGGCAGAACTTCCTTCATTATTGCCCACCGGCTTTCGACTATCCGAAACTGCACAAAGATTATGTACATCAACGATGGCATAATTGAGGAACAGGGCACCCACGAGGAGCTGATGGCCTTGAAGGGTCACTATTACGATCTTTGCCTGGCGCAGTATGCGGAATGAGGAAATTCACGGGATGGTATCCCATGGGATATCCTTGCTCTGCCAACACGACAGGGATGCAGAAGCGATTATCGCCCCACGCATGGAAAACCTTGTTTCCCTGCTTGTCGCGTATGTCCGTGAAATAGAGATTTTCAACCCTGCCCTAAGCCTAGTGGGAACCAGCGACAGGCAGGAACTTGTTAGTAGGCACATCCTCGACTCGCTTAGCCCCCTGGGGATCATTGCCAGCAAAGTTGCAGGGTTTAAGCCCGTGCATATCGCCGATGTCGGATCGGGTGCCGGGCTGCCAGGGATTCCCCTTGCCATTGCCATGCCAGATGTCGAATTTACCCTTATCGAAAGGAAAGGCCGCAGGGCGGGGTTTCTGCGGAACACCCTGGAAACGCTGGGACTCCCCAATATTTCGGTGGAGGAACAGGAGATGGAGAAAGTCAAGCCTGGGCGTTTCAGGCTGGTAAGCTTCCGGGCTTTCCGTCCACTGGAGCCGAAGATTTACAAAAAGCTTGCAAGGCTTTGCGCCAGTGGCGGAGTCCTGGCGGCGTACAAAGGCCGACGGGCAAAAGCCGAGGCGGAAATGGCGGAGCTGGAACAGGCCGTGCCTTCCCTGGCAAGACAATGGGAACTATTGCCCTGCCCCGTTCCTGGGCTGGATGAGGAAAGGCATTTGCTGTTGATACATTCGAGCTGATTATATGCGAAGGCTTGCCATTTTGAGAAAGCCTTAAAACCCAGTGTCTGGCACCGCCATGATTGGTAGGTCAGAAGTAGTGACTGACACCCTCGCGCTCACTATGAGGAGGGGAATTGTGTGCCAGTATGCAAGCGGTGCCACAGGCTGATTACGACTAGGGAGATATTAAGGCGGAAAAATAATTAATTTTTCTTCCCATGAATCTTCAGCAACGATTTCAATATCCCTAAAACCTCATCCTGTGTTTCAGTATCAAACTGTTTAAAAATTTCCACTACATAATTTAATCTAGCGTCGGGTGGTGGAGCCGAAAACATATCGCCGTTTCCCGTCCGAATCCAGTCTTGGTTCACGCTAAACTCGGATGATATAAGTTTCAGATACCTTTCCTTGCACTCGAAAGCTCCATTTTCAATATCACAATACAAACTTTGGCTGATATTTATACGCCTAGAGAATTCTCTCTGGGACAACTTTAGGGCGTTTCGAACGGCTCGGATTCGGTCGGCAATGCTGGTCATTTACCAGATTTTACCGGGAAAAGAGGCAATTTGCAATGAAAAGTAGTTGACTTGTTTATGCGACTGATATACTATCAAAATATAGACCGAATATCGGCAAATAAAGGTGCTTTTGATGACGGACAAAATTGAGGAATTGGGGCAGATTTATGAGGAATTGGACGAAATTGGGAAAGAAAAGATGGTCTCGATTCTTGAGGAGCGGCTGGAGAGAGACGAAGGTGGCCAATTGGATGAGGCTGTTTCCGATTGAAAAATGGCTTTTGTATGAGGGCCTAACAAACTTTGACGAAGGAGAGGGGAAGTGCAAGCACGAGTACGAAGAGTTATTGATGGCGACACAATTGAACTGGACGATGGTCAACGTGTAAGGATGATAGGGGTTGATGCACCTGAAACTGGCCAGCCTGGTGCCGCCGAAGCCACGCAATTTATAAAAGGAAAGGCCCAAGGCAAAGAAGTGTGGCTTGAATCTGACGAAAACGATGAAGATGCTTATGGTAGATTGCGACGGTATGTGTGGCTCCAAAAGCCTACAGCCCAACCAGCTGGAAACCAGATATGCCAGTATATGTTAAATGCTTTGTTGATTTCAAAAGGCTTAGCAAGTGCAAAGGGCAAACATAAATATGCCGCATTATTTGAGCGGTTGTAAGGCAAAAGAAAGAGACAAACAAATGATACTCAAATATTATTTGTTATTGCAAAATACAAAATGTGCGTACTGGTTGCAAGAACGTTGGTATTCGCTTCCTACTTAAAGGGTGCTTGTAACCAGCAAGCCCCTCCTTAAAATAAGGGGGCTATGGGGCTATAAAAATTATCGCACACCCGACTGGCAAATGGTTTGGATTTGCTGGTCTGCCACAAACTGCCCTCTCAGAGGGATTTTCCAGATGTGGTATGCGATAAGTATATGGCTTGAAAACGAAAAGGTCAAGTTTTTCGCCTTTTCTATTTGCGAATAATTTCCCGTATGGGAGATTAAATAAAAAGTTTTCGGATGCTTTAAAACCGAAAAGGAGAATTGAAAATGAAAAGTTTGGTAAGAGGACTAATTGTTATGGGTTTGATTGCGGCAATGGGTGCCTTTTTTAGCGGGTGTGACAATAACAGTAGCCCCTCGAATAATAATCAGCAAACGCCGCTCACTGCGGAATTTTTGATTGGTGGGGTTTGGCGAGCGGATACGGTGGGTTTTAATCAGATATGGGAATTTCGTGCTGATGGAGTATGGATTCAGCACCCCTTTTTAGACCAACCACAGGAGTGGTGGATTGGTCTCTTCACTGGTGAAATGTTTACAGTCACGATTATTAATGAAAACAGAATCAGAGCTGTCGGTGTTGGACCTGGTTCACAACCTTTTTACATGAACCGCCAAAGCGAGTAACCCCTTCAAAGTTGGGCGTTATGCCCAACTTACAAATCCCCTGTAAATTGAATAAACAAAAACCCATCCCTAACTATATCTAAGCTAACCCCACCAATATTAGCAACGGGGGAAGAATAGCATTAATAATTCGTGAAGTATTATTACCTCCTGTAGGGGCTGTTCCTGTAATAGGAGGTAGAGGTATCTGCAGGGAGCGCGAGGGTGTCAGATGCAACATCATCAACTTAAGGGAAAGGTAGCCTGAAAGGCCCCAATTCCGACATAATGGGAAAGGGGGGCCAATGAGCATATCGAAAGTCTGTCAACGAATCAAGGAACTGTTCGACGAAACCCGCGGGAAGGGGATAAAAAGCGCCGCGCGGAACAAGGACGACCACACCAGCTGGACGCGGGAGCGAAGCATGCCGCTGCATGATATACTGACCTGCACGCTGGGCAAGAAGGGCCTGAGCGGGGTGATGGAGGTAAGACAGTATTTCGAGGCGGCGGGGAAAATGGAAGAGGCGGTAAGCAAGCAGGGTTACTTCGAGCAGCGGAAGAAGCTGAACCCGGAAGCGTTCAGGGTTCTGAACCGACATTACCTGCAACGATATTACGCGGGGGAGGAGGCGCGGACGTGGCGCGGGTACCTTGTGATGGCGGTGGACGGCAGCCGGGCCGAGATACCGAACAGCGCGGAGAACCGCGAGACGTACGGGGAAAGCGAGAACAAATACGGCAAGCAGGTCGCGCGGGCGAACATCAGCGCGCTTCACGACGTGTTCAACCGGTTCATCCTGGACATAGGCATACACAAGTATAGTGACAGCGAGATAGCGGAGGCTAAGGCGCACATTCCGGAGCTTAGGGAGATAACCGGTGGCCGGCCGACGCTACTGATGTTCGACCGGAACTATGCGTCGCTGGAATTCATCGATTTTCTGGACAAATCGGGGGTGAAGTACCTGATCCGGCTGCATTCCAACGACTTTGCGACCGAACGCGCCGGAATGGCCCGCGCGGACGGGCGCGTGGAGTTGGCGCACACGCCCAACCGGTTAAGGCACATTCGGCAGAAGTTTCCCCGGCGGGCGTCGGAACTGGAGGGGCGGCCGTCCACGCCTGCGCGGGTAATCAAAACCGGGCTGGACAACGGGGAGAGCGTGGCCTTCGTAACCAACCTCACCGAGGGGAGCGCCGGCGACATCAAGCGTCTGTACAAGAAGCGGTGGTCGATAGAGAAGAAATACCACACGCTTAAGAACAAGCTGAAGTTCGAGAGCGTGACCG
>Ga0209755_10003556_pt1 | contig 19389 bp, 22 predicted proteins | sample TergutCo191P1_FD_187301 | JGI IMG/M metagenome (GOLD analysis project Ga0209755, IMG submission 187301) | Cornitermes sp. P1 segment gut microbial communities from Petit-Saut dam, French Guiana - Co191P1 (SPAdes) (version 2) | ecosystem: Host-associated > Arthropoda: Insects > Digestive system...
CGCGAATACGGGCATACATCAACAACGCCGAAATAAACGCAAACGATGTTCGCGAAAAGCAGCTTTTGCAGGTAATGCTTGCATACAGAATCTTCATGCCGTTTGCGTCGATTACGATTTCCACAAGGGAGCGTGCCGTCTTTCGGGACAATGTTGTGGGGCTTGTCGCAAACAAGATTTCTGCCGGCGTAAAAGTCAGCGTCGGCGGCCATGGCGCGCAAAAAAAAGGCGACGAACAATTCGAGGTGTCCGACCCAAGGGACGTTTCGCAAATACACGCAATGATACTAAACAAAGGCCTTCAGCCCGTTTACACGGACTACATAAGGCTGATGGGGGAATAGCCATGGACAGTGTGAACGATATTGGCAAGCTTGACTTGACGCTGTATTTCGTTACGGACGGCTCCGGCAAAACCGAGGCGGAGCTTCTGGAAACGGTGCATCAGGCATGTGCGGGCGGCGTAACCCTTGTCCAGTTGCGCGAAAAGGAAAAGAGCGGCCTGGAGTATTTTACCCTTGCGGAAAAAGTAAGACGGATAACCGACTCGCACAAAATACCGCTTGTTATAGACGACAGGGTTGATATCGCGATGGCGGTGGACGCGGCGGGGGTTCACCTTGGGCAAAGCGACATGCCGGTTTATGCCGCACGAAAACTGATGGGCAAGAACAAGATAATAGGCGCAACTGCGAAAACCCTTGCCCAAGCGCAAAAGGCAAAAGAGGAAGGCGCGGACTATCTGGGGGTGGGGGCGATTTATCCCACCACGACAAAGGTTGTTACGGTTATTACCAAAGTATCTACGCTAAACGAAATCGCCGCCGAAACGGACATGCCCGTGGTTGCCATAGGCGGCCTTAACGCCTCGAACATGCACGTGCTGTACGACGGTTTGGCAAGCGGAATAGCCGTGGTTTCGGCGATCATGAAAAGCGAAAACCCTCGCGAAACCGCCGAGGCGCTGAAAGCGCAGATTGTGAAAAACTTTAAGAAGCTTGGCCCATGATAAAAGCCTGCATTTTCGACCTCGACGGCACGCTGCTGGATTCGATGGACGTGTGGCTGAACATCGACGTGGAATTTCTCAAAAAGCGCGGCATCGCCGTTCCAAAAGACTACTGCGACAAAATCCTTTCCATGGGGTTTGCCGAAGTCGCCGCCTACACAAAAGAGCGCTTCGCCCTGCCGGACACCGTAGCCGAGCTGCTTCAGGAATGGGGCGACATGGCGGCCCACGCATACGGGCACACCGTGCCGATGAAGCCGCACGCAAGGGAATACCTTTTGGGCCTTCGCAATCGCGGCTTCAAGCTTGCCGTAGCCACCAGCGCGATCCCTCGGCTTTACGAGCTCGCCCTGGAAAGGCACGGCATCCGCGACTGGTTCCACGCCGTCTGCAGCTCGGGCGAGGTGGGCTGCGGAAAATCGCGCCCGGACATCTTCCGGCTTGCGGCGCAAAAGCTCGGAGTGAGCCCCTCCGACTGCCTTGTGTTCGAGGACATTCTTGACGCGGTAAAAAGCGCTAAAAGCATTGGGATGACCGTCTGCGCCATATACGACCAAACGTCTGAAAAAGACTGGAACGAAATAAAGGCGACGGCGGACTACGCCGTCCAAAGCTTCCTGGACGCGCCAATCCATGTATAACCCGCCGGATTCCGCGACGGGAAACAGGTATCCCTGCGGTTGATTTTTTTGTGAAAAGTCAACTATAAACCGCTTGATACTTGATTCTGCTTCATGCAAAGTGGACATATAACATTTCGGAGGCACAAACATGAATGGAGTCAATTTGTCGGCGACCATCGCCGAAAAGCGGCGGGAAATGGGGATTACGCAGGACGAGCTTGCCGCGTATATCGGCGTTACAAAGGCATCGGTGTCAAAATGGGAAACCGGGCACAGCTTTCCAGACATTGCGTTTCTTCCGGTGTTGGCCGCCTATTTTGACATAAGCATTGATGACCTGGTAGGGTATTCCCCGCAGATGACGGAAAAGGATATTGACAAACTTTATCAGCGACTGGCTCTGGATTTTTCCGCAAAGCCTTTTGAGGAAGTCATAACGGAGTGCGAGGGCGTTGCAAAAAAATACTATTCCTGTTATCCGCTTCTGTATAAACTGGCGTTACTGTATGTTAACCACGCCCCTATGGCTGCCGACCAAAACCGAAGCGAGCAGGTAATAACGGAAGCGATTCGGTTTTGTGAAAGAGTTTCGGCAAACAGCAAAGATAGGGAGTTGACCCATGGGGCGATCAATATACAGGCCTCATGCCATTTGTCGTTAAAGGATGGCGGGAAGGTTTTGGAGTTGCTCGAAGAATCGTCGTTTAATACTTCGACGGAAAGAGCGCTCATAGCCCAAGCCCATCAATTGTTGGGAAACGAAGAAAAAGCGCAAGAAACATTGCAAATCGACTTGTACGAAAAATTGATGGAAATGTTTCAGTCATTGATGGTTATTTTGCAAAGCAACCTCAATAACTTGGAAATGGCCGAACCCGTCTACATTCGGGCGGAAAGTTTGGCGAGTCTGTTTAACATGAAACGCCTAAACTGCAACAATATGGCAATGATGTATTTGTTTGGGGCGCAAATGTACCAGACGGGAGAGGCTCCCGAAAAGGCAATAGCTCTTGTTACAAAATACGTGGATGTCTGTGTGCATGGCTTCTTTCCTTTTATGATACAAGGGGATGACTTTTTCGACAAGCTGGATGATTTTTTTGCAAAGAACGCAGGGGTCATGCCAAGGAGTGACGCGGTTGTTAAAAACGACATGGCTCAATATCTCCATACCCCTCTTTTTGACTCTTTGCGGGAATCACCCGAGTTTAAGAAAGCGGTTGCAAAGTTGGAAAAATTTATTGGAACTGCCGCCTAAGCTTGGGAGTTGTACGGGCGAGCTCCTCGCCCGTCATATCGCCCCTAGTCGGTTGTTCCTTGGGTTTTCCGCCTGGCTTTGTAGTTTGCCAACAGCTTGTCGTACTTTCTGCCTTCAAGCTTGTGTTTGAGGCGCAGGAGGGCAAAGCTTAGGCTGAAACAGAAAACGGTGGCCAACACAAACCAAACCCACGACCTTGGGTAATACACCGGGAACCACCCGAAAATTACCGCGAAAACCGAACATGTAAGCAGGGTGGCGAGGCACAGGAAAAAGCTCCGCCAGAAATAACGTATTCCCGGAAAAAAACGTTCCGAAAACAACAGCACGGCAAAAAAAGCCATAACAAGGGAAAACCCGGCTATCTGTAGGATGCTGGCAAACGGCATCCCCGCCCCGCCAAAATCAAAAAAAGCGGTCATGTGTATTCTTGCCTCGGACGAATAACGGACGTTCAACATCCCCACGACGCACATGGCTAGAATCGCCCATGTAAAAGTCGTTGTGAACGCGCGCAACAATGCCGTTAGAATCGACGTTTCGTTTCTTTCCTCATCCATGATATGCCTCCAATTTTCGTTTTACGGTAGCCGAGTACTGCCGCGACACCACCAGTTTTACGCCCTTCTCCATTGTAAGAACAAGCCTGCGGTCGAAGTCCGGCTCGATGGACTGTATGTGATTGATGTTGACAAGGCAGTTTTTGCTCGCCCGCAAAAAATCCATCTCGGCGAGCTTCGCTTCCAGCTCGTAAAGCCTGAAAGGGGTTTCGTACACGCCCGTTAAGGTGTACAGGAAAGTGCGCCTGTCGGTGGTTTCGATGTACGTGACATCCGAGGCCTCAAGAAGATGCTGCCGTCCGTTCATGTTTCCTGTCAGCTTTGTGTCCAGCATCCGAATTGCGGCAATAATCTTTTCGATATCATCGCTTAGGCGGCCGCACCTTATCGTGATCTCGGTCTCGGTACACCGTTCATCAGTGTTGATGATAATCTTCATGTTCCCAGTATATGCTCCTATATGTGTCGGTGCAACCAGATTCGTGGTTGAACAGACTTGCGCCGCCGGCAAGAAGCACAAGTCTTGAGGCAAAAAGAAGTTACATAAAAGGAGGGGCGTAACCTGCCGCAGCAGCAATAAATCCCGTTATTCCCATGAAAATTATCAGCAACACGAGAACTATCGGCGATATGGTTGCAACTTTTTTGTGCGCATACTTTATTGAAAAATACAGTATCCCCACAAACAATGACACCCATATCAACATTTCCGGAATCCCCCGAATTTGGTACTGGAAGGGTATTATCGTATAAATGAACCCTTCGAACGATCCCACCCCGGGGCCAAAAGTGGCCATGTATGTCAACCCGATAAGCAATCCGCCCAATTTTAGCAGGCCGTGTTTTTCCTCAAAAAGCGGTTTGCGTAACGGCAGGAATATCAAAGCGTATAACATTCCACGAAATATATTCAATGCAGGCCCAATGGCGACAAGCGGCTCGTCTATAGGGCGCATAAAGGAACCGATTGCCTCGGTTTCCCATAGCGCCTCGTAATCCATGACAAACACCGCGAAAACCCCGGCGATAAAATACGCAATCGTGTGCGCGTAAGTAACCTGCCAAAAGTATTTTGCCAAGCCCCGTTTCTGTTTTTCCATAAAGATACCGTTCCTCAAAATTGATACTGTAAAGATAGCCGTGGACAGTAATCCCGGCAATGAAACTTAGACGGAGAAAACGGCAGCTTGGACAAGAAAACCGGCAACTTGGGCAGGCAGTCGGCATACCAAGCTGCCGGTTTCCACGTAATTCGGGGCCGCAAGGTTGGGGTATTGACTTTTTCATATGTATTTGTTAGTCTGTATTGCAGAAGGTTATGGATGAACTATGAATGGGACCACGCTAAAAATCTTAGCAACATCAGGAAGCACAAGGTCAGCTTCGAGTTGGCGGTAATAGCTCTTGAAGACCCATATCGACTGTGTCTTTATGATGAAACCCACAGTCTGAATGAGGATCGTTACATTGTTTTTGGAAACGCCGAAAGGCGGATTTTGTTTGTAAGTATAGTATGGGTAGGTGAAGACGTTATCCGTATTATTTCCGCCCGACGTGCCAACAAAAATGAAATGGAGGCGTACAATGAAAACCGTTCGCTATTCTTCGGGAAACGTACCCAAGCCCACTAAGGAAGACTGGGACAGGCTCGACAGCGTGAAAGACGAAGATATTGATTACACCGATATTCCTGAAATAACGGACTTCTCCAAGTTCCGCCCTTGGGAAGAGCGGCAGATGTTCAGACCGGTTAAGGTCGCCGTTACCTGCAAACTGGATGCCGATATAGTGGCATGGCTCAAGCAAGGCGGTAGGGGCTATCAAACCCGTATGAACACCATTTTACGGGAAGCCATGGCCCATGCCCAATGAACGAACCCCTCAGCACGAATAAAACACAAAGAGCGGCGAAAATTAGGGCTTTCAAGGTTACAGACCTTTCGGGGGCTCCGTAAATGACGGCAAAGCGGTGCCGTTAAAAAAAGCCCCCCGCTGTGAGCAACGGGGGGCTTTTTTGGAAGCTTACGCTCCAAGAGCTAGGCTTGTGTCAGACCTCTAGTAGCCGTTGTCTGACAATTGGGCTAACGGTGCTCCTTCAAGCAGGCTCATCATCTCTGCAAACTCTCGGCTCATTTGGCGGCTATCTGCCGGCCTTGGGTTGGAAATGGTCAAATAACCCCCAAGGATTTCCCAATTTGCCGTGACGGCAAACCTGCTTCCCGAAAAAGTGCCACTGAGAGTGAACGTGTTCGAGGTTGCCGTCCAATAAAAATTGATATCACCTTCAAAGCTGTATCCTGTCCAGTTTGGGCGGAACGTCCATATATGTCCCACCTCCGGATGAAACCAAGCACCATGGAGCGCAGGTTGGGCGTTAACCGGGGGAGAAGGCGGGGTGGGAATAGACGGAACGTTTACACCCGGAAAGCTCGAGGGAGCATCCGGCGGCTGTGATGGCCGTGCAGGGCCTGTGCCCTCAGAGGGAGTAGAGGTGCCCAGGAATGTTGTGTTAAAAGAGCCAAACGATATACGGTTGTATACGTCGAGAGTTACCCGCCCCTCAAAATTCCGACCGCTAATAGTGGTCTCATGATTAACATGTGCGCCACTCATCGTGAAACGGATAAGGTAATCCCCAACAGTGGCAGTCGTGGAACGCAATGTGAACGAACCGTCATCGGCTATGTTATTGTTAGCGAGTACAAAGTCAAAAATGTGAGGTATGCCCAAAAGGTTTGTGGGCTCTCCGGCTCTGTCACCTGCCGTAAGCGGCGGAATCACCATAGTAGAAGGATTCGGGAAAGCCGGGCGGCCTGGGGTTGGTGCTGCGTTTAGGGTGTCCTCGTTGCCAGTACCGACAATCCTCCACGCGGTTATCCCCGTTACAGGACTGGTTGGGGTGGGATCGTGTCTAAAGTCATTGGGCACTCCCGTAACCGTTACGGTTATGCCATTGCTAACCAAGTGGCCGCGGCCTCCGCCTACACCCTGCTCGGCAGCCCTGTCGCGAACCTCAACCGAGTGGTCGCAGGAGGCAAGCATAAAGCCAAATGCCAGCATGAAAGCCAACATGCCAAAAAACTGTGTCCTTATTCTCATAAGAAAGCTCCTTTGCGGTTTTAAGTCCCGCAGACTCGTTGCAAAACCCCGTACGGGATTTTGTCTGCAAATAAAATTTGCACTTGTCGCCGCATAAGCGGGCAAAACTATTCGTCTCCGTTGTCGTATCCGTTATAGTTGCCGGCATCGGCATCGGCAACGGGGGCCGGTGCGGGAGCGGGAGCCGGGGCAGGGGCTGGAGCCGCCGCGCCGTTGTTTCCGCCAAGCCTTACGCTTACGGTAAGATCGAGCGTGATGTCGGAGAAAAGGCCGGCCAGCGCGCCCACGGAATTGTTGGCCTGGCCGGCTCCGTTCCACCAAGAATCGTTTCCGCCGGTGTCAACCTGCATCTGGTAAAGGTTGATTCTGAAGAACCGGTCCAGTATGCTGTTTAGGCCAAAACCGATAACCACGTTTTCCACCGGCGTAAAGGTCATGCCGATGCCAAGGTGCCCGGTGGCGGTTGTTCTGGAGGTGTCCCAGCCGATTCCGCTGAACGTCCAGGCGGAATGCCTTTCGGTTTCAACGTCGCTGTCCGAATGGCCTGCGGTGTTCCACTCAAAAAAGTTCAGCCCCACTCCGGTAAAGAAGGCAAGCCTTTCGGTGGGCCGAATCCTAATGCCGGCTTCCACGCCCAAGCCAAGCGTAAAGAAACTGGCCCGTGCCGGGCTGTCTTCCATGATGGAGCTGCTCCTGGACTCGCTTACGAAAGCCATGTCCATCCTGGGGCGAAAGCCCACGGCCACTACGCCGGCGTCTATGCTCTGGGCATAGTAGGCGTTAAGGCCAAGGCCCCACGCGCCGCCCTCGGCTCTTACGGAATCGGAATCCGAGCCCCACGTGAACCTGTCGTCTCGCGCAAACGCGGAACCGAAGCGCAGGCTGCCGCCTACCACGGCGGTTTCGTTAAGCTCGAACTCGGCGCCGGCGGAAAGGCCAAACGCGCCGCCGGTCCTGAGCCTGTATTCCACTTCATCATAACCTACGGTCCGACGTTGAAGAGTTGGAGTGCCGCCACCTGGTGGCGTTACATACACATACTCTTCTCGCGCGTACCATCCGCTCCATACCTCACGGTCGCGGAAGTTTACGCCGATTTGCGCGTAGGGAGCCAAGCGGCCCATCTGCATACCCCAGGTAAGCGCAAGTGAAGGGGCGCCGTGAATTATTCTGCCTGGGTCTCCGGTGGGAGGAAGAGTACCAAATTCACCGCCCGGGCCGAGGTAGCCGTCAATGCTGCGCCTTTCGGAAACGGTGTTTTGGATAAAATCGAGGCGAAAGCCCATGTTGAGGATTCCGACAAGCACCGCCAGGTTGTTTTGCCATACCGCTTCCCGCGCCCTGGCGTCTTCAAAGTCGGCACTGTCGTCCATGTGCCTGTGCCTTGCTCCGGCCGCGTTCACGAAAGAGCCGCCGTAGTAAAGGCCCAGGTAAAAGGCGTTGAATGTGTGGCCAAACCCAAAGCTAATCTGATGCCTGTGCGGGGTTATGAAATCGGTGTCTTCCACAAAACCCTGGGCAGGGAAGCCGCCCAGAAAAAAGAAGGTGCCGATTTCGGGGTTGTGGAACCTTGGATCGAGGAAATTATCCACGTCCGAAGTGAACCTTCCCGCGCTGTAACGGGCCTCGGTAGACATCGTGGGCACGGCGTCAAAATTGTGAAAAACATCGGGAGCCTCCCCCGGAACCGGAGGCGGGGGGAAGCTTTGCGCCCAGACTATGCCGCCCACCGCCATGATTGCGGCAAACAACAAGACAACTTTTTTCATCATACTGTGTACTCCTTTCGCGGTGTTATAGCCTCCGCAGGCTTTATTTGCTGTTCCCATACGGGAAACATATTTCAACAAAGCTTTACGGCCACAACCTGCTCCGAATGACATTCGGGATCCGAAAACCCGGTTTTTGGCCCAAAAGCCCTGTATCAATCGTTGATCACACCTCGTTTTGCTAAAATACTTATAAGACGATGGGGTTCCTTCCCAAGAAAGAACATAGCATTTTGTTTGAATATTTGTCAAGCCGCGGCATGGCGGTTAAATGCAGTGGCCCGCGGGATTTGGGCGCGGTTCCTTGACTAAACGCGCGGTTACGGATTATAGTAGAGTAGGGTCAGGTAATGTTGCAACTTTATTTTCTGTCGATATTGTGTAATGGAATCGCCGGCTCCCTGTTCGTCTTCGGGGATACCTTGGGGGACGGGACCGCCGAGGGCGGCACGAAGCCGCCGTCCTTCAACGGCGGCTTCCGGCTGATTGTCGGTATAGTGGCGTTCGTAACGGGCTTTCTTAAGCTCCTTGCGCCCGTAAGGGGAATAGCCATCCTGGGGGACCTGCTTCCGGCCGCGGCGGGCATGGTTTCCGGCTTTATGCTGATATACGGCTTCTGGCGCGGCAACGGCTCGGGGCTCGGAGGCGAGGGCAGGCTCGAGGTCGTCGGCGACACGCTGCTCAGGTTCAAAAAACAGATCGGCGTGGTCTGTATCGCCGCCGCGGTGCTGCACTTCCTGTTTTACCAGGCGCTGTTCCTCTAAAAGACGGGCGTTTTTTCGATGGCGGACGCTTTGCCGCGGCCCGGGAGATCCGTGGCGGGCATCGCCGTGGACGGAACGCGGCTCTTTATAGCCCGCAGGAAGCCGGGCGGAAGCCTTGGCGGGAAGTGGGAGTTCCCCGGCGGCAAGGCCGAGGAAGGGGAAACCGACGAGGCCGCCCTCAAAAGGGAATACCTTGAGGAGTTCGGGGTCGCCGTGGAGGTGGGCCCTTTGCTGGCGGACGCGGGGTTTTCCCACAGGGGAAGGCCGTTTTCGTTGAACGCCTACAGGATTTTCTTTGGGTCGCTGGACTTCAGGATGTCGGAACACGTCGAATGGCGGTGGGCCTCCTGCGACGAAATCGAGGCCGGCGGCGGCTTCGCCGATTCCGACCTCCTCCTGCTTCCGGCTCTTAGGGGGGCCATTTCAACCGTATGAAAGCACGATTCGTATATGTCGCCGTTCCGGTCTGCGCCATGCTTTTTGCCCTGACGTTTGCCGTGTCCTGCATCGGCAGGAGAAACGAAGCGGCGGTATCGCCGCCGGAGACCGCGCCGCTCTCGCAGTCTTACGTGGGCTACGGCGTGGTAAACGTTCTGTATACGCGCCTAAGCACGGAAACCACCGCGTACAGCGCGTCGTCGGGCCATGCCAGGCTGGGAACGGTGGTCCGCATCCACGAGCGGCGGCTGGTAAGGGAGGGCGGCAGAAATGAGTCCTGGCTGCGCGTAGAGGCCGAATCCGAGGGCTGGATACGGGAGGAGCTTATAAACGTGTACAGCAACGTTTCGCAGGCCCGCACCGCGGCCGAGACCATGCGCTAGGGTTCAGGCTTCGGCCCGGCTTGGGGCCTTTTCGCCAGTTTCGGAGAAAAACGGTCGTGCGGCAAACTTTTCGCCTGTTTCAGAGAAAAATCACTTGAGCCGTTTTTCGCCGTGGCGCAATACAGCCCGATAGCTGCGCCATCGTCGCCCTGCGGCTTGACGGTGATGCCCGGATGAATGCCGTTCTGTCGCCCCCCCGGCGGAAATTCGGTTGGCAGAATCCCGAAAAAAGCGTACAATGTTACAGGCCCTTTTGAGGGGCCGCGTTCACAAATAGCTTTCTTTTTTTGGAGGATGAAAGAAATGGAAAAGCGCATTAATAAACATGTTTTCACTTGGGTTGGGGCATTTCTCTTTGGGGAAATTGGCGTTGACAGATTCATGAGGGGCCAAATTGGTATTGGCATCCTCAAGCTTATTCTTTGTGGCTTATGTGTTACCGTGGCTTCTCTTGTGGCTGTTTTCACTTTGGGCATAGGTACTTTCCTGATTCCTGTCTTTATGGCTCCGATTTATATCTGGTGGTTCATTGACTGGATTATTGCCCTCACCAAACTTGGCCAGTACAAAAGCGATTTTGTATTTATTGGCGGAGGATGGGCTGCAGCAGATGGGACTGTACGGGAAACAGAACAGGTACGTATGCCACCCCCAGACATTCCTGTATTCCCCCCTCTCTCCGTTAAAGCAGTTGTTGCTGTTGGCATAGGCGCGGCGCTTATGTTCGTGCTTATGCGCTTTGTGACCGTTCCCACCGGGGTTCCCAACGTTAACGTGAACTTGGGTATCGCCGTCCTTGGGCTCTTTGCCGCCGTCTTCGGCCCCGTGGCGGGCTTTCTAATTGGTTTTATTGGCCATACCCTGGTGGATTTGACCTGGGGCTGGGGCGTATGGTGGACTTGGGTGGTTTGCTCGGCCTTGTTCGGGTTTTCAGTTGGTTTATTTCGAAAGCTTTACCCTATCGAGGAAGGGTATTTCGGGCTTAGGCAGATCGTAGGCTTCAACATCGTACAGGCGTTAACCAACATCGTGGTCTGGATCGGCATAGCTCCGACCTTGGACGTGCTTATCAACCAGCGCCCCGCCAACCTGGTCTACACCCAGGGCGTTACCGTGGCCGCCATCAATATAGCTTCGGTGCTTGTTTTGGGAACGCTCCTGTCGGTGGGCTATGCCAAAACCAGGACGCGGGCCGGAAGCCTCAAGGCGGAGTAGGGGCGTTGACGGGCCGGGAGGATACGGGGAGCTGCGTCGTATCGTTTGAACAGTTTTCTTTCCGGTACAAAGCCCAGACCGAACCCACCTTGATCGACATAAACCTGAAGGTGCGCCGGGGCGAGAAGATTCTTGTCCTTGGCCCTTCGGGTTCCGGCAAGTCCACGCTCGTCCACTGCATAAACGGGATCATCCCGCACGCCTTCAAGGGGGAAAGCTCGGGGAAGCTTTGCCTTGACGGGAACGACTCGGCCGGCTTAGACATTTTCGAGACCTCAAAAATAACCGGCACCGTCCTGCAGGACACGGACGGGCAGTTCGTCGGGCTTACCGCCGCGGAGGACATCGCCTTTTCCCCCGAAAACGACTGCGTGCCCACTGAAGAAATGCGCGCGCTTGTGCGCAAAACCGCCAAGCTGGTGGACATGGAGGCGCACCTCGGCAAAAGCCCCCACGACCTTTCCGGCGGGCAGAAGCAGCGAATCTCCCTTGCGGGCGTTCTTGTGGACGACGTTGAAATCCTTCTGTTCGACGAGCCCCTTGCAAACCTTGATCCCGCCGCCGGAAAGGACGCGATAGAGCTTATCGACGATCTCCACCGGAAAACCGGAAAGACAATCGTAATCGTGGAACACCGGCTGGAAGACGTTCTGCACCGCCCCGTGGACAGGATTGTGGTGATGGACAAGGGCCGGATAGTGGCGGACAAGGCGCCGGCGGAGCTGCTTGTTTCGGGCATGTTGGGGAAAACGGGCATCCGCGAGCCGCTGTACCTGAGCGCCCTTGCCTACGCGGGAATACCGGTGGATGCCGGCATGGAGCCGCAAAACCCGGCCACGCTTAAAATCGGCGACTACGGCCCGCTCGCCGAATGGGACGGACGGCAGGCCCTGCCGCAGCTTCCGGAACGCGAAGACGCGCGCCGCGGCCTGGAAATAAGCGGGCTGAGTTTCCGCTACGCAGGGCAAAGCTCCGAGGCCCTCAAGGGGGTTTCCTTTTCCGTGGCCCCCGGCGAGTGCGTCGGGCTTGTGGGCAGGAACGGGTCGGGGAAGTCCACGGCGGCGAAGTGCGTATGCGGTTTTGTCCGCCCCTGTTCCGGAACGGTTTTCTGCGAGGGGCGGGACACGGCGGGCCTGTCCATAATGGAAAGGGCCGAAAAAATCGGCTACGTGATGCAGAACCCAAACCAGATGATTTCCTTCCCTATGATCTACGACGAAACCGCCTTCGGGCTCAGGATGCGCGGCGTTCCGGAAAGCGGCGTAAAGGCCGGCGTGCACGAGGCCCTTGGAGTCTGCGGGCTGTACCCGTTCAGAAACTGGCCGGTAAACGCCCTCAGCTACGGCCAGAAAAAACGCCTTACCATAGCCTCGATTCTGGCGCTTAGGCCGTCGTACATGATTCTGGACGAGCCGACGGCGGGGCAGGACTACCGGCACTACACCGAGTTTATGGAGTTCCTTTTGGGCCTCAACCAAAAGCTCGGGATATCGCTTTTGCTCATAACCCACGACATGCACCTCATGCTGGAGTACACGTCCCGCGCGGTGGTGCTTTCCGAAGGGGAATGCATCGCGGACCAAGAGCCGTTTCAGGTGCTTACCGACGACGGCATAATCGAAAAGGCAAGCTTGAAACGCACAAGCCTGTACGACCTTGCGCTAAACGCCGGGCTTCCGGACCCGCGCGGCTTTGTCGGGCGGTACATAGCTTTCGACAGGCAAAAAAAGGGCATCCGTTTTCAAAAGGAGGGCGCATGACGGGCAGGCGCATGCTGGCATACATAGACGAAGCTTCGCCCGTGCACTCGCTTTGCGGCGCGACCAAGCTTGTAGTCTTTCTTTTGTGGTCGGTTTTGGTGATGGTGAGCTTCCACACGCCGCTGCTCACCGCGATAGCGGTTTTGGGCCTGGTTCTTTTCCGCGTCTCGAAAATCCGCTTTTCCGACATCTCCTTTCTCGTCAAGCTTATGTCCGTCTTCCTTGCCCTGAACCTCGTGGCGGTCTACGTTTTTTCCCCCGAAGAGGGCGTGGTTATCTACGGAACCAGAAACGTCATTTGGGAAGGCGCGGGGCGTTTTACCCTTACCTGGGAGCAGGTTTTCTACTCGTTCAACATCTTCCTGAAGTACATCACGATTATCCCCCCGGCGCTGCTGCTTATCGTGACCACCCACCCGAGCGAGTTTTCCGCGTCGCTGAACCGCATCGGCGTTCCCTACACGGCGGCCTACGCGGTGAGCCTTACCCTGCGCTACATCCCCGACATACAGCGCGACTTCGAGGCGATTTCCCAGTCGCAGCAGGCCCGCGGGCTGGAGCTTTCGCGAAAGGCCTCGTGGTTCAGGCGCTTCAGGCGGGCAGTCCCCCTCCTTCTGCCGCTGATTTTTTCCTCGCTGGACCGCATCGACGTTATAAGCCGCGCCATGGAGCTGCGGGGCTTCGGCAAGCACAAAAAGCGAAGCTGGTACTCGTTTAAGCCCTTTTCCCTCGCGGACAAGCTTACCCTCGCCGTAAGCTTCGCGGTTTTCGCCTTCGGGATATGGCTGACCTTTCGCGACGGCAACCGCTTTTTCAACCCGTTTGTGTGATCTGGACAGCCAAAGGGCCATCTGCTAACATAGGTTGGGCCTTGCCTGGTTTTAGCTTTGCAAGGGCAGGAGCAACTACGACGAACGTGAACCAAGGGGGTTCGGACATGACGAGGAAAGCTTTGAAAGCCGCGCCGATTGTTGCGCTGGCGGCGCTGGTTTTGGCGGGATGCGCAACGAGGGTTCAGCTTCAGGTGAACAGAACGCCTACCCTGGACACCATGGGGATTCGGCGCGTCGCCGTCATGCCCTTTCAGCCCGCTTTTATGACGGCCGAACATACGGCGATAGCCAACGGAATCACCACCCAGGCAAACAGCAGAATCCAGGCGACGAACGCCTTTACGATGGTAAGCGCCGCTACGGTCAACTCCGCCAGGTCGAGGGGCGTGGGCATAGAAAACTACGTGGACGCCCTGTTTACCGGGCGGGTAACCCACTTTGTCGCGAACACGGCCCAAAGGCAGGAGCAAAGGCGCGACAGGGCCACCGGCGTTACGGAAACGCACACGTTTTACTTTCGGGAAGTGGAGGTCGCCTTTGAGTATTATTTTGTGAGGGCGCACGACGGGGTCATCATTGGGCCAGTTGCCAGAAGGGGGCGCAGATCCGCCAGAAACGACAACAGAAACAACCTTGTGCCCGAGATGGAGCTTGCCGGCAGGATTATCTCGGATCAGCTTAGGCTGCTTTACCGCGACGTTGCCCCTTACACCATAAGGGTTTCCCGTTCGTTGGAAAGGGAGCCGAACAGGGAGCTGCGGCCGCAGATGGACGCGGCGCTGGCCCATGTAAGGGGGCAGAACTATATAGCCGCCCGCCAGTCCTACATCGCCATTTGGGAATCGCACGGGAGCATCGCCGCCGCGATAAACGCGTCGATCCTTTACGAGGCGGTCGGGGAAACCGAGAACGCGGTGTTTTTTATGGAACACGTTTTTGCCGCGACCGGCGCGCCAAGGGCAAGCCAGGTGCTTGCCCGCCTGAACAGGGAGCTGGCGGAGCAGACGGGCGTGGAGGCGTTTGACGACGCAAGAACCGTGGCGGAAAGGGTTACCGAGCACGCAATCAGCGAGGTAAGGCGCGTTCTTCCGGAAACCGCAAGGGTTTGGGTGCACAACGATGCCGCGGCGCATCAAGTCCTTGTAACCGACGTCATCGACAACATGATTTCCGTGTTTCTGTCTTACGGTACCCCCGTTGTCGAACGGCAGCTTATAGACCTTGTTTTGGTTGAGCAAAACCTGCACATGGACGGCGCGGTAAGCGACAGCGACTTTGTAAGCATAGGCAACCTTGCCGGGGCAAACACGATTGTCATTGTAGGCATAACCGGCACCGGCGGCGCACGCCGTTTGCAGGTTCGCGTGCTGGATATTTCCACAGGTACCGTGATAATGCAGAGCGGTACGGGCAGCGAATGGAGGATGTAAGGGCCTAGCGCAAGCTGTACGTTTTAACACCCCGTCGGTCGGCGGGGTGTTTTTTTATGTTTCTTGCGTTGGGATATTTCTACGAAAATCGTAGAAATTTGCTTATATATGGTGCCTTTCAATGTAAATCATGGAAAATGCTTGGTTTGCCATGCAATTTATGAAAATCGTAGAAAATATCTGATTTTACCTAATATTTGCTAAAATCGTGGAAAATGCTCTATTCTCCATGTCTATCTACCAAGATCGTGGAAACGCTTGATTTTTCCTGTTGTTCCACTAAAATCGCGTAAAATATCCGATTTCGCCTGATATCTGCTAAAACAGTAGAAAGCGCTCGGTTTTATGCCATTCTGCTAAAATCGTGTAAACATCTTGATTTTCCCTGTCAATCTATTAAAATCGTAGATACCATGGAAAAGAAGGGCGAGATACCCGAAAAGAAGACGATTTCCCGGCCTGACTACTTTGCAAGCCTTGAACGGCACAGGCTTACCCCCGACCTCATCAAAATAGTGACCGGGGTTCGCCGTTGCGGAAAATCCACCCTCCTAAGGATGTATCAGGATAAGCTCCGTTCCGACGGCGTAAAAAACGGGCAGATACTCGCCATCAACCTTGAGGACATGGCAAGCAAAGAGCTTCTGGACGGCGCGAAGCTCCACGAGTTCGTGGAGGCGCATACCGTGAAAGACAAGCAGAACTACGTCTTTCTGGACGAAATCCAGCTTGTTTCGAACTTCGGCGAGACGATAAACAGCTTGCGCTTGCGTGAAAACATAGACCTGTACGTAACGGGCTCAAATTCCTCGCTTTTGTCCAGCAGGCTGCCGAAGATTCTCGGCGGGCGGTATATACAGATACACATGTTCCCGCTTTCGTTTAAAGAATATGCGTCCGCGTTTCCGGAGCCTCAGAAGCACCATACCGACCTCGTTTTCCAGCATTACCTTGAGTACAGCTCCTTCCCCGAAGCTTTTAGGTACTTGGCACAATGGGACAAACAGGGGGTGCGCGAGTACCTTTCGCACATTTACGAAAGCATCATAATGCGCGACGTTATGCAATGCGACGACGTAAAAGAGCTCCCCCAGCTTACCCGCGTGGTCAGTTTCCTTTTCAGCAATATCGGAAGCGAAACCTCCATAAACAACATGGTGGGCGTCATAAACAACGAGTTCAAGCTAAAGCCGAACAGCAAGCCGCTCTACGCCCCCATGCTGGAAAAATACCTTGAAGCCCTGCTTGACTGCTTCGTGTTTTACAGGGCCGAAAGGCAGCACTTGAGCGGCAAGGAGCTCCTGCGGACAAACTCCAAGTACTACGCGGTGGATGTGGGCCTGCGCTACCACCTGCTTGGCGGAACGGCGCGCACGGACGCGGGGCACGTTTTGGAAAACGTCGTCTATCTGGAGCTTTTGCGGCGCGGATACAAGGTGAAGGTGGGCAGGATAAACGACAAGGAGATCGACTTCGTGGCCTGGAAGCCCGGCGACCGGTTCGAGTATTACCAGGTGGCCCAAAGCGTTATGGATGAAACCACGCTTGAGCGGGAGCTTGCCCCCCTGCTGGCCGTAAAGGACAGCTACCCTAAATTCCTGCTGACCAGGGATTACGACCGGAGCGTTTACAAAGGCATACGGCACCTCAACGTACTGGACTGGCTGCTTGGCAACGACTCCGCCCTGCAGCCGGCCTGATCGCGGCCTTGCGCTTCTTTCGCAAAAAATGCCCGGCAATGCCGTAATGGGCTACAAGTCTCTAGACAAAACCCACACGAATTTGCTAAAATGTACCCTGTATGTCAGGTTCGTTCGTGGAGCCGGGGGTAAACTCAGGAAGGTTTCCAAGTAGCCAGTGAGGAGGTCAGTTGTCGGATAAGGATTTACGCATTAACGAACAGATTCGGGTACGAGAGGTACGCCTAATCCAGGACGGCGGGGAACGCCAGGGGATAATGGCCACCTTGGAAGCGCTTCAGCTTGCGCGGGAAGCGGGCCTGGATTTGGTAGAGGTTGCCCCACAGGCGGTTCCGCCGGTGGTAAAAATCTTGGATTATGGCAAGTTCAAGTTCGAGAACGAGAAGCGGGTTCGGGATTCCAAGAAGAAGCAGAAGCTTCTCAAACTGAAGGAAATCCGGATGCAGCCGAAAATCGACGACCACGATCTGGACTTTAAGTCCAAGCACGTAAGGGAATTTCTTGCGGACGGCAACAAGGTCAAGGTTACGATCAGGTTTAGGGGGCGGGAGCTTGCCCATACCGAGTTGGGACTGGACGTGCTGAAAGACGTTCTTGCAAGAATTGAGGGCGAATACGTTATGGACAAATCGCCGGCTATGGAAGGGCGGTTTATGTCCATGGTTTTAAGCCCCAAGTCAAAAAAACAGGGGAGCGGCGGCTCCCAGGCTCCGGCCACGGGAACGGCCGGCCAATAGAAAGCGGCGGTTCTGTCAGAACCGTGTTCCCGGGAATTTTATAGCAGAGGTGGCGTCATGCCAAAAATGAAAACGAAGAAAAGCGCGTCCAAGCGCTTTAGCTTTACCGGAACCGGAAAGGTCAAGTACAAAAAACAGAACCTTCGCCATATCCTGACCAAAAAGTCGGCCAAGCGAAAGCGGAATTTGCGGCACGCGGGGATACTTTCCGCCGACAACGTGCCGACGATTAGAAAACAGATGATGCCCTACGGTTAAGGGCGGATTATAAAGAGGTAAGGTATGCCAAGAGCAGTTGACGGTTCCAGAAGAAAGGACCACCGAAAAAAGATACTCAAACAGGCGAAAGGCTTTTGGGGCCGAAGAAGCACGAACTACAAAGCCGCCAAAGACGCGGTTACCAAAGCGCTTTCCTATGCCTACCGCGACAGGCGCGATCGGAAAGGCGATTTCCGCAGGCTGTGGATCATCAGAATCAACGCCGCCTGCCGCGAGGAAGGGCTTTCGTATTCCAGGCTTATAGCCGGCCTAAACAAAGCGGGGATAATAATAGACCGCAAGGCGCTTGCCCACCTTGCCGTGGAAGACGCCCAGGCTTTCAAGGCGGTAGTGGAAAAGGCGAAAGCCGCGCTTGCGTCGGACTGAAAGCCTGCGGGAACCGCCGATTCCGTTGTTCATTCAGCGGTTTCCTGGGGTTTTATGAAACCGTTTAAGGCCGGTTCGGTTTTGGCGGCTCAAATAACGGGGATGTCAAAAGGAGGTGGTCGCGCGTTTCGGCGTTGCCTTGTTTCGTAACCTGACGGGTAACGACGCGTGGCCGCGTCCCGATTGCGGATCGACCGCCCTATGCCAGGTTGGCGGGTGGCCCCGGCCAGGGAGAAAACAATGATAAACTTTGAGCAGGTCAAGCTGCTGGAGGAAAAGGTAGCGAAAGCCATCGATTATGTCGAGCGGCTTACCAGGGATAAAAACGCCCTGCTCCAGCAGGAAGCGGAGCTGAAGACTAGGCTGGGATCCTTTCAAAAGCAGGAAACGGAACAAAAGGCCAGGCTGGAGTCTTACCAAAAGCAGGAAGCCGAGCTGAAAGCCAGGCTGGAGTCCTTCCAGAAGCAGGAGGCCGAGCTAAAGACCAGGCTGGAATCCTACCAAACCAGAATCGACGAGCTCGAGGTGCTGGTGGTGCGCTTCAAGGAAGACCAGGGCAAGATAGAGGAAAGCATCCTTTCCGCGCTGGACAGGCTAAACCAGTTCGAGAAGGACATCGAGAAAAGCCTGAAGGAAAAACCCAAGGCGGACAAAGGGCCCGTGCGTCATGTGCAGGAAGAGAAAGCCGAGGACGACGAAGACGACTTGGAGTTTGGGCCCGAGGAGGCCGCCCAGGAAAACGACGACGAAGAAGACGAAGCTTCCGACGACGGCGAGGAACCGATAAACGAAAACCCGGACGAGGATATTCCCGATCCCCTGGCGGAAACGCCGGACGACGACGAAGACGACGAAGCTTTGGCGGACGACGATTCGCGGGCGAAGGGCGGAGAGCTGGACATTTTTTAGGAAGGCAGAATGGCTGTAGATAGCGACGAAAGCTCCTTCCCGGAATCCGGCCCAAAGTCCGTCCGCCACGATCTTGTCATCAACATTCTTGGGGCCAGCTATACCATAACCACGGACGAAGACCCAAAGTACCTGAACGAGGTTCTGGAGCAGTTCAAGCTCGCCGTGGCAAGAACCCAAAACATTCCGGGCATAACGGACAAAGACCCGCCCCTGAAGCTCGCCATCCTTACCGGCTTTTTGCTGTGTTACGACAT
>Ga0209755_10003557_pt1 | contig 19388 bp, 13 predicted proteins | sample TergutCo191P1_FD_187301 | JGI IMG/M metagenome (GOLD analysis project Ga0209755, IMG submission 187301) | Cornitermes sp. P1 segment gut microbial communities from Petit-Saut dam, French Guiana - Co191P1 (SPAdes) (version 2) | ecosystem: Host-associated > Arthropoda: Insects > Digestive system...
TAACAGAAAGGAGTACCAGAAGCATTTCCTGGGGGTAAAGGCGGCCGGTGCATAAGGCTGACAACCTTACCACCATCCTGTGCCATTGTCATGAAATCTGGGAACCTTAACTTCCTGGAACCCTCTGGGCCACTCCAGGCCTGCAACAGGACTGCTTTACCTTTACCTTTAAGACATCAGTTACCATTCCAGGTCATTTGTACTGGTCATTTTGGGTTAGAGGGTAGCAGAGTCTTCATATACATATATTTTTTGTTTTAATGAAAGTGACTGGTTGCAAATGGCCTGCTTGGTAAGTTGTTTACTAGTTTATGTTGTGCATTGAAAGTTCAGTGTGGGAACTTGTTTGTTGAATAGCTTTTTCAAAGTTTGTATAAAGAAATATGAACTGGTAGGAGATATCAAAATTATTAGTAAGTTCTGTTATGAGTATCCACTTTGTGTGATGTAGTTGGAAACTGAACTGTGAATATGCAAGTTCAATACTATACTTGGCTGGCATACATTTTTTTCAGAGACTTTTACATGTTTTAATTCAAACTTGTGCATGGGATTGCAGGTGAAGAATCAGCCAGAACCAGAGGAAGATAAGGCACAAGACAAAGTGAAAGAGTTTTTCCTCAAGATTGCGGGAGAAGATATGGAAGTTGACTGGATGGAGCTGAAGGAGATCTTGGATTATGCCATGAGGAATGGTAATTTCTTGTGGTCACATGTGCTGAATTTTACCTTGCTGTCTGTATTTCAGGGATGTAACACGGGTCCAAACTACATGAATACCATTTATGTGTGTGTTGATATCTGGCTATGTGCACATTGAATGTCAGTTAGGCTACAATAATTGTTAAAATGCTCATTTAGACAGACTGTTGTGGCAACAAAGTTTTGTTCATGAGTGATGCTTTGAGTCGCACAAAAGATTAAAATGTTGGTTTGCTCAGGAATATCTAGGGATCTATCCAGTACTGCTGGGAGCAGTACGACTGAAAAGATCTCATTGTTGCATGAGCAGCTGTTTTGCAATAAGATCATTCCATGTCAAATGAACAGACCAGGGACAACTGTTTGCTGACTGTTCTGAGTGTAAGAAAATTGTGTAGTCATGTTGGGTCTCTGTAGGTAGTGAAATATATGAGATATTACCTTCCTTTGTCCACTAATTGCAGATGTATTTTGTATTTATCAGCAGCACATAGTACTCTAGGTTCAGAACATTTCAATGAAGTGCAAGGTGGCCATGTCAACTGCTGTGTTGATTTGATATGGAATGAATGACCCCAGATTAGATTCCTGGTATTTAACACATCCTGTGTTGATGGAAATACAAACAGATTGAGCTGCATGATGTGTGGAACACAGGACATCCTGGGGTTCTATATAGCAGTATACAGCAGTGCATGAAGGAACTGAAATGTACACTGCATCAGATTTTAAGTTTTTGGTTTCTGGTGACAGTTTCTTAAGAGTAGACTGCCACTTTGTGATCTGTGATGTGTAGTTTTGTCAGGATGTGTGGTAAACTTGTGTGGAATGTTGTGTTTGTGTGTAGTTTGGCCGAGTTACATCCTGCTCCTTTTGAGAGGGCTGCCAGTCACTGCACCCTGAACAGGCGGTTGTTCTGTTTTGAAATGTTTTGGACCAAGTTATTTACAGTTTTCCCTTTTTCACTAAACAGTTTTGATATTCATATTTGTTATTACATTAAGTATTATTGAAATAAAAATATTTTCCATTGACTGGGGAGGGGGGTATGGTTCATGACTGATAGTGGACAGGAACAGGGAGTTTTATATTTGCAGCATACCTGGGACTTTACGTTCTCATACTTTGGAGCAGTGACATCTTCACCTTTAGTTTCTTTCTTAGTATAGCAGCCTTGAGCAGGTGGTTGCCTTTAGTTCATGGAGCATTAAAATTGACAGTGCTGTGCTGGCGGCTGCTTTCAAGTGGAATAATAATTGTTCTTTGGGTGGTTCTTAACCTTGTATGATCCAGGAGAATATGGCAGTGAATGTAAAGAAAGTAGGGATGTGCAAACACTTCCATTTTTGGACTTGTGGTCTACTTTTTCTGCAGCACTTTGCAAGAGTGTACAAAATGAAGACATATGGAGGAATCATATTTTTGTATGTTTCTTGTTTGAGACTATTCAGTGGCATTTAAACGAAGGTGTGTATGGGTGGTCAAAACACAACATTAATGAGTGAATTTGATGTTTATTTTTATCATTCTTACAAAATGCTAAAACAAGTGTGAGATTTGAGGTTCCCAGAGTGCTGTTGCTGAAGTTTCATGACTGTTGGAATTTTATGCTGTAGCTTTTAAAACACCCCCAAGTTGCCACAGCAGGTGCCTAATGGTGTCAGTGAAGCCTGGACTACTGTACTGTACCCCAGCTGATTATTGTCCTTTGTGTGGCCCACCCATCCAAGTTGCCTTGGTGGACACCTGACAGTGACAGCACAGCCCAGACCACTGCATGTTGCCTCATTTAATATACTTTAACAGAATTGTAAATTATATTTGGATTTAACCATTCTTATTCCTCCTGCTATTATCATTCAGCCAGGCTCCACAGTCTTTTTGCATCTCATGTTACTGGTCTCCCACCCACCCTTTTCCTGATTGTCACCATGTAACATAGCATTCATATGTGACTGTTGTCCTGCTGTGTGCATCCTTACCAGCGCACTGAGGCATTGTCCAGTGTACATCATTGCCACCCATTGGTTTGTCACACACTTTGCCCTTTCATCAATCATATCGTCTGTATGTATATAACATACCCAGATCTTCCTGCACATCCACTTTTTGTTGACTCTCCCTGAAGATGAGTACAATCCTTCAAGGCATCAGGAATTTGAAGCTTCCATTCATCTGGGATGTGATGCTGTGTCACAACCCAGACAGCAGAATCCTTGATTACTGTGACAACCTCAACAGTTGCATGGTTCACCTCAATGGGGAGGCTACTCTGCAATGCATTTTGGAAAGCTTTGAAAAGATTGTTCATTTTACCTTTGAACCTTTGATGAGGGAGATTAATACTCTCCTTTAAGAAGTCAGGAACCATAAACACAGCATCCCAGAAGGTTGGGATCACCAATTACACTGCTGTGAACACCTCAGAAATCTCACATCATGAACTGCATACAAACAACACAGTGTAACATCCCAGGAGACTTGAATCTCTGGCTGAAATCAGACTTTCTCTAGTTTCTTGACTGTAGTTATATCGTATTAAAAATTGGTGCATGACATAAAATAGAGGTCTCACTAATATCTGGGACTTCTGTTGGAAATATTTTTTGATGTGGTTAATACTCTGTGAAATACAAAGAAAATACTCTCTCAGAACAGCTGTTTGACAACAGATTTGTATTTGATATTAATGAATATAAAGGTTATTCAGGTATGCAGTAATGCGTGTGATGAATTACACAAATATGTGCAGTCCCTTGGTGTCTGCCTTTTCTCTCCAGAATTCATTTCTGAGAATTTGTATTTAGCTAGGAAAGCTCAGTCAGTATAGTGGTTAGTTTATGGGCTGATTGACCAAGGAATATGGGTTTAATGGTTCTCCTCTTCCAAGCATCCATACTGAATGGGTCCAACCCAGTCTCCTCTCCATTAGATGATAGGCACTATATCTTTGGAGGTAAAGTGGCCAGGGCATGAAGGTTGAGAATTCACGGCATCTTTCTCCATGGCTTCATGTATATTTGTAGTATAGTGCTTAATTAAGTACAGGGAGAACTTTGCTGTTCCCAAGCCAGAGAGTCTTTCAGACAAAATGTGTAACCATTGGTGATACAAACTTTGTCACAAGCATTCCTTCAGAATGCTACATGTTGAATCTCTCGTGTCAAGTGTACCTAATTTGTGGTATGTAGAGAGGGCCTTTTTTAGGCTTTGTGGGTAGAAAATTCAAAGCTTTAAGCCATGATGAAGACAAAACTGGATGTTTGCATATCCCTAACAGAGAGCCCAAGTGTGTGTGGTGACAAATGGCAGAAGGCATTTCATAATTGTGGACCTTTGAGCCTGCTTAAGATCATGGTGTTGGTGTCACTGGATCATGCAGGGTTTTGCAGAAAGTAATGAGAGACTTCTGTTTTTTAGAACATTGTAAGTCGGTATTTAGCAGTCACTTGGTAGTTCCTGTTATAACAATTCTTGGCACAACTTACGCATGCTGGTGGGCACTGCTTTACATGTGTGATATTGCCCACACCTGTCATCAGAATGGGTGTGCACTATATGGTCAACACCCTTATTTACAGCAGTTATAGTAAACAAGTTGTCTCACGTGGTGCATGGGGGATTCCACGTGGTATGTGTCTTTTCTGCATCATCTGGTGAAGAAGTAATTAATGTTCATTAATTGTGACTGTCATGGTTGACTGATTCATAATTACCAAACTACTGCTTGAAAATGTTGACTTGTGCAGGATTACCACATTTTTAGATCTGGCTGGAATACTGTTAAACTTTCCTTCCAGTTCTGCTGGTTTTTGTGTGAGGAACAAAACGTATTGTGCCATACATACAGCATAAAGTGTTACATATTAATAGTGAGACCATTCTATAGGCTGTGACATAAACCACAAGAACACAGATAAGCCATCTGCCACTTTCAGAATTTATAACTATGTGTATTTCATACATGAAAGAACACTGAAAGCTTCCACCCATTGGTATCAGTCAGCCATCAGCCCACAGTTCGAAATAATATTTCTCAGATGTGCTACTAACAGGTATACAGCATGAATAATACTAAGCTGTTATATTCGGCATGAGTACATAACAGAGTTTGCTGTAGTGGCAGAGCTCTTGTCTGATGTTTCTGAAACACAGTTTCATAACACTGTAATCCTTGTAAGTAGTAAAGAGAGGTTCTGGTTTTCTGCAATAGAAATACTTCCCTACTCACACATGATCACTGAACAAGCACAGAGGGTTTATGCAGAATACTTTATTGTATGTTTTATGATTTTGTTACATGAAAGTAAACACTGGAGGATATATGCAAATTTGTGTGAAAAGTATTTTGAACGTAATTGAACATATTTTTCCCCCCCACAATCTGGTATGATTTGCTGAATTAGATGGAGAAAAAGAAACCATTGTTGTGACTTGGAGCTACTTTGTTTTGTGATTGAAATTTGTCCATTATGTTTGTGGTCTGACTTGGTTTTGTCTTCCATGACACTCATTTGCCATCAAGTTTCAAAAAAATTTATCTTTTGTGAGGTAGTGGTAACTGCTCTGTGATTAGAATTGGTAACAGTCAGCCTGTTCATCTGATTAGTGAATTGTGAACACAATGAATGCCATTGTACAGTTTTTTTTTTTTAAGTGAGGCATCCCTGTTGTGTTTTATATGTTCAATATATGTAGTGTAAAATTATAAAATTACATAGTCATACACAACTCTCAGTTTATTAGAAGTCTTAGTTGTATTCTAGCTACATGTTTCGGCTTGTATACAGAGCTGTATACAGAAAGTTACGAGATCTTGTAACTTTCAAAGCACCAACAATTGTACATACAAACCATTCTAAAAACTAGTCTGAAGATGGCTCTGTATACGAGCCAAAACATATAGCTATAAATACGACAACTTCTAATAAACTGAGAGTTGTGTATGACTATGTAATTTTATAATTTTCTTATTTTATGCTATATATATTGGCCCTTGTACAGAGTGCTGCTTGACAAGAGGCTAAGCTTGTTCTGCTACTGGGAATCTCAGTGCATGCTGGAATGTACCACAACCTGACATTGTGATATGAAATTAAACCTTGATGTTATTACTTCTGATGTTTCTGCATCTGTAGTAACAGTTGCCACACAAATTTAATTTTGGACTCCTCAATTGCTACAGTGAAGGTGGAATATTTCTTCAAAATGTCAGGAATATGTAACATTGTAATGCAGTGTAACATGCCAGAAGTCTTGAATCCTCAACAACAGTGCTGTGAAAACCTTATTACAGTTTTGCCACATTTTATTTTGTTTTGTGTGGGTTCTGTATAAACTCTTGTCATTTTTCATGAATCACAGATAAACCTATGAAGTATAAGTGGGGACTCCATTGCTCCAAGATATGATGAGGCATCACTTGGTGATTGGTTTCTGTTATTTCATGGGAACGTAGTGCCTTCCTTTATGAGTCTAGAGGGCTTGGATTTCTAGGCCCTTGAAGATGACAACACTGTGTTTCTGTGCAGTGTTAGGAATTGATCAGCCAGTGATGTGGTTTCATATCCCAGGACAGCAGAGTCCCCAGTCATACCACCATGAAAACCTTAAGACTGGCAAATTATAGGTGATGGTAGTATCTTTAACTTTTAGCTGAAACAATTTTTTTTTTGTACGATAGCTATCAAACATAATACAATAAGTAATATTAATTGGAACCATTCGCACTGGTCATCTGTCTGTCCCCTATCTCAGATTTCATCCTGAATACTTTTAACTAAACCTCTAAAAAAGTAAAAACACCTCATATTGTTTCATTCTCAAAACAAATTACAAATTATAATTCTTGACTTCATTCTACTGCCTATTACCCCAGTTCTGTCTCCCTGGAAGGTTGGTTTGCACAGTAGAAGCAGATTTAAGGTATTACAGAACCTGGAACAAAATCACAAATTACCATGATGAAACTACAGTAGTACTCACTGTCTTTCCTATTAGGAAATCTAGGCCCAAAGGGAACAAAATCACATTATCTGTGTGAGTGGAGTTTAGACAGAGACTGTTATTGACTCCATGTGCTGAGGGGGCTGAACTATCAGATAACCTCCCACTCTGCTCCCTGTGTTTACATATCTTTGTCTTTTGAATACTGTCAACATCAGTTTCATTTAGAAAAGGGCTAGAGATAGGGTGGGCACAAACATTTCCATCTTTGTCTTATGAGCATATCACCATATTACTTGCATTGTGGGGACAAACTGACCACTGCAAGCATCTCACAATCCGAGTACATGGTACTAAGCCATACAGCAGCTCAGTTTTTGTGGTAACAGTAGCTTCTTTGGTGTCTGGGTTATTATTGTCTTGTGGCACACCTTGTCCCCACTTGTAACCGTGTAGTACTAACGCTGCATGTGAATGTTGCTGATTATTAACATCCAACTATATTGCTTTTGTGCACTGTGTTGTAATGTTGTGAAATGCAGTTAGTGACACAGCTTCTGCCTGCTGCAGTTGTTGTAGGAATGACAGACCCTTGAATATCCAAGCTATTTGACTGTGTTGCTTTGAGAATACTGAATTGCTGTGTGTTCAGAGACATGGGCAGTGATGTAGCAAAGTTGTCATTCACTGTTTTCAAATGAATGGTTGTGTTTTCAGAAAGGTATTTGTACCACTTCCTTCCTCTCTGTAATATCAGAGTATTTTTAGAGAAATGTGTTAAAGTAGAGGAATTTTGCATGAAAAATATGATTGTGGAGTGTAAGTATATTTCTACCACATTTCAGGAAACTTTAGTGACACACTGGACTGGTAACCATGTGTTACTATCAAAATTAATGTTCAGACATGATCTTTAACCATTTCAATCTAGTCCACAGAGTCACCACCTATTTTTATAAAATCAGTTTTAATATTATCTGCTTGATATTTCTGATTTTAGTCCTAGTGATTTTCGCAAAAATATTCTGTATTCATGTCTTATTTAATCTAAACTATGTTTCCAGGCATGTTTAATCCTCTTGATTTCACTGCCCCATCAATACTAGGTGGTTGATACAAGCTAATCAAGTTCCTGTGTTGTCCAGAATTTTCCATATATTTAACCATTTTAAAGGCCAGTGGTTACTTTATGCACCAGCAGGTTTAACATAAAAAGAAATCACCATTCTGTCCAGAGTGTATGTATGTGGTTAATGTGGATCTTGGAATGAAAAGCAATTATTTGCCTTTATGTCATTAACTTATTGGCTTATTTTATGGAGATGTAATGTTTTGCTTGGCAGAACAGTTGAATCTTTAATTATGCAGGTCTGTGTTCATATCTAAAGGTTTAGCCTACAGTCAGAAAATTTTCCTTTAAGTGAGTCATGGCGTAGCTTTTGCCATTTTTGCTTTGTAATCATCTCTGAATCTTGCTCAGGAAAATAATATATCCTGACTGATGTTATTCTTGGTTATCTTCAGTCTCACTAGTCAAACACTGGTACCTTAAAATAGATCATAACTGCTTCCTTCCACATCCATGAAAACATTTCCATTGATACTTGTATGTCCTGTTCCTTGTATGGTTGACACAATAGGAAATGAGCAAACAATGTATACTCTATTGTTTCCTTTTTTACTAATGTTCCAGCTGTTTAAGACTGTTCAGCCATCATCATGGATCATTTCAATACATCATGAAGCTTTCAAGACCACTGCATACTAAATGTTAATTTGAATGTATGTCTGATGATGGCTGAACAATTTGGAACCTGTCAGATTGTTAGTAAAGGAGTGAAATAACAGTATATATACATTGTTGGTTTATTTCCTATTATACTGAAATACACAGTAAATATTTGTTGTAAAGTCATAGTTGACATAGTATTATTAAACAAACCTCTTTAAACTAAACAGTCAGAGATTCATGGATATTAAAGGGTCTGCATTATGCTTGTTGTGGATTGTACAATCCAAGTGTGTGTGACTGAGGTTCTGTCTGTAATTGCTATTTGTTGTGACTGTTACTAGAGCTGCCCGGTAGGTCTAGTTCGCAGGACTCGATCGTCAACATGATCCTTTCCGTCTTGTGTGGTGTGGTGTGTCGTGACACACCTCTTGGCCAAGCATTCGGTAAGCAGCGTCACATAGGTGCAGATGCTAGTGTGTGAGTGGCTTGTTTCAGATAATGCAGGATGGCCATTATGTTTAGAACTGTGAAGGTGAAGTGAAAAATGCCATATAAAGTTGGATGCAATTCTGAACTGCATGGTCATCCTAAATCCACATTATTAGTGACGGAAAGGTAAGCAAGTTGAACATAAGATTGCACATTTGCAGGGTAGTAGTGTCTGTGACATAAAGTCTGTACTGCATTGTGCTGACACAGTTTGTACTGAACGGGAAGAACATTTAGACCCAACATTAGTGGGAAGTGAGTCTTAGTGAGGTGCAGTAGCACATCTTACACATAGTAGCCACATGCATGTGCATACTAAAACGTGTGACATGCAAGATTTATAAGTGCAAGACTGTAGGTGTCCATATGAAGTGCAGTAGCTAAATTTTGCCTGTTATTTTATGTGGGTATGAAACTCTGTCTCTCATCATCTGTTCCTGTGGTTATTTTATGTTGTCGTTATTACAGATTGTATAGTGTAATGGTAGGATAAATGAAAAATGGTTACAGTTTAATTGAAATTTGATCCTGGTATTTGCCTGGAGGACTGAGGAAAATGACAAAGTAAATAAAGAGAATAAGAAATCCCCTATGGATAAGGTGTGTCATGATTGAGATTCAGACAAGGCACATACTGAATATGTCTAGAATGTGACTGCTGCAATTACTGGCTTGGTCTCATGTTGAGGAAAAAAGACAGATGGAAGTTGAGAAAAGGATGCTGAGGGCATACTGGAATATAATAGTTGTTGGAAGAAATGAAAGACAAAGAAAACTGCATAGTGATGAGTTACATAATTTGTATTCTGTACCGGATGTAATAATGGTGGTCTAATTAGGATAAAGAACCAGGTGTGGCAAGAATAGTACATCGGATAGGTGAGAAATGCATTCAGAATTTTAATTTGAAATCATGAATGAGCATAAATGGGAGGAGATGCATTAAGGTGGATCTTAATGAAGTAGGGTGTCAAGGTGTGGTCTAGATACATAAGGCTCAACACAGGGTGCAATGGTAGGCTGTTCTGAACATACTGATGCACCTTAAGGTTCCAGAAAATTTGGGAAATTTTTTAAGTATGTGGTTGAGGACATGTTTGCCTTTCTCCTTTGAGTTAGTTTGGGATGCCAATGTTATCCCTCAGTGACAAGAAAAACAGCCGTTAGTAGACCCTCAAATAAGGATGAATGCATATTGTGGTTTTGTGTGTGTGTGTATGCGTAAGTGCACGTGTGCTGTCTGTCAATACATGTCATTGGCAGAACTCTTCAGTATGAGTGATTTGGTGTTGGTGGGCTCACACTGAATTTATGGGGTGAATTTTACTTTATCCACGTTTTTCTTAGTTTACATTTCTTTACTTTATCAGATTTCTAAAAAAGGTCTATTGCAAAAAAAAACTACTTCATTTGAAATTTATCTTTATATGGTAAATATTCTACAAAATAACAAGAAAAAGTAATTACATACATACCTCATTTCGTAGGTCCATAATTCTGTCATACGACAGTCGGACATGAAACGTGTCAGGAAAAACATTACACACAAACAAAAACAAACAAACAGACAATACAATACAATGCAATACAATAAACAGATATCAAAACAACAGTCTACAAAATCAAACACTGAGCATAGCATATCAACAAGGTAATACAATATAAATTACAACAGAAATAATTTATAAAATTAATTATCTCTGCTGAACTCCAAAGTTCTTTGGCAGAGTAAAACAAGTTATTTAAAAGATATCATTTTTAGATTGTTTACTATCATTCTTAAGGTTTAAAAACATTGCTGGGCAGACTGTTATATATTTAACACCACAGTTATTACTTTTGAACAGTTGTGATGTTTGCAATTGGAATGAAAGTTGATTTTTACATCTTGTATTTAGTCCATGTATATCTAAGCCTGTGCGAGAATTATTTGGATTATCTACGTACATTTCAACCGATCCATGACATCCCCCATATGGATATAAAACATATTTAATCTAAATATTATTTTAGAGGAGTCAATCGTCCTTGAGTGTAGTACATTAAACAAACAAGATATCAGACAGAACTAGACAATAGGCAACAAACAGAGAGCATGCCACAGATACAACACAATATAGAGTGTAAAACTAAAGTGTGTAATGTTGTGTTATAACCCGCATTTTGACGGAGACCATGCCAGGCCTGATCTTACATGAGGGTATTAGTCATTTAGAAATTCATGTAGGGAGTAGAGGGCTTTCCTTACTAGGTATTGCCTTAAGGTCGATATAAAAATCTTTTTATTTCCTGCTAAGTTTGTTACATGTTCAGGCAACTTATTAAAGACCCTTATACTCATATTATACACTCCCTTTTGATATAATGTGAGACTACTTACAGGTTTATGTAGTTTTAGTTTGTTGTATTAAAATTGTGTACCTCAATGTTAGGTGTAAACCTTTCCTGGTTTTGCAATACAAAATTCATTAGAGATAAAATATATTGGGAAGGTACAGTCAGTATTCTCAGAGACTGGAATAGTGGTTTACATGAGGTTCTAGGCCTGGAACCAGTCGTAATTCTGATTATTTTCTTTTGGGCCAAGAAAACCTTTTTGCATTCAGTGGAGTTTCCCCCAAAAATTATACCATAATGTATTATCGAATGAAAATAAGCAAAGTAAATCATTTTAAGCATGTTCATGCATCTAATTGGGTACATGGCTCTAACAGCATAACAAGCCCTACTCAATTTTGGAAGTATTTTTATATCATGATTCTTCCAATTTTTGTGGTTATCTAATTCTAGCCCCAAAAAATTAATATTTGTAACTTCTTTAATTGAGTAATTAACAGAGTCACATTGATGTGGCTGATTTTGAGAGTGATTAGAGCTAAATTTTATTATGTTTATCTTATCCATGTTTAGGGTTAATCCATTAAAGGAAAACCAGTCAGTAATATAATGTAAAGTAAAGTCAACTTTTGATTTTAAATCTTCCAAGTTTTTAGCAGAGACTAACACACTTGTGTCGTCCGCACATATTACTGGATTAGCAAATTGATTAACACCATGAGAGAGATCATTCACGTAAATAATAAATAATAGTGGTCCCAGGATCGATTCCTGAGGTACACCATTTTTTATTGTTTCCCATCTGCAAGATGAGTCTTGTTTGCAATTTTGTGAGGTAATTTTAACCTTTTTCTTTCTGTTAGAGACGTAGGTTTTGAACTAGTTCAGGACTACTACGCGAATTCCATAGTGATGCAATTTGGTTAAAAGAATTTCGTGGTTTAATATCTATGTGAAATGTTATGTTGTATCTACACTTTGCCATTAACAGATTTGTATTCATATATTTTTAAAATTTGTATGCAAACCAGTGAGAGACCCAGTATTATACAAAATGTATTCTAACTGTGAGAATCCAACTTCCCATATTTGTTTGTACTGGGTTGTGCAGAATTGTGATATACAAATGCCATGTGCTTTAGTTGCTTAATTCTGTGACAGGAGTGTAAGGCTGCTGTTTCAGAGGAGAATGTGCTTTCAGAATGTCTAATCTGGTTAAGGTGTTTTTTGGGAGAGTCTCAGATTAAATGATTCTGATAACACATACTTCCAGCTGCTGTTATGATAAAGGTGGTCCTTTGCTGCAGAATTTCCAGCAGGTGTGACAGGTTTGTCAGGGAGCTGGTGGGAGAGAGTTGTGGTTATGGTATGTTTTGTGATCACTGAATTTGGTTAACCAAAGTAAACAGAATGGGGTGGCTAAGGTGATATAGTGACTAGGCTGAGGGCTGGACAACTGAGGAAATGTGGTGCAATTCTCAGCAGGGGTGAGAGATCTTTATCTTCCCATCCATGCTGGCTCTGGAGCCCTCCACACCTCCTGTGCAACAGATACTGGGGTTCTTTCCCTGCGGGGTAAAGCTTCTAATTTGTGAAGCTGACCACCTACTAGCATATTGTGCCAAGGTTAAGAATGATTGGAGCTATACCTCTGTTTGCCCCTTTGCTTTCATGGCATACATGGACAACTTTATTTTTAAATTATCTTTACCCCTACCTTTACATTGACCAGTAAACAGCATTGTTATATGGTAAAGGTATAGCTACCCTGTAACTTGCAATGAAGACATACAGGAGGAGTAGATGTATAGCTGTACCCTTTCTTTAACTTTGGCAATGGGTGGGATGTGTGTTTAAATTCATGCCCTGGCTGCTTTACCTGTGGGAATGACCCAGTACCTATTGTATAGGAGGCTGGGTGGGTGCCAGGGCTAGTCTGGAAAGTAGCACTATCCAGCATCTCCATAAACAAGGCATGGGGGCTTGGCTGTGTCACAGTCCACATGTTAAAGGAAGGGGTATCCACTCTTATCCATTAGCCTAATGTAGTCTTGTTGCATAAGGTATCCTGTATCCTTTTAGCCTAAGAGTGGATAAGTACTTGAACAACACCATTCAGTATGTGCTACATAACTGTGGGAACAAGCTGTAGTTTGACTACCACAGCTCTCTTCTGTGCTCCAAAGAAATGCTATTAATATTGCTTCCATTACAAAGCATTGGTACTGTTGAGGGTACAAGACTGGTTGTCGGGGTGGCTAGGATATGTTGCACATTTATCATATGGAGTCAGCGTACTGGGGTGAGAAGCCATAAATTTGTCGAGCTGGCAGTGCTACAATCAGTTTTCAAATTTCTACAGTCCTGTTATTTTATGATGGTTGCAGAATTTTGTTTATCATGGAAATTTGTTCAGGTCATTACCTACAAATCTCTGTCATGTTGGATGCATGGATCAGTTTGCTAAAGGTCATGTAAATAGTCACATGGAGGGTGAGCTGAGTGTAGAGTGTTGTGGTGCAAGCAACAGTAAGAATATGGTTTTTTCTGATTCCTATAGACAGCAGACTACAAGAGCATCAGTGAATGACCAGTCAAGGAATTAGTTGTGCTGTAGTCAAAATTGTAGGTGATACTGCCTCCATTTGATTTTATTTTAATAAAATATTAATATTTGCTATCATATCTATACTGCACCATCATTGTGTTTCCTTCCATTAGCAACATTGGAGCCAGATATCTTGACTTCACCCACACTCATGTTGTCCATCTCGTGGACACAAGAAACCCTGTAAAATAATTCGACTGTGTTAGAAATGCACATTTGTCTTTCTTTTCTTTTGCTTCAGGTGGCTTTACTTTTGTTATGGTGACAGTAATTGTATTACAGTGGTTGATCTGTGCTGTGAAGAAGCAAGATATGTTCAGTCTGTTAGTCATTCCATGACATTGTATCTGTTGCAGATGGTTTTACTTTTAAATCAGAAGAGAGATTATATGAAGTGATCCGGAAAAGTGTTTATGGGCTGTTCCACGCTAATATCGCAGTTCTTGAAGGAACTGAGTATACATTGACAAACTGCAGGAAGTGTAACTAGTGTCTCATCTGAGACTTAAAAAAGTGTTCATGAGTCACAGGTCATTGCTGACGTAGAAAAGAGAGACAACTGACATTGAGGAGGAACATTTGAGATGTCATACCTGTAATGCAGTTGCAGATGGAGACACCTGAGCTTGTGAAGTTTAGTTGTCATGTTTAATGTCATGTCTCGTTTCTTCTAATATGTAACTGATGCTGTAGCTTGAAAGCTGTGTCGAATCTTGTGTGGTGGTTAAGTCGTTTATGTTGGTACAAGTCCAGTATCACACATTGGGTGGCTGGATGGGGAGGGTATTGTGCAAAATTTTGTTGAGAACTGTAGATTGGAGAGTGATGTTAAAGTAGCCCTTAACTGTATTTCTTTTGAAGGAAATTGGGTTTGAAGATATGCCTAGTTTGGAATTTGGTCTAATGGTAGGTTTTGTGAGCTTGACAATAAACCTGTGGGATTAACTTGTTCAGAAGATAGTTTCGCCAATTAAAATAAATGCCAACTGCTGAAGGAAGTTTGTCAGCTATGGAGACAGTTGGTTCATGATGTGATTAGATACAGTAATTAATTTGTTAGACAGTTATTTTGTCAGGCTCCTGGTTGGTTTGTCATCTAACTGTTATTCAGTCAGTCAGGGTTGGCAACAGACAGTTGATGGCAGGTTATGCCCTTGTTTTTCCACAAAGTGGGGAGGTTGTATGTTAATTTTGCATCCCATGGGTGTGGGTTCAGAACCTTTCTTTCCATGCTGAACAAATATCCAACAGCAGCCTGTAGGATTTTTTACCTTCACCATGAAAATTGCAAGATTTGCTTATTGGTTTTGCTATACCTGTATATGTCCATTCATCTACATGAGAACGACTGAAGACACTTTCTTGAATTTGATATTGCAGAGTTGTACTTAGTGGTGTTGACCTACACCAGTTTTGAATAAACTTTTACAGTGGTAACAGACATGTTGTGTGTGAACCCACGTTTGTTTCTGTTCTCATCACAAGTGTAACCGGTGGAATATTTTATCAGAGTGAATAGTGCATCAAACAAAAGCTGTATAGAAAGATTAAATACACATCGTAAGTCCAGTACACTTTTTCCATAAGCCATTGGATTCGCAAAATAAAGGAAACAAAGCAGTAGGAGCCAACATGCCAAAAATGTGTTTCCTAACTTGTTAAATTGTTTCTTACTGTGCACCAGTCAGTGTAGCAGCCTGTGATTCCACACATCTAAAATATTGCATTGTTTTGTACTAATCTGACTAAAGAGTTGTTTGTATAATGCTGTGTGTGTATGTATCTTCAGGTTTGTGATTAAAGCATGCTTTGTAGGATCATACTCAACACAGTGGCAGGTGAAGTCATAGTGTTGGTCTTTTATGTATGTACTGGAACTATGTATTTGTTTCTAGTCAAGACAGCTAAAGTTTCTGGTAAACCATCACTTGGTTTATTAAATTCCTACCAGTCGGAGAATTATCTGTAGTCATTGGCTTACATAATCGTCACACATGTCATACCTGGATTATATGGCATATGGTTAGATGCAGAAGGAAGCAATCATGGACTGTTTTTGGGTATTATTTTAACATTTCTTGGAGGAGGGAGAAGAATAATGAATAGTGGCAGTCAGGATAGATAGTCAGTTTACAAGCTTGGATCCACATTTGTGAATATGACAGAGAATCACACCACTATGCTGCATTGCTTGATGAACATTCACTGGCCAAGTACTTAACCCTAAAATGACCTGTGTTCACATATGCCAACACATGCATAAAACACCCCTCGAAATTCATTTATATATTTGGGCAACAAGGAAATTTACTGCCTTTGTAAGGTATGCTGCATAATCACTGTTCTTTTTTTCCACAAAATGCCATTTATTTCATAATTTTATCCCTTTTTGTTCAAGTAATAAACTATGTGCTAACATTTAAATACCAGCCAGAGTGTTTAAAGGATAAATGTTGTCAAAATTACAGAACTTGTGACTGGTGGAAAATTGATTACTTTTACTAAATTCTTGCTGTAACAGGAAGATTATGAACTATATTGAAATTAACCTGTGTCATATAAACTTCAAATCTGTTCAAGAACGTCTCCATCTAAAGTTTCACGTTATGTTCATAAGAACAGACATTAAAAATGCAGTGTGTAAAGACAGACAGCTTTCTGAGAGAAATGTTAAAATCTTGGATTATCTGGATTCCAGTTTGGTTCACTTGAAGGAAATTTAAAACTACTTCAAAATCTGCACACTTTAAGGGTCCCTCGTGTTAGGTTCAGTGGTGCATGCAGCAGAGAGAGATGTAAGTATATGTCATTGTGCCACCATCAACTTTCTGCAGTCATACTGATGTATACTGGCATGATTGTACATTTCCCTTGTGTTCAACAGAAGAAATATCTGTTGTTTTAATCAAAATTCTAAGTCATGAGGCTGTAAATTGATACAAACATGAAGAGTCTATTGTAAGTGTGACAAAGAGTGCATTAACTGGGGAACTTGTTGGATAAGATGCAAACTAAATGTTAATTAAAAAATGTACACACACACACACACACACACACTGTAAAAAATGTATCACATCATTTTGTTATTTATTCCACTTGGACAATGTACAGTCTTCTTCTTTTCCACATTCAGAAACGAAGAATGAAGGCTTCTCAAAGGATGTATGTCGAAGCATGGTTGCCATGATGGATGTGGATCGGTCTGGCAAACTTGGCTTTGAGGAGTTCAAAACCCTGTGGATTGACATTCGACACTGGAAGGTAAAATTTAAGCAAAAGACATTCAGGTTCCTTTATTGTGAAATAAAAGTGGTCAAAATTGAGTGAGAGTGGCAAAAATATCAGGGAGACTAAAGAATTGGTTTCAACTGATGGAATTTTGTCATGTAAAATTAATTAAAATTTGGGATCTACAATAATTTAAACATAAACTTTCATGGTTTAAGCTTACTGATTTGCGCAGGTGAAAATTGTTTTTGTAAATATTTGAGGGATATCCAGTGTTTAGTATAAACTTTCAGGCAATTTTTTCCTCCTATTCCTTGTGTACCTCTTCTTCCTCTGTCTTTACCACCACCACCACAAGGGTTGTGCATTACTGCTTACAATTACAGTAAATGTGCAAGTACATAATGTATCATATGAATAGTACTATTTCAAAACACATGTTGAGGCTTTTACCTTGGGGGTCAAGCAGCAGGCATGTGAAGTTGAGTACTGACTGTATCAAGTGTCATGGTTAAAACAGTAGAGCAATACCGCTGCTTCCCCTGTATGGCTCCATGGCATGGCATGTACAGGGAAAAGTTTGTGTCTTACCTTTACTCCATAGCTGTCAATTGTTCCGGTTTTGAACATTATTTTTATCTCACATAGGACTATTATTTTCTGTTATGTTATTCCAAAAGATTCCTCTTTAGAATGGTATGAAAGCTGTCTTCCATCTTATGGTGGAGATGAGTCTCACTGAATTTAGGAAATGACCATATGGCATTCTCTGATCATATTTCAGGCTGTGTTCAGCTTGTATGACAAGGATAACTCTGGTTGTTTGAGTGCATTTGAACTGCGTCAAGCCCTCAATTCAGCTGGCTATCGCCTTAACAACCACATCCTTAACATACTTGCACTTCGCTATAGCACCAAGAATGGGATGATTACATTTGATGACTTCATGATGTGTGCTGTCAGGCTGAAGGCCATGATTGGTGAGTTGAGCCATTCTGCATTGCTGAAAGGCTGCATAATGTGTGGTGTGTGTGTGTGTGAGTGAGAGAGAGACAATTTTATATTCTACACTGTATCCCAGAGGTAAAAAATGGTTGGTTGGTTGGTTGGTTGGTTGTCTTTTTTAGCAGCCTATGCAAATTATTTGGTGAACAAAATGGTACTGTGTTGTGTAATGCTTTTCCCTCCATTATTTATTATTCTGTCAGTACTGCATACTCATTTGCAAATCATGGCTGGTACAGTAGTCCAATTAGTGGCTGCAGTACTAAGGAAAGCAGTCACACCCCACCCTGGGAATATATCCCTTCTTAAAAGAATGGTGGAGAATAAAAGTATCTATTTTTATTCCTGCATTTCCATTAAAATATATAATCATTTAATCTGTAATATGAGACACAATGTGCTGCCACTGTTATGCACAAGAAATTTATCTTGCTAAATATGAATCTATGTCAACAAATGTGAAGAATAAATAATTTTCTTTACATGTTTTATGTATGTCAAGCTTTGTAATGTAAAAACAGATTGAAAATAATTGCTTATTTTGCAACATGAGAACAAATATTTGTATGTGGGGTGTGTAAAACATCTTGCCTTTCTGTGTAATGATTATTTTCATAGGAGATGCTAGATACATATGTAGCCATTTGCATGCATTTTACAGTATTACCAGATTGTGTCTGACTGAATGTAGGTTGGCGTAACAGAGATGTTAAAAAAGTTTGGTGGGAAAACTATTAGGAGAACTAAGAAGGAAATGGAAAATATGTTGTATGTGAATTGGGTTTAAGTGGCTCTGGATAGTTTCTGATGTCTAATATGTCAACCCAGATTACTTATGTGTTGCAGATATCTTTCATGAAAAGGACCCTGACAACAGCAACACTGCAATGTTCACATTGGAAGAATGGGTGGAGAAAACACTATACTCATAAAACATTGCGGGTGGACCTACTATCTCTTGATAATCACTAATTCCACGCAGAGGCATGATGAAACACTTTTTATCCTGTAAGGGTTTGTGTTTGAAACATATAAAATCCATTCTGTAATGTGTATCACGTGTGAAGTAGAATTGGGGTAACTTTTGGTTGTTGATTTGATGGCTGACCATGTAGGTCAAGTAATTCAGCAGTTTAATATGCAGTATGTTTAAACATTTTTACTTATGATATATTGTCATTGCTGCCAGAAGTCTGGGGCTAAAACACATCAGCTTGCTAATAAAGGGGAACCAGTTGACTGAAATGTTTCGATTTGGCTCCAGTTTTGTAGTATGGCAGTGCATCCTCCTCCTCCTCCTCCTCCTCCTCCTCCTCCTCCCTCCTTCTTTGTCTCCTCCTC
>Ga0209755_10003558_pt1 | contig 19377 bp, 19 predicted proteins | sample TergutCo191P1_FD_187301 | JGI IMG/M metagenome (GOLD analysis project Ga0209755, IMG submission 187301) | Cornitermes sp. P1 segment gut microbial communities from Petit-Saut dam, French Guiana - Co191P1 (SPAdes) (version 2) | ecosystem: Host-associated > Arthropoda: Insects > Digestive system...
TACAATTCGCGCTTGGTTTTTTTATTTGGTGCAAGCTGTTCCTTTGGCAGTAGGATTTGATTGTATTCTTTGATAAACCTAGCCAATCAGCGATTTCAGCGTAGCTTTTCCCAACCTCGCGCATATCTTTTGTAATATTTTTTTGTATTAAAGTCATTCTGAATCACCTCGGAATAGGCTATTCCCATAAGGTTTGTACATATGCAACATTTTATTTCCGACTATACACTTACCCTTGAACACATATCAAAATATTGATATGATATGCGTATATTAAATTTTGAGGTGACACCAATGGCAAAAATTCTCCCAAGCTCCGATTTGCGAAACAAGTACAACGAAATTTCCAACTTCTGCAATACTTCACATGAGCCTGTTTACATTACAAAAAACGGCAAAGGTGACTTGGTGGTGCTTTCCAATACCGCATATGAAGAATTAACAAGACGCAGTGAACTCCATAGATTGCTTAATGAGGGACTGTCTGCCATGAAAGCCGGGGGAGGCCGTCCGGCGCGTGAGGTTTTTAACCGTCCATTCCCACATTCAAATGATGATTTTACTTTGGAAATACTGAGGGATTTGGTTTCGCAGGGGTTGAGTGGAGATGAATTACTCACAAAATTTGCCGAAGCGAGGAAGGACATTAAAAAAGCAGTAGGCTTGTTGATTGACGAAGCTGATGAAATTGCTATGGGTAAACGGAAGGGCGCAACAACAAATGAAATTTTCGGAGAGGATTAATTTATAGCAATAAATATCCACGGAACAACGGAACGCATACGGACAATCCACCCCTGCATAGCTTATTGTAACTTATGTCAAAAGGTGGATAAGTATGTACATTAATACGTTTCCGAAGGAATTGGCGGAACTAAAGAATTGGGTAGACTGGCGTTATGTCCCCAACCCCAAAGGCGGCAAAGATAAAAAACCACTATTCTGCCCAGCAACAGGAAAACACGCAAGCGTAAACGCCCCATCAACGTGGGGTACATTGGATGAAGCTCTGCGTGCCAAAGAAAAATATGGGTATAGCGGCATCGGGATTGTCTTCACAAAAGAAATGGGCATAGTGGCAATAGATGTGGATGATTGCCTCAATGGTGACGAAATTACCGAGCTGGGGAAACTTATCCTCGAAAAAGCCCCAAAAACCTACATCGAAAGAAGCCCCTCGAAGCAAGGCTACCATATGCTGGTGAGGGGCAAATTACCGGGAGCTGGCAAGAATAATCAAGAAATCCATGTGGAGATATACGATACCCTCCGCTATTTCACAGTAACCGGGGATAATTGGCACGATTGCGTGGACACAATAGCGGAAGATAACGGCATCGTAGACTTTGTTTATAAACTGGCATCTAAGAAGATGAAACCCAACGAAACATCCCCTGCCTCGGTCATTGAGAAAGTGTCCTCCACTGTGCTGATTGATGATAATTTAATAAAATTGGCACACGCATCCAAAGATGGCACAGACTTCGGCAAGTTGTATCGCGGCGAGTGGCAAGGCATGTTTAAATCCCAATCTGAGGGCGATTTTGCCCTTTGCCGGAAGTTGGCCTTCTGGTCGGGAAAAAATGAAACCCAAATTGACCGCATATTCCGCACTTCCGGGCTAATGCGTGAAAAATGGGATGAAAATCATCATGCCGGAGGCATAACCTACGGCGCGAAAACCATCACCAACGCATGTGCAGCCACAAAGTCTGTTTATAGTCCCACGCGCAAAACGCAAAAGTCCCAACTTCCGGCTGAAGTTGCCGCAACGATTGCCGAAAAAAGCGAAGATGGGCAAACAGGGAGCTTCGCGGATATAGTGGGATACAACAAATGCTATTACCGCAACAAGGGTGACAAGTTTTATCAAATCACAAACTTCACCATCGAACCCATCGAAATGTTAACCTATGACGAAGGAGCGCAGATTACTGCCAATTTTGTCACCGACAAAGGCGAAAAGTTTTTGATACACTTGGAAGCACCATCAATGGCAGATTTACGGTCATTCAAAGTTGCCCTCGGTAAAGTAACCTTCGCATTAACATTTCTTGGCGGTGCAGGTGACCTTGATTACTTCAAAATGTTTGTAAACGATATGAAATGGAAACAAAAACGAGGCGCGAAAACGCTAGGCATTTATCCACGCAATAACGGTGAAAAACTTGTATATGTGGACTCCAAAGGCGCAGTGGGTGTTGGAAATGTTAAGGATGACAGCATTGTCCAAGTAGAAAGCAGTAAGGTAATCCAAACTAAAACCATCACAATTACACGCGCTTTATAACCACTTCCGCGACAGTTACGACTTCCATTTCGGGGTGCGAGGCAAGCCCGACCAGAGTGTTGTGTACTACGAAATGCTTGCCCCAATCGCAGTAGCCTGAGAGGAATCCGCAGACGAAAGTGCCATCCGGGAACGCTCCATCGAATTGCTGTTCAGCAAGCGTGACATAAAAACGCCGGAGTGCTTGGAATCCTTTACTTGGATACGCGATAACGAACCGCTGATGGCGAAGGAGAGCAAATGGGTGTGGACGATTAACTTCGAGAAGCTGTCTGCCGTTTGCGATGTTGCCAGCTTTATCCGAGATGAAGAAACGGAAGGATGATTGCAACTGTTACCGCATTGGTTACAGTTGACCTTCGCAACCTCCCCAAGCCCCACCGATTATACGCCGGGTCTGGCCTTCGTGCCAAGCCCGGTTTTATTTTGTCCGACCGAGTTTGTGGCGTTCTATTGTTCCAGCGTTGTTCTGTCTTGTTCCGCTGTCACTGCTTGTCTAATGGAACGCGAAAATTCCAGCGACCATGCGGCTTTACGCTTCCACTGTTCTATATAAAATATATTTTATGAAAAATATATATATTTATTAGGTAATTGCGAAAAGAGAAAAAAGCAAGCGAGTTAAAAAGTAATATTTTCCATTTACTGACTAGGCATAGAAAACAAGCCAATCTAGGGGTGAGAAGAAACCAAGAAGCAATTAAGCAGAAATCAGAGATTTTAGACTACGGAAGAACTGATGGTTGTGGATTTTATCGGCAAGCAAAACAGAAATTAATTGAGAAATACCAGCAAGAATCAAATCTGCAAAAATGGTTTTCTCGTTTTGTGTACGCCTACCAGCAACAGAGAGATTTTCTTTGAAGTGGTAAATCGAACGCTCGGCAGCACAGCGATATTTATAGTTAGAGTTCCAATCAGGGGTGCCACGGATAGTTCCGGGAAAAGCTCTTAAATCTTTTTCAGGATAGATATGAACCATTCTTCCGCAAGAGGAAGGGGTACAAGGGTTTTCGCAAAGAGTCCTGCGCCGATGCTTACCATCCTCACATTTTAGCCACTTCATTTTGGGGCAAACAAACTTGAGGGAAGGCAATCCACAGCGTAGATGAGAAGTATTAGTTTCGGGCTTCATGGGAAGCGAATAGTCGTTGGGGCAACAAGGTACGCCATCTTTGTTAATAGAGTAATCTGCCCTTTCTAAGCTAGAGCGATTATTCAAAGAAATGTATGTTGTACAAGAAGCATTATATAAACTGATTAAATCAGACACAACTTTTGAGAGCGTAGAGCATGAGAAGGCGTGGCTTATACGAACAGCGGCAAATATCTGTAAAAACAACTTGCGGCATTGGTGGCGCAAACGTAAAAATTTGGAGGATTACGAAAACCTGCACGTAGGATCGTTCGCTACGCTCACTTGCACAGTAACGCATTTGAGATTGACGATACTCTCAGCGCAGTTATGGATTTACCCTACAAGTACAAAACGGTTATTTATCTATATTACTATGAGGGGTACAACAGCGTTGAAATATCTAAAATCCTTCAAAAAACGCAATCAACAACCCGAAACCACTTGCATGAGGCTCGTAAAATCCTCAAAGCAAAATTAAACAAGGGTGGTGTTTTTGATGAAGAATAAACGAATATCCGATTCTTGGGATAACATTGAGCCTACCCGCACAGCAAAAGAGCGTATGCTTAACAATATCCTTGACCGGGTACAGTCAAGCGAAACAAAAAAAGGAAGGTGTTTAATATGAAAATTTTTACTCCTATCGCAGCTTGTGCTATTATTGCGATTGCCGTAGCTATTCCGGCATTTTTTCGCAATGACTTTCCAAGTGATACACACGGCAATGAGCCACACTTTGCGTATGTTTACGATTACCTTGATATTTTTTTCGTGACAGAGCAAGATACAATTATTTCTGAAAGTGTTTTTAGAACCCCAGCCGCCAAAAAAAATCTTGACATAAGCCAAATCATGCAACTATAATGTAGAATGGCACTTTTGCAACACTAAATTATTTAAAAACATTTTAGGAGGTAATTGACATGTTACGAAGTAGAAAAAGTATGTTGCGCGTTGTAGGGTTATTGTTATCTATTATTCTACTAGCAAGCTGTGCAGGCGGTTCCCCGGCTGGTTCAGCCGCTGGCGGCGATGTAGACGAAGTTGTTATTGGTATGCTGGCTCCCCTAACCGGGCCTGTTGCACGCTTTGGCGTGGCAGTCCGCGATGGTGCTATGCTTTACATAAATCAGCACAATGCCCGGGGCGGGCTACAAATTAGAACAATTATTTTCGACGAGGAGGGCGATCCTGCAAACGCGATTGTAGGATACCACAGCCTCGTAGATCAAGGCATTACCGCGCTTCTTGGCGCTGTAACAAGCGGCCCAACCATGGCCGTTGTGCCGGAAGCTAATGCAGACAATATGCCGATGATTACCGCTACTTCCACCCATTTTAACGTGACGGTAAACGCCGCCACCGGGGAGGTATGGAGCAACGTTTTCCGGTCCTGCTTTATTGACCCCTTCCAGGGATATTTAATGGCTAACTTTGCCCGCGAAATTGTAGGGGCAAATACAGCCGCCGTTCTTTTTAGTAACGATATTGACTATTCAATTGGTCTGATGGAAGCATTTATAGCGCAGGCCGAAATCATCGGCATCCAAATTGTAGCGGTAGAAACTTTTGCCCAAGATGCCGTAGACTTCCTGGGTCAGCTTACTAACATTGCGGCTACAAATCCGGATGTGCTGTTTATTCCGGCCTACTATGAATCTATTGCCCTAATAGGCCCGCAATCAGTGGCCGCCGGGCTTGATACCGTTATGCTGGGCGCAGACGGATGGGACGGCACAATGGACGTTATTACCGACCCGTCCACGCTGGAAGGAGCCTTCTACCTAACCGGCTTTACCGTAGAGGACGAATCCCCGCTTGTCCAAGACTTTATCACACGCTTTGAAGAAGCATACGGACATTCTCCGGATATGTTCTCGGCTCAGGCTTATGACGCGGCTATGATCCTTATTGCCGCCATAGAACGCTCTTTGGCAGACGGCCACGCGCCTAACACGGCAGAGTTTAAAGCCGCTACCATAGCTCATATGGCCGCTACCGATATGTACGCCGTTACCGGTCATATAACCTTTGACCATCTTAATAATCCGCAAAAAACCGGGTTTATCATCCAAATACAAAATGGTGAGCCTCGCTTCTGGGGGACTTTCTAATTATGCTGTTTGTATCGCAACTTATAAATGGGCTTCAGCTTGGTTCAATTTATGCGCTGGTAGCTTTAGGCTATAACATGGTTTACGGTATCATCAAACTGCTAAACTTTGCCCATGGCGACATCATAATGGTAGGCGGCTATATAGCTCTGTTTGCCCTTACCTTCGGTATGCACCCACTGTTAGCGGCTACGCTAACGGTGGGGGGCTGTGCCTTACTTGCTATTATTATAGAAAAAGCCGCCTATACCCCTCTGCGCTTTGCGCCGCGTTTGTCACTTTTAATTACGGCTATTGGCGTGTCTATTCTGTTGCAAAATTTAGCACAGTTTTTCTTTAGCGCTAGTGGGCGCTCCTTCCCGGGGCATTTGCTGTTACCGCATGGTAATGTCAGAATTTTAGGCGTTTATGTCGCCTATACTTCTTTGATGACTATTGCGGCGGCAGTGGTTTCTATGGCGGGGCTTACCTTTTTGGTTCGCAAAACTAAACTGGGAAAAGCCATGCGTGCCGTTAGTGAAGATACCGGCGCCGCTCAGCTAATGGGCATAAACGTAAACAGCGTTATCACCTTCACCTTTGCGGTGGGTGCGGCGCTGGCCGGGGTGGGCGCGTTAATGTACGCTGTCCGCTTTCCGCTTATTACCCCCACTATTGGGGCTATGCTCGGTTTGAAGGCCTTTGTTGCCGCTGTTTTTGGCGGTATCGGCTCCATACCCGGCGCTATGCTAGGCGGCTTTGCCATTGGTCTGCTTGAGGTGCTGGTTATTGCTGTCGGGCTTAGCGGCTGGGTTGACGGCGTTGTGTTTTTACTGCTCATTCTGGTGCTTATGATAAGACCTACCGGGATTATGGGACGTAATTTAATGGAAAAGGTGTAGAGAGCTGTGACAAAAAAAACTGAGAAATTTACAATTCCGATGCCTGTACGCTACGCAATTAATATAGTTTTACTGATCGTTTTTTTGCTGGTGGCTAACGCCATTACCGATAGCGGTATGCTGGGAAGGGCACAAAACGCTATTATTATTCAGGTCGGCTTCTTTATTATTTTGGCTGTATCGCTCAATATCGTCACCGGTTATTTAGGACAACTGCCGCTGGGTCATGCCGGATTTATGGCGGTGGGCGCTTATGCCGGGGCGCTGTTTTGGCGTGCGCATCTACTACCGCAAGGGCCCAGTATTGTTGTGGGGCTGTTGCTTGCCGGCTTTGTTGCGGCTATTTTCGGGTTCCTGATAGGCGTACCGGCCCTGCGCTTTAGGGGCGATTATCTGGCTATTATCACCCTAGGCTTTGGCGAAATTATAAGGGTAATACTAAATAACTTAGACTGGCTTACCTACGGGGCGCGTGGTTTGCTTAATATTCCGCGATATTCCAGCTTTATGGTGGTTTATATTTGCGTTATTATTACCTGCGCTTTTATACATGTAATGATGAAAAGCCGGCACGGCCGCGCCATTTTATCCATACGTGAAAACGAGATCGCCGCAGAAAGCTGTGGCGTAGATACCACCTATTATAAAGTTTTGGCCTTTGTGGTATCGGCCTTTTTTGCCGGGATAGCCGGAGCGCTTTTTGCCGGTAATCAGGGAATTTTAATACCGGCTAACTTCGACTTTATGACCAGTATAAATATTTTAATGATAGTGGTACTAGGCGGCCTAGGCTCTATGTTTGGCTCTGTTGTAGCGGCGGCTGTGCTTACCTTTTTGCCTTTTGTTCTGCAACCACTGGCCGAGTTTAGAATGATTATCTACTCACTTATGCTTATTTTGATGATGATATTTAAGCCCTCCGGTTTAATGGGTTCTTATGATTTCTCGCTTAGCAGAATTTTAGAGAAGATCATCAATCGTTTTATGAAAAAAGGGGGACATAAAAATGTCGAGGCGTAACCCGGACGCTCCTTTTATTCCAGAACGCGATGCGGATAAAAAGCCTGTTTTAGAGTGCAAAGGCCTAGGAATAGACTTCGGCGGCTTAACAGCCGTGGACGACTTCAACATAAGCGTAGGCCCCACAGAAATTTGCGGACTTATAGGCCCCAACGGTGCGGGCAAAACGACTATTTTTAATCTGCTGACAAAAGTATACCAGCCCTTACGAGGTTCTACATTATTAGACGGGCAAGATACCAAAAGCCTAAACACCGTCCAAGTAAACAAGCTGGGCTTAGCGCGTACATTTCAGAATATCCGGCTCTTTAAGAACATGACGGTACTTGAAAATGTAATGGTAGGTCTGCATAACGAGATAGGCTATAGCCTAGGAAAGGCCGTTTTGCGGCTACCCACGTACTGGCGGGCAGAAAAAAAGGCACGTGAGCGTGCCAAAGATTTACTATCCATCTTCGATATGCAAGACATGAGCAGCTACAGAGCCGACAGTCTGCCATACGGTTCTCAGCGCCGTCTCGAAATTGTACGGGCGCTGGCCACCGGCCCCAAGATTTTGCTGCTAGACGAGCCAGCCGCCGGCATGAACCCAGCCGAAACCGAAGAATTAATGGACAACATAAAAAAAATCAACGGAAAATTTCAAATAGCTGTGCTATTAATAGAGCATGACATGAAACTTGTAATGGGCATATGCGAGGGCATAGCCGTATTAAATTACGGCCAGGTTATAGCAAAAGGAACGCCAGCGGAAATTCAGAGCAATCCGAACGTAATAGAGGCCTATCTTGGCAAGGGAAAGGATGATGCCGGTGCTTAATGTTAGCGATATTAACGTATACTACGGCAACATTTACGCCGTAAAAGGGGTAAGCTTCCACGTAAACGAGGGCGAAATTGTAACTTTAATAGGAGCAAACGGCGCGGGTAAGAGTACGATACTAAAGACAATTTCCGGCTTACTACGCAGTAGAACAGGCAATATCAGCTTCTCGGGCGAAGATATAGGCAAAATGGCCTCGCATAATATAGTCAAGCAGGGTCTAGCGCACGCGCCGGAGGGTCGCAGAATCTTCCTACAGATGACCGTGCGGGAAAATCTCGAAATGGGCAACTACACCCAGCCAAACGTAGGCATGAAGGAACGCATAGAGCAAGTGTACGAGCGTTTTCCGCGGCTAAAAGAGCGGCGCAGGCAAATTGCGGGTACGCTTTCCGGTGGGGAGCAACAAATGCTGGCGATAGGCCGCGCATTAATGTCCCGGCCAAAGTTATTGATGTTAGATGAACCTTCCATGGGCTTAGCCCCTTTACTTGTTGAGCAAATTTTCGATATAATAAAGGAACTTAACACCGCAGGGGTAACAATACTGCTAGTGGAGCAAAATGCCCACATGGCCTTAACAGTAGCTGACCGTGGCTATGTGCTAGAGACGGGTAGCATTGTGACTTCTGCCGATGCCGCAGTGCTTTTAGCGGACGATACAGTCCGCAAAGCGTATTTGGGAGGTTAAATTTATGCTGGTTTCTGAAATGATGACAAAGGATGTTACAACAGTAACAGTGGACGCCTCTTTGAACAAGGCCTTTAAAATTTTGCACGAGGCAAGGCATAAACTTTTGCCAGTGGTACAAAACGACGGCAAGCTACGAGGCCTAGTGACAGAGTTGTTGCTGGCAGAGGTACGCCCCTCGAAGGCGACTTCCCTAAGCGTATACGAAATCAACTATATACTATCCCGCACAAAAGTTGGGGATATAATGAACAGACAAGTATACACAATAGGGCCAGACGCCTTGGTAGAGGACGCGGCTCTGCTTATGCATAACCAGGAAATAGGCTCGCTACCGGTGGTAGAGAAGGATCAGACGCTGGTAGGCATAGTCACGCAGACGGATATTTTTAAGGCCTTTATAGGACTAATGGGCGTGGACAGCAAAGGCACGCGCATTTCCTTGGAAGTAGAGGATAACAGTGTGGGCATGATGGCCAATATTACCGGAACTTTAGCCGAAGGCAACATCAACATAAGCCACATCAGTATTTTTTATAAAGGCGACAGTAAGTATGAGATTGTTTTAAGAGTGGACTCGGTAGAGCATGAGGATGTAGCGGCCAGGCTTAAGGATAAGGGCTATAAGATTAGGGATGTGCGCGTGTTTTAGTTACGTATAAGAAAATCAAAAGCCCCCAAAGCCGCCGTTGCACCGCTTCCCATCGAAATAATAATCTGTTTATATGCGCTATCAGTACAATCGCCCGCCGCAAATACGCCGGGTAGATTTGTCGCGCCATGCTTATCGACGATTATCTCTCCGGTTTTTGTGCGTTCAAGCGTGTCAGCCAGCCACTCTGTATTAGGCACTAAGCCTATAAGAATGAAAACGCCCTCTACAGCTATAGTGCTTTCCGTAGCGCTGTTTCTGTCTGCGTAAGTCAAACTTTCCACTTTAGTAGTACCCTGTATTTCTTTTGTTTGGGCATTGGTTACAACGGTCACGTTGCTAAAGCTGTGCAGACGCTCTTGCAGTACTTTGTCGGCCTTTAATTCCGGTAAAAATTCTATGACTGTGACATGCTTGACAAGCCCCGCCAAGTCTATAGCCGCTTCTACGCCAGAATTACCACCGCCTATTACCGCTACATTTTTACCTGCAAACAGAGGGCCGTCGCAATGCGGGCAATATGCAATGCCTTTATTTTTAAACTCAACCTCACCAGGAACGCCTATGCTACGCCATCTTGCGCCTGTAGCAATTATAATCGTTTTTGATTTCAGTGTTGCTCCGCTGTTTAGGCTGACCTCCACATATTCTTCCTTAGCTATTTTTGAGGCTCGCTGTGCGGCGATTATATCTACGGGATATTCCCTGATATGCGCCTCAACCTCTGCCATAAATTTTGGCCCTTCCGTATACTTTGTGCCGATTATGTTTTCTATTCCTAAGGTTTCCATCACCTGGCCGCCTAATGATTCAGCCAGTAAGCCTGTGCGTATTCCTTTCCTTGCCGCGTAAATGGCGGCGGCAGACCCAGCGGGGCCGCCGCCTATTACCAATACATCGTAGGGGTCTTTTGCGGCTAAATCAGAAACATCAATAGATTCCCCTAGCTTCGCTAATATTTGTTCGATGCTCATACGTCCGCCGCCGAACTCTTCTCCATTTAGATGAACCGTTGGAACAGACATAATTTGCTTCGCTTCCACTTCGTCTTTAAAACTACCGCCCTCAACCATAGTGTGAGATATATTTGGGTTAAGAACAGCCATAATATTAAGCGCTTGCACAACATCGGGGCAGTTATGACAGCTTAAACTTACATAGGAAGTAAAGTCCAATCTTCTATTAATCTTCTGTATTTGCTCAATCAATTTATCTTCAATTTTGGGCTTACGTCCGCTAACTTGCAAAAGCGCCATTACAAAAGACGTAAACTCGTGCCCCAAAGGAAGGCCGGCAAAAACAATGCCGCTGGCCTGATTTTGCCTGTCGATCGCAAAGCTAGGGCTTCTTGCCAAGCTTGTATTTTCGATTGAGATTTTTTCAGAAAGACCTGCAATTTCCTTAGCAAATGCGAGCATATTATTAGAAGCATCATCTGACGCTACGCATAGCTTAAGAACCACAGCTTGTTCAATGTAGTCTAAGTAGGGGATAAGTTGAGCTTTAGTGTCATTATCTAATGCCATAATATACCTCCTAGGGTTGTAGGTTTATATTTTACCCACCAAGTCAAGGCTTGGCTTTAAGGTTTCGCCGCCTTCTTGCCATTTTGCCGGGCATACTTCGCCGGGGTTATTGCGAACATATTGTGCGGCTTTAATTTTACTTACCAATGCGCTGGCATCGCGCCCAATGCCGCCTGCATTAATTTCTGCCATTTGGATAACGCCGTCCGGGTCAATTATGAATGTTCCGCGGTCTGCCAAGCCGGCCTCTTCAATCAATACATCAAAAATGCGCGAGATTTTATGGGAAGGATCGCCCACCATAATGTACTCAACTTTGCCGATTGCCGCAGAGCTATCATGCCATGCCTTGTGCGTGAAATGAGTGTCTGTTGAAACAGCATAGACCTCTACGCCCAAAGATTTTAGCGTTGCGTACTGATTTTGCAAGTCCTCAAGCTCTGTGGGGCATACGAAAGTGAAATCTGCCGGATAGAAGCATATTACGCTCCATTTTCCTAAAAAATCTTTTTCGGATGATACCGTTAGAAACCCTTTACCCTTTTGGAAAGCATCGCTTTCAAATGCCTCCACTTTTTTGCCAATTAAACCCATAATGCACTTCCTTTCTTGTTTTTATATTTGGGGAGCTTATAAACATTCAGCGCACAGCCCGTAGGCCGTGCAGTCAACTTTGTCGATGTGACATTGTTGCTTGTCTTTTATATGAGATATTAACGCTGTTTGATCTAGGGCTAGGGCAATATCAATTACCGCGTTACACTGATGACAGATAAAATGACCATGCGAACTAACGCAAGCATCGTATCGCTCTTGCCCGTTTACTACAGCGACAGTTATTATGCTTCCTTCTTTTTTGAAGAGGGCTAGGTTTCTGTAAACTGTTGCTAAGCTTAAATCTGGATATTCTTCTTTGAGGGAGATATATACGTCGTCAGCCGTAGGATGGCAAATGGTAGCTTGGATTGTATTTAATATAGCTTCACGTTTTCTGCTGTAATTCTTAATTTTTATTATCCTCCTCTTTTGAAAGCGAAAATGATAATGATTATCATTACTGTTTTATGTTAGTTTGTTTGGTTCCGTGTGTCAATAGCTTATTGGGAATTTTTGTTTTGCAAATTTCGTCAATTATTTGGTATTAAAAAGGCTGTCTTGCTTAAAGCGAGACAGCATCCGGAGGGAGGTTAAGGGGCTTGAGAAAGTTCGCCTTATTCAAGGCAGGATGAAATATGCGGGGGAATGTTTTTATCCAGCAGGGTTATTGTCCCACCTGATATATGCGCAACAAGATTATAGGTAACAGTGTTGTCATACAACCACACTTCGTCACATAGCGGAATGATGGCTTTCAACGTCTTGAGGGATGTTATACTCCTGCGTTCGATTATTTCGTCCGAGATTCCATGCCCCCCTCTCGCTACTCTGGCGCGTACCCGTTGCTTTGCTATTTCCACATCAGAAACGAAAATATACCACAAATGGACAGTATAACCCATCGCCTTGGCTTTCTTGGCAGTATGCAACACCGTTTGCCCACTCAGCGTGGTTTCTTGATGGAAGTCAATCCTCTCTTGCAGACATGACTTGATTTCTGCGACTGCTTTTTTACCTGCGTAAAATTGAATGTGAGCATCACGCCAATCGCCATAAGTTGAAACGATTTCATCCACATTTATGCGTTTACCCAATGCTTTCACATCAGCATCCGATTGGGAAGCGTAAATGGTAGACTTGCCCACGCCATTAACTCCGCCGATTATGGTGTATCTCATAGCAGTTCTGCACCCACTACTTTCTCCTGTGCCAAGCCAAGTTTAAGTGAAATCAAGCGTTGATAAAACAGCACTTCATCGCGTTCGGAGGCATTTGTAAGCAACTCTTTCAACTCGGTTATTGAGTAAGATACAAAAGATTGGAATAGTGTTTGCTTGTTTTCATTCATTGCCTAATCACCCTTTCAAAAGTGAATTTGCGCACCTATACACCGGGCAGAGCCGGAGTGGTGCGTCCAGCCGGGGGCTTTCGTGCCTATCGGCACGGAAATTGAGGATACTCAAATGAATGTATCAACTAAGTGCCAATCGCTTCAATTAGTATATTAACACTTTCTTCAAAGGAGTCATTTACTATTCTTAAAATAGGGCATTTAACATCTGCAAGCCACTTTTCATGTTTGTGTAAATTTCTACCAAGGGTTGTTTCTGTGTCATACCCCGAGGCATATTCAAGAAGATTACATGAATTTTCATATCTTTTCCCGCCAAGTAAGGTTTCATCCCCATATCTTTCATATTCTCGCTTCTTGATACGTTCTATCCTGGTATTAGTCGGAACATATACAAAGACCACAAGCTCGTACAACGGTAAGTATACATCCATCAAATCAAAAGAAACATGCCCACTTAATATCCATTTATCGTTATTGGACAAATCATTTCCCATTAGGTTGATATATTTATCTGCTGACCTCATGGCTGTATAAGGTTCCTCAGTAGGAAGCCATAAATAGTTGTCCGAATCAAAGTGTTTATATCCAATTTGAGCGCATACAGCCTTTCCTATACTTGATGTGCCAGAGCCAGTAGCACCAAAAATGTGTATTCGCTTTTTCAAAAGACCCTCCCCTTTTGTCAAATAGCACTCCAAAATCGAGGTAATTATATCATTGGAATAACAATAATTAAACTATATTCTTTCGCAAGCTACTTGACAGAGGTTCAACCAGGTATGTTTAATAGGTCTTAATAAACTTGCCTGGCAAGGTTGTTAAGCAAATCCTGCTTGGGGATCGTTCGCTAGGCCCACTTACTAGGAGGCCGGGATAAACTTTTTTAGTAGGTAAATCGCCTGTTTGAGCAACAGCGCGGGCGTAGCTCGTGCGCCTTGCGAGTTGCGATTTGCCGGAGAAAAATCCCCACGGACTGCGCCCGCCACGGTGAACGAAACTGTGACAAATCGGCAATACTATAAATAACGGCAAAAGTTCGAAATTTTTTTGGGATTCGAGCTCGTGAGAAAAATTGAGATACGCTTTTGAGACGTGCCACGGATTGTTTAAGCTTCGTAAGAAGCAAAAGGACGTATAGTAAAATGTGACAAATACAAAAGCGTAGGCCGTAATACAAGACCAGCTATTAAAAGTCAACAGTAAATGAAAATAATTTAAGACCTTGGGGCTCTGCCCCAAACCCCCGGAGTTTATCGCTTTGGTTTTCCCTTGGGCATAAAAAAGCAAGAGAATCGCGGGAATAAACACCAATCTCTTGCCCGAGTATAAAACATCATAAACCGCTCTGGTTGCTCTCCAGCATTGCCCTATCCTGTTTATGAGTAAAAGCAAAATAAGTATGATGGATTGAATTTACCTTGTCAAGCTAACCCCCATTGGGAGGGTGGTGATGCTGAAAAACAGAGGAAATACAACTCCAAAGATTGTTACGAAGGATGCAACCAATTTCCAATCAACACCATTAATCATAGACATCGCCACCTCTCTTGTCTCTTGTGTCACTATGAATAATAAAATCCAAAGCATCTCCCAAAAGCGTCGCCCAACGCCGACCAAGAGACCACATGTTTCCATATGGTGGGGCAGAGTTAAGCTTATGATAACACAAAACAAGTACGTAGGGTGTCCTTATATTTTGATATTGCGCTTTACTCTCCTAAAAACACAGGTTAAAAAATTAAAAAATTTAATTTCCTAACATCTGTTTTTAGAGCTTTGTTTCTTAGGAGGTTGCGATTCATATGGACGATTTTCTTTCAGAATAACGAATATTATATTACACATTTTTCTTGCAACAGCACCAACGGCAGTTAAATGATGTTTATTCCTCGTCCTAAGCGATTGATAGTATTCTGAGAGAATTGGATCACAAAAGGCAGCACGAGTGGCGGCTAACCATATAGCACGACGAAGGTATGGTGAACCACGTTTGGTGATTTTGTTTTTACTGCCTAAAAATTCTCCAGACTGATTAACTTTTACGTCAAGACCAGCAAAGGCAACTAGTTTACCTGGCGCGTCAAAACGGTGTATATCGCCTATCTCACTTATGATGATTGCACCTAAAGTATCGCCAATACCAGAAATGGTTGTGATGAATGATCCCATTTGTTCAAGGAGTAGGGCTATCTCCTTTTCTAATTCAGTAATCTGATTTTCAAGAAATACAAGTTGCTCGATAAGTTGTCTGATTTGAAAAGCGAAAGCATCCTTGGCGAAGTGAACACCAAAAGTATTGTTTGCAAGAGACTGTAGTTCCTCCGCTTTAGCTTCTTTGAACCGCCCACGACTTGCTTTCTTCAAGAGTCTGGTAAGTTCGTCACTAGATACGGTAAGCATATCTTCCGGCGTTGGGTAGTTTAGCAAAACTTCTTTGGAGGCAACTCCAAAAGTATCGGAAAAGAATTTGCCGTACTCTGGAAACACCTGGTCAAGCAAGGCAATTACTCTACGTTTACAATCACCGCAAGAATCGACCAAAGCCAAACGATAGCGTGAAAGTTGCCTAAGTGCTACCACTGATTCTTCGGATAAATTTGTTGCAGAAAACTGACCAAAACGCATGATTTGAGCAATGATGTGTGAATCTTTACTGTCATTTTTGGTTTGACGAATGTACATCTTGCGGAACGCTTCGGACTGAATAGGGTTTATAACTTTAACATCATAACTTAACTCGAAGAAGAATGCGTGAACACTCAACCAATAATGACCAGTTGCCTCCATGCCGATTACAACATCGTCTTTATCGATTTGGAAACGCTCAAAAAGAGCGAGTAATTTTTCACAGCCTTCTTTGGAATTGGAAAATGATATGCTGTCAAACAATGGTTTTCCAGAAACATCAATCAATGACGCTTCGTGTTTGTTTTTTGCAATATCTATGCCAACGTAAAACATAAAGAACACCTCCGTGTTATTGATTTCGGGCATGAGGTCATCCCCTGTTCTTTACGGCACACAACCTCGTTAGATATTCAGCGCAGGTTCGCTATCCAGCTCATTCGTGTCAACCCGTAAAGACAGAGGCGCAATTCTTGTATAGGAAGCCTTGCTTCAAGGAGAATTTCTGCGCCCTCTGCCAGATGGGCTTATTGTCCCATAATTACTATGAAACAACAAGGTTTGTGGTGTCCTTGCTTGTCAATACCGCGACATTATTATACGAGGAGGCATAAATTATGCAAGTATTGTACGGTGTTTGTTGTGGCTTAGATGTGCATAAGAAAGAAATAACAGCGGCTTTAATGACGGGAGCAAATGAGCTTGCTGTAAAAAAGTTCGATACTACTACAAAAGCACTTAGGGAGATGGTAGTATGGCTAAAAAGCGCAAGTTGCCAACATGTAGCAATGGAAAGTACTGGGGTATATTGGAAGCCCATATACAACATATTGGAAATGGAAGATATTCCAACAATGGTTGTAAACGCTTATCATATGAAGGCAATACCCGGACGCAAAACGGACGTTTGCGATGCTGAATGGATAGCTGATTTACTGCGGCATGGACTTCTGCGGGCAAGCTTTATTCCAAAAAAAGACCAGCGGGAGTATCGTGAATTAGTACGTTACCGCAGTTCTCGCACAGAAGAACGTGCAAGGGAAATAAACCGGCTACAGAAAATGCTCGAAGGTATGAACATTAAGCTAGGTGATTTTGTTTCCAGCGTAATGGGTAAGAGTGCAAGCCAGTTGCTTGGTTTAGCTCTTACAAACGAAGAACTAACTGACGAGCAAATATTAGAAGCCTCACACGGAAATCTTAAGGCTTCTCTTGACGAGTTAAAAGAGGCTCTAAGGGGCATCATTACTCCTTTGCAAAAGGATTTAGTAACAATAGTATTAGACGTCATTGCTACTCAAACCCAGCAGATAGCCCAAGTAGAAGCTCTAATCAGAAAATATACCAAAGATGCTTATGCTGAGGCCGCTAACAACCTGGAAGCAATCCCCGGTATTGGAACAAAAAGCGCACAGGCTATTGTTGCAGAAATAGGCATAGACATGAGTCGCTTCCCCACTGCTAATCATCTATGCTCATGGGCCGGTGTCGCTCCGGGTAACAACGAAAGCGCTGGGAAACGCAAACGCGCAAAGTCCAAAAAAGGCAACAAGCATTTAAAAAAAACTCTAACTCAGTGTGCTACATCGGCGATCAAGAACAAAACTAGCTTCTTCCACGCACAGCATCAGCGTTTAGTTGTTCGCTTGGGTAGCAATAAAGCTACCATTGCTGTTGCTCACTCTATGCTTATTGCTATTTACTATGTGCTTTCTGGCAAAGATTTTGTTGACCTTGGCGCTGACTATTATACTCAGTTTAACAGGGATAAAAAGATTAAGTCTCATTTGAATCAATTGAAAAAATTAGGCTGGCACCCTCCCGAATCAGAACCAGCCTAACATTAACTTTTTATGACAATATCCGTCATCCGCTTGTAGATATTTTACATAGGGGGATCGTTTTGCGCTTTTTTGACTACCCGGGGGTGTTTCATAGTAAAAATTTATCCCGGCCTCCGGGGTGTCGCCTCGCCCGAACAAACAGACAAGCCAACCAATCTAAACAAAACTGAACAAAACCATAGTAAAGCTACATACTAATTAAAACGGCCCCAACTGAATAGCCTGAGCGATAATTACAAAAACAGCACCCAAAAGATACTGCAAGCCGATAAGCGGTAAAATCCATTTCGCCCATGTATGCCATTGTATTTTAGCCAGCGCTAAGCCAGCCATAAAGAACCCAGAAGTAGGCATAAAAATATTAGCAATACCATCGGCCATATGGAAGGCAACAACAGCAGTTTGTCGTGTAACCCCCACAAGGTCTGCCAAAGGAGCCATAATAGGCATAGTAACCGCAGCCTGGCCAGAGCCCGACGGAATAAGATAATTTAAAAGAGATTGGAACACATACATACCAAGAGCAGAAAACATCGGCGGGAAGCCAGAAAGCACATTAGATGCCGCATGTAAGATAGTATGAAGAATATTACCATCAGTCAAAACGATAACAATAGCCCTAGCAAAGCCGACAATAACGGCGCCAGAAGCGATACCGGCAATACCTTCTGCCATTTTAGAGCCAAAGCCATTTAAGCCCAGGCCACCGATTAAAGCCGCAACAAAGCCCATAATAAGGAACAGTGCAGAAAGCTCTACAATAAACCAATCCAATTGCATAACGCCGAAAACAAGCATAGCGATGGTACCTAGCATTACCAGAAGGATAAGTTTTCTTTTGGTAGTAAATTCCGGCAAACTGTTAATGTCCATAAGGTTATCGCGTGTTTTATCAAGCTCGTAAGCGGGGCTAAGCTCAGGGTTATTCTTAACCTTAGCCGCATGACGCATTACAAAAGCGGTAGAAACACCAACCATGACAATAAATATAACGATACGGAACTCCATGCCAGAGAATAAAGGAAGATCCGCAATACCTTGTGCAACACCAACAGTAAAGGGATTCAAAAACCCGGCAGTAAAGCCCGCGGTTGAGCCTACAAAAACAATGGCCACCCCAGTAATAGAGTCAAATTTAAGAGCCATTGCCAAGGCAATCATGATAGGGATAAAAGGGATAGTTTCCTCTGCCATACCAAAGGTTGCGCCAAAAAGTGCAAAGGCAAGCATCATAACGGGTATAAGTAGCCTTTCCTTACCCGCAAATATTTGGGTAAGCTTACCCAAGCCGGCCTCTACCGCACCTGTAGCGTCAAGCACATGGAAGGCGCCGCCAACTATCATGATGAAGAAAATAATGAAAGCAATTTCCTCCATGCCTCGCGGTACTGCCATAACCATGTCAAAAAAGCTAACCGGCGTTTGCTCAACAAACTGGAACGAGCCGGGGTTTGCCACCATGCGACCGCCAGGGCCTTCTACCATTTCATAGCGGCCGGCAGGCAATATGTACGTGAAGATTGCGGCTATTGCAGCTATTGCCAACAACATAATGTACACATGCGGAAACGATCTTTTTTCCTTGTCCATAACAAAAAACCTCCTTTATAAAATATGTGATGAAGAATATAAATTGGTAAAAATCGGATCATTATATCACTTTGGCTTGAATATTACAAGATTTTTTGTGTTTGGTGTGGTAAACTTGTGATAATGTCACCCTAATAGACTATTTTATGAAAATGTCACCCAAAATCTAGGAGTGAGAAAAAATATGAATAGTCGAGAAGAATTAAAAGCCCACGTGGTAACATGCATGATT
>Ga0209755_10003559_pt1 | contig 19376 bp, 18 predicted proteins | sample TergutCo191P1_FD_187301 | JGI IMG/M metagenome (GOLD analysis project Ga0209755, IMG submission 187301) | Cornitermes sp. P1 segment gut microbial communities from Petit-Saut dam, French Guiana - Co191P1 (SPAdes) (version 2) | ecosystem: Host-associated > Arthropoda: Insects > Digestive system...
TAACAATAACAAAATTACTTTATAAAAACATCCGGGAAAAAAGTGCGTAAATGAGAATAAATTATCATACATCATTTTATTTTAAAATCTCTTTAACTAATAATATACCTAATAAATTAAAAATAACAATGAAATAGTAAAAAAAAATGATTTATTTTCATTATTTACAAACTATTAAACACAAATTATACTGAGACTATTAAATGAAAAATAAACATTTTTTGAAAATCCGCCTATCCTGCGTTTTAATCCTATGGTTAAAACTTTTTATTTTAGCATTATATGTATCATCCTGCGCCGGAGAAACATCTATTACCGTGCATTATTACAGATATTCAGGCGATTATGACGGCTGGAATGTTTGGGTCTGGCCGCATAACCCTCCAGGAGAGGCTCAGTGGGCGCGCTTTAATTCTGAAAAACCTGACAAGGACGGGTTTGTTACAGCCCGTGTGTACTTTCCCAAAAAAAAACCGGCTATAAAGGAGATTGGTGTGATAATCAGAAAGAGTGAAAATAACAATGATTGGGCGGAAAAAGATGTAACCCATGACCGTTTTACGGAAGAAAAAGAAATTTGGCTTGTACAGGGCGATCCTGCGATATACACGGAAAAACCGGCTACAGGAAATCCGCCGATACTGTTTGCCGCTGCCGACAGCGCCGGCTCTGTTTTGATATCTTTGCCCGTAGAACCTGAGGATTTCAGCGTTTTCGCCGTTTATGAGAATGAGAGGAAAATATCGGTTAGCAGCGAACAATTAATAATTAACAATGATTCGGTTATCAGAGTGATTATTACGCTAGATGAGAAAATTACCGATCCTTCAAAGTTATATTTTGTTCGTGATGAAACCGGTTGTTTTTCAGAGCGGAAAGTAACTATGCGCGGCATATTGAATGATTTTTATTATGACGGTGACGACTTAGGCGTTCGTTACAGCGCTGAGGAAAGCGGTTTTAAAGTCTGGTCGCCTGCCGCTGCCGCGGTTTCTGCCGCTCTTTATGATGACGCGGGCGTGTATAGCGCTGAAGGCAGGGTAGTCAACAATGATACCGATAATCTGCATCGGATGGAAAAGGATTTTAAAACAGGAGTATGGTCGGCTGTCATAAAAGGAAATCTGGAAGGCAAGTTCTACCTTTACCGCGTTGAATTCGCGGACGGAAAAACAACGTGGGCGGCTGATCCTTACGCGAAGGCAGTTTCGGCTAACGGGCAGCGTATGGCTATCATCGACATGTCAGAAACAAATCCTCTTGGGTGGCGCGGGAAAGAAAAACCGGACTTCACCGCGGGCAGATGGCAGGATGCCGTTATCTGCGAGCTTCATGTACGTGATTTTTCAATTGACGAAAATTCCGGCATGAAGCGTAAAGGTAAGTATCTGGCTTTCACAGAGCGGGGAACAAGAACAAAGGACGGCGCCGTTACAGGAGTCGATCATTTAGTAAGACTGGGAATAACGCATGTCCATCTGTTACCCGTATATGATTATGCTTCGATAAACGAGCTTACCGCAGACGAATTTAATTGGGGTTACGATCCCATGCACTACAATGTTCCGGAAGGTTCCTATTCAACCGATCCGCGAAATCCTGCCGCGAGAATTACGGAATTCAAGGCGATGGTTAAATCGCTTCATGACGCGGGGATTCGCGTCATTATGGATGTTGTTTACAATCACACGTATCAAACCGGAACATGGCCCTTTGACGCTCTTGTGCCGGGATACTATTACCGCGTGACGGATACAGGCGTATACGCGAACGGTTCCGGCTGCGGTAACGAAGTAGCCTCCGAACGTCCAATGGTACGGAAGTTTATTATCGATTCATGCAGGTACTGGGCAAAAGAATACAACATTGACGGTTTCCGCTTTGACCTAATGGGTCTTATCGACAGGCAAACAATGGCTCAACTTACAGAAGAATTACGCCGTGATATTGACCCAACTTTGATAATTTACGGAGAGCCGTGGCAGGCCGGAGGCTCCGTTCTTCCTGAAAATCTGCAAACAGGAATCGGCGCTCAACGCGGCTTGGGTTTCGCGGTTTTTAACGACAGGATTAGAACCTCAATAAAAGGCGGCAGCGACGACAATTCCCGCGGTTTTGCCACAGGCGCGAAAGGAATGGAAAAAGGCATTATTAACGGGGTATTAGGCGCGGTTAACGGCTTTACTTCGCAGGCAAATGAAAGCGTCAATTACGTAACCGCCCACGACAATTTGAATCTTTGGGACAAAATTGCCCTTTCCCACGGCGCAAAAGATACGGCAGCTTCGCCGTACAAACTTCTTGAAGGAACACCCAATTTTACAGCAAAGTTTCCCGCGGACATCTTCGAATCTGACGCCGTAAAATCCGTCCTTCTCGCAAACGGAATAATTTTCACCTCGCAAGGCATCCCCTTCTTTCAAGCCGGCGATGAATTCCTTCGCAGCAAATTCGGCGATCACAACAGTTATAAAAGCCCGGACAGCATCAACATGATCCGCTGGGAAAACGCCGATCGCTACGGCGAAGTAATTGATTACTACGCAGGTCTTATCAGGCTAAGAAAAGCATATCCCGCTTTCAGGCAATCAAATAAAGACGATATTCTTAATTCCATCGAAATATTGAGGGCGGAAGATTTAGGTGTTGCGTTTGTAATCAGAGAGCAGGGAACGGGGAACAAAATATTTGTCGCTTATAACGGGAGTAAAGAGCCGATGACTTTTTCGCTGCCGGATGATATTTCTGTTTGGAGGCAGGTTGTTAACGCGCGAAGAGCGGGTACTGAAACCTTGGCGGAGATTACGGGGAAAGTTACGGTACCGGCGCTTTCGATGACGGTGCTTGTTGGCGGAGGAGGATAATAATACAAAATACTTGACGATATAATTAAAAATTGATATATTATAAGTGATAGGGAGAAAAAATGAGTAACAACAATAATGAAGTTGTGCCCGGTCTTACTGTAGCTGATGTAAAAGATATTGTTGACCAGGTAATCAGCAGAAAAGATGAAAATCATCCCCAATACTCTTCTGGTGAAAGGAACGGCTTTCTTGATATATTAGAAAATTTTAAACCTGATATTAGCGCTTCTCCAATATTTGTTAGAAAGGTTTCTTAATTTTCATGGACTCAAACCGTAATAAAAATCTTAAGTATGAAATAATACCTTTGAATGAAATTTTAGAAATAATAAGATAGATATATAATCGCTTTGTAAATTTTCTGAAAATAAAAGGCTTTCCGGAAGATATTAATTTTCATGTTTCTTTTCTTTCTCTAATTGATATAATTATACGGGTTGATAAACGTAAAGCTTATTATCACTGTTTTCATAGCATGGAAATTAATGAATGTAAGGAAGCGGCGTTGTACGCGTACTGGATTTTAAAATTACGTCCATTTACCATAATAGATGATAAATATAGAAAAAATATAGACGCTTGTAATGTCAACGAGTTATTTGTTGTTTTTCTAATAGGTTTTGTTTTGGAAGCCATAGGCAGGATAAGAAAAACACCAAATATAAAAGAATCTTATAGCGAACTAATAGATTACTCTTTTCGTTTTCGTAATTTTAGCATTGATTCCTTTATAGTTTTAATTGAATCTATTAGTACAGAAACAATGGAAAGAGAATACCCTAATCTTCAAAATAAATTTATATAATATTATCCCTTGACAACCGCCAACATTTGCCTCACCATATAATTATGAAAAAACGCGCATTAATCAGTGTATTTTATAAAGACGGCATACTTGAGTTGGCTTCATTTTTAAACACATCGGGATGGGAGATCCTTTCAACAGGCGGTACTTCACAGTATTTACAGGAAAATAATATCCCTGTGACTGATGTATCCGCAGTCACTGGTTTTCCTGAATGTCTTGACGGAAGGGTGAAAACCCTTCATCCGGCGATTCACGCGGGGATTCTTGCCTGCCGGGATGTTCAGAGTCATATTGATACTTTAAAATCATTAAATCTGGAGACAATTGACCTTGTTTGTGTCAATCTTTATCCTTTTTTTGAGAAAGTACAGGCTGCTTATGCCGACGCTGGGCTTTCAACCGGGGAAACCATAGAGTTTATTGATATCGGCGGGCCGGGAATGCTGCGTTCCGCCGCGAAGAATTACCGCGATGTCATTGTACTTACCGATCCTATCGATTATACTGAGGCAATCAAAGGATTAAAGGCGGGGAATGTACCGCTTGAGTTTAAAAAGCAATTAGCCGCTAAAGTTTTTGATCTTACATCCGCCTACGACGCCGCGATTGCCCGCTATCTGCTTGATGTTGAGTATCCCTCCTATCTGCCGCTTTCTCTGAGAATGGGACAGTCTTTGCGTTACGGTGAAAACGGGCACCAGAGCGCGGCTCTCTATCTGAATACAGACCGCCTTGGCGCGCTTGACGGCATGGAGCAGCTAAACGGTAAAGAAATGGGCTATAACAATATTAAAGACCTTGATGCGGCGTGGAAAGCCGCTTGCGCCTTCGGTCTTACGGCGGATGGTACTCTTCCCGCTGGAGAAAATGATATAAAGCGCTTTGTTCCCTCAGTTTCCGCGGGCGGTTCAATATGCTGCGCCGCGATAAAACACAACACTCCCTGCGGTATAGCGCAGGGAGACACTCTGATTGAAGCCTACGAAAAAGTATATAACTGCGATCCTGTATCAATATTCGGAAGTATTATTGCATGTAACACAACAGTGACCGCGCCAATAGCCCGCAGATTAAACGAATTATTCCTTGAAGTAATTGCCGCTCCCGGGTTTGATAATGAAGCGCTTGAAATTCTCAAAGCTAAGAAAAACCTTAGAATCATTAAATTTAAAAAAGCCCCGAAAGATTTATACGAATATGTTTCAATTGACGGAGGTCTTTTGGTTCAACAGAGAGATCGTATTGTCCTTGAAAAGTGGGAAGTCGTTACAAAGACAGCTCCCGAACAACGCGACATTGACGATATGATTTTTGGTTTGAAAGCCGTAACATTTGTTAAATCAAACGCGATTATGATCGTAAAAGAGAGAGCCGCGACCGGTATCGGCTGCGGCCAGGTGAACCGTATTTGGTCTGCAATGGAAGCGCTTGAAAGAAGCGCCGATCTCATGAAACGCGAGGCTCAGGCGTCAGCGGATTCAGGCGGCAGTCCGTGGAAAGACAGCAACCCCGCAAGAGTTCTCGCCTCAGACGCGTTCTTCCCGTTTGCCGATGTTGTAGAAACCGCCGCTAAAGCGGGAATAAAAGCGATTATTCAACCGGGCGGTTCAATTAACGACAAACTTTCAATTGAAGCCTGTGATAAATACGGCATCGCGATGGTATTTACAGGAACACGTCATTTTAAACATTAGCTGATATTTCGTGATCCCGTTAAACCATAAAAAAGGAGTGAGGCAGCCCTCACTCCTTTTTTTAAATCAGATAACAACCGGCTTTACTTCTGGTTTTACTTCCGGTTTGGATTCCGGTGCCGGAGGGGTTGGAATTGTTATCGGTTTAATTTCTGTGGTTACGGGCGCTGCCGGTGCTTTTACCACAGGCGCTTTAACTACCGGTGCTTTCACCACAGGTGCTTTTACTACAGGCGCTTTAACGACAGGTTTCTTTTCGGCTGGCTTGGCAACAGGTTTTTTTGCTGCCGCAGGTTTCTTCACTGCCGCCGGTTTCTTTGCCGCTGCCGGTTTTGCCGCCGCCGCAGTCTTTTTAACCGCCGCCGGTTTCTTTGCAGCTGAGGGTTTTGCCGCTGGCTTTTTCGCTGCCGCAGGCTTTTTAGCCGCCGCCGGTTTCTTTGCAGCTGCAGTTTTTGCCGCCGGTTTTTTCGCTGCCGCAGGTTTCTTTGCCGCGGGTTTTTTAGCGGCTGTTTTTTTCTCCGCCGCTTTTTTCACGACAGGTTTTTTCGCTGTTGTTGATTTTGCCATCCTTAACTCCTTAACTCCTTAATGGATTATAAATTATATTTTATGTTAGCTCTTCATTAAAAAAAAATCAAGTAAAAAATATAAATTAATTTAAATTTTAAAAATTTTCTTTTTTATTTTTTCTCAGCGCTTCCAGGCAAACTCGTTTAAAGATAACAACCGACACTCCCTTTCGCTCAATCTCATTTTTCAATTTGACTGCGTTTTCATCAACAAGATTCGGCATTGCTTCCAGTTCTAAAATTTGATCCTGCTTTACGCCGCAGCCCGTAATCAATCCTCTAAGCCTTTCCGAAGGCAGGATCGTAGGCTGACAGCCTGTCATGGCGACGCTGGAGTTATCAAGAATAATCAGCGTCATTGTCGTGTCAGCGTCTACAGCGTCAATTAAAGGGGTAATACCCGAATGAATAAACGTAGAATCTCCGATAACGGCAAGAGCGTGTTTTAAACCGGCATCGGAAGCGCCTTTTGCCATGCCGACACAGGCACCCATGCAAACGATGCTTTCAACAGCGGACAGCGGGGGAGCGGCACCCAGTGAATAACAGCCTATATCCGAATTAATACCGACATCAGGGTGCCCTGGACGGGGATCAAGAGCGGTAACCGCCTTTTTGATCGCATGATAACTGTCGGTATGCGGGCATCCCTGACAAAGAACAGGCGGGCGCGCGGCAAGATCCCCAGTATCAATCTTGATGCTTTCACGGGGAGGCAGACCGAGTATTTCCCGAACATTATCAGGGTCGAGTTCCCCGGCACGGATGACAGGTTTCACTTCTTCTTTTATCCCGAAAATCTTTTGCGCGATAAACGGCTGCCCTTCTTCAATTATTAAAACTTCTTCTGTTTCGCCGCAGACCTTCATGATGATTTCTTCAGGGAGGGGATACGCGCCAATATGCAGTCGGAGAGGAGGTTTTTTACCCTGTTTTTTACGCAGTGCCAAAAAATCATCAAGGTTTTCTTCGTAATAATTACCTGCAATCCCTGAGGTAATGACAGCCAGATCGCTTTTGGAAGAGGTTAGTGTATTCGCCTTATTTTCAGACGACCATGTTTGCAGCAATTTTTGTTTATCCAGCAATGCCTCGTAATTAATACGCGCGAAAGCTGGAATAAGTATCCATTTGGTTTTTTCCGCGGTTTTGGAAACAGGATTTTGCGGCCTTGCTTTTTGAATTTCAACCGCGGCTCTTGAATGGGCCAAACGGGTAACAAGGCGCAGGAGGACTGGGATATTAAACTTTTCGGAAACGTCAAAAGCTTCGCGCGTCATTTCGTACGCTTCCTGCTGATTGCGCGGTTCAAGACAGGGAATCATCGCGAAGTTCGCGTAAAAACGGGAGTCCTGTTCATTCTGGGAGCTGTGCATCCCCGGATCATCGGCAACGGCGATTACAAGAGCCCCCTTTATTTTTAAAAGAGCGGCATTTATCAGCGGATCGGCTGCGACATTCAATCCGACATGCTTTGTTGTGACAAGAACCCTGCGCCCCGCGAATGAAACGCCCAAAGCCGCTTCAAGAGCGGTTTTTTCATTTGAGCACCAGCGCGCCACAGGCCCGCCTTTGTTGAACTCATTGATAAGGTATTGCATTATCTCCGAAGAAGGCGTCCCCGGATATCCGTAAGCCGCGCTGATACCGGCATGTATAGCGCCCAGGGCGACAGCCTCATCGCCCAATAAAGCCAATTTTTCAGTACTCATTTTTAATTTCTCTCTCTGTTCTCTTTGCACTGTTAATTATTAAGTGTTAACTCTTTCAACATATTCGTTTGTTTCGGTATTAACAAGGATTTTTTCTCCCTGTTTTATAAAAAGCGGCACGCGGACGGTCAGACCGGTATCGGTAACAATAGGCTTTGTCGCGCCTGTGGCGGTATCGCCTTTTATATAGTTTTCGCTTTCGGCTACAGTAAAAACAACTTTGTAGGGGATGCGGATGTCAATTACCTTGCCTTCCCAGATGGTTAATTCGTAGGAATCGCCTTCTTTAAGGTACAGCTTTTTTTCGGGATTTTCCTCAATGGAAACCTCATACTGATCAAAGGATTCATTGTCCATAAAGTGATAATTGTCCGTATCGGCATATTGATACTGGCTGGTGCGAAGCTCGACCTGCGCGTCCTCTACTTCCTGCTGGGTAGGGATTGTAAGGCTCAGCACCGAACCGTCTTTTATGCTCTTCATTTTGACTCTCGCGACCGCGGTTCCTTTGCCCGGATTGTGAAATTCTCTGTCTACGACAAGGAATGGCTGCCCTTTCTGCAGAAGGCATGAACCTTTTACTATATCTCCGCCTCTTATCATTTTGTTCCTCTTTTAATTTTGTATATTAAAATCCTAGCAAAAATGAGGAAAAAAGGGAAGCGGCTCTTTACATAATATAATAATTAAACTAAAATAACATTAATTGGGTGGAAATATGAAAAAATCAGTATGTGTTCTGTTTCTTTTTTTTATCAGTATGAGCTTATTCGCCTTTGACAATTTCCTTAACGGAAGCTGGGGCATCATTATGAATAATGAAAAAAATGAGATGGTTCGGTTCAATTCCGACACTAAGGAAGTTGTAATTATGAATTTATCCTTCCATCTGGGTGATTATACCGAAGCGGACGATACGCTGCACATAGCCAATTTTGACGGTGATTCGGTTATTATTCAATATTTCCGTTTATCGGCGAATAAATTGTTATTTACTTTATGGAGTACCAGCAATATCACAGAATCATTAACTTTGATATTATCGAAATTATAAGATTTTTAATTTTTCCAGAAACCCTCGCCTGCAAGGAATTTCCTGCTGAGAGCCAGACTGTCAAACGGATTGGAAATAAAATCAGCGTCCTGTTCAATTACAGCATAGGGGATGCCGTGTTTTTCACATAATGAGAAAATAGCCGGCCAGTCAAGGTTGCCCTGTCCTATTTCCGCGAATTGACGTTCCCTGCCTTTTACGCGGAAATCCTTCAGATGGAGGATTCGAATTCTTTTCTTTAATTTATCGATGTAATCGCAGGGGTTTTTGCCTCCTGCCTGCACCCAGAAAACATCAAGCGTAAATTCGCACTTTGGGCATTCTTCGATCATGCGATCCATTGCGCATTTCTCGTTAAACCTCATGAATTCAAGCTCATGATTATGATAGCCAAAGCCGAGTCCCGCGTCTTCCGTCTGATCGCAGATTTCATTTATTTTTTTTATGAAAGCCGTATAGCCGTCATAGGTATCCGGAAAAACACGCGGTTTCATGCCGATACCGATTTGAGAACACCCCAGTTTTTTATGCTCGTCAATCAATTTTGCAAGTTCAGCTCTTTCGGCGACTCTTTCCCACGGCGAATGGGTTCCGGCAGCTTCTATGCCGTTTTCTTTTAATATCGCGGCAAGTTCGTCAGTATCAATCTGTCCAAGCCCGGAAAGCTGTACCATGTTAAATCCCATTTCTTTTAACCGCTTAAATGACGCGGCTATATCTCCTGGTGTTTTTAAATAGTCGCGAATCGTATAAGTCTGAACGCCGATTTTCATGTTTTTCCCCTGTCAGAATTATAATATCTTTTCCGGCATCTTACCACTAACCACTAGCCACTATTTACTAAAAACGGTAATGTCTAATTATGGACATCAAGGACAGTGTTTACTCAGAATCGACTATTTATGCTTTTATAAAGGCGATTTTTTTGCCTGTTTTGCGGCCGGCTTTTCTCAAGACAGTCCCTTCAATCTTTTATAATTTTTTTCTAAGACAGTATATCGCGGACATTCTGCCGGGAAAGATTCCTGTTTCTCAGGTGGATCATCCGCTTGATAAAAAAATACCGTTCGTTCCCTCATGGGTGACAATTTACATTGACTTTGTGCAATTTTGGATCAGGATGGTTTCTTTTTTTATAAGGCGTTACGGAAGAAAGGCGTTTATTCCCGTAAGGGATTTTATTTATTCAATGGGAGATTTATACGCCTTTGCCGCCGAAACTTACATGAAAAACCTTTCCACCACAAAACGCCCGTTTTATATAGCGCGTCCCCGTTTCTTTCTGATTCATATAGCCGACCCTCATCTTTTTTGCATTCCAAGCCTTCATGTAATGGTTGTAGCGCATACTTTTAAAATGTTTTCTGTTATAGCAAAACAGCTTGGCGCAGAAGATGATTTAAAAGAGCAGGCCGAAGAGATGAGGCAGGGAGCGCTTGCCATAAGTCAGGCAATCCTTTTTGTCAAGCAGCACAGCGTAAATTGCATCCCCGCCGCGTTATACGCTATGACATGTTTTTCCCCCGATAATTTTCCAAGGGAAGAAGCCGAAAAGTTTACAAACCTCCTTTTCTCTCCCGCCCCCGAAAAACACAAAATACCGCTCAAATGCAAAGTCCACCCTGCCGCCGCTCCGGCGACAAAAATCCCCGAAGCGGATCAGAAGCAGATAAAGAAGCACATTCTTTCGCTCTATTACCGCTTTCTTGAAGAGAAAAAAACAACAAAGGAATGGTATGAACCTTTAGTTCGTTTTCTGCAAACTTATAAGTATGATTGAATTCACCGACAGAATACTTTATCAAAGTCCGGCCTGCATTGTAATCAATAAGTTAAAGGGGGAAGCAATGCAGGGGGCGAAGGACGGAATCGTCAATCTGCCCAAGGAATTAAAATCCTATTTAAAAACAGATTTTGTTCAGGCAGTTCACCGGATTGATGTTCCCGTAACAGGATGCGCTCTTTTTGCCCTGACTAAACCGGCCCTTGTTTTTTTATACAACGCTTTCTCGGGAAAGATGCCCATTGAAAAACACTACTGGGCAATTGTAGAAAAGCCTGAGCGCCTGCCGGACACGAAGTTACCTCCTGAAAGCGGGGAACTTGTTCACTGGATTGAAACAAAGCCCGGAAAAAACAAATCGTTTGCTCATAACGAAGAAGGAGCCGGGCGGAAAAGAGCTGCTTTACGTTACAGGATAATCGGCGAAGGAAAGAACTATCTTTTTCTTGAAACAGAATTGCTCTCAGGCAGGCATCATCAAATCAGAGCGCAATTAGCCGCCGTCGGTTTGCACATCAAAGGCGATGTTAAATACGGCGCCAGACGCAGCGAAAAAGAAGGAGGGATTCGCCTTCACGCGCGTTATCTTGCTTTTCCGAATCCGTTGAATAAAAATGAGCGAATATGTGTCACGGCTGATCCTCCGGTGATGGATAATTTGTGGGGGGAGTTTCTACCATCATCCCCATACATATCTTCTCATAAATAATCCGTGTTGCCGCGTTAAGAAGCCTCTCTTTTGGCAGGCTGCCGTCTTTAAGAGCAGCAAGGATTGTATCGTGTGTTTTTTTTAAGGCTTGGGGCCAGACAAGAATCATGTCGCTGCCTGCGGCTAATGACAGGACAGCCGCGTTTTCAGGGCGTATGTTGCCGGCGGCGGCCATGATGAAATCGTCGCTTATGATGATGCCGTTAAACCCTAGTTCGTCTCTGAGCCAGTTTTGCATAACAAGACGCGACAGGCTCGCGATTTTGTTGTCTATCGCCGGAGTTAAAGTGTGAGCCGCCATTACAGCTCTTGCTCCAAGATTGATAAGAACCGTAAAAGGATAGACGAATTTGTTTAACGATAATTTGTCCATATTTAAAACGGAAAGAGAGTGGTGAGGATCGGGGCCGGCGCTTCCCGGAAAATGTTTTACGACGCATAAAATGCCGGCCCGTTCCATGCCGCGGACAAACGCGTTTGCCGCCTGCGCTGTGAAAATCGGGTCGGGGCCGTATGAGCGGTTTATAAGAAACCTGCGGTTTTCGTCAACAAGGTATTCGGCGACAGGAGCGAAATTCATATTAAAGCCAAGCGCGTTTATATCGCTGCCTGACTTTAAACTGTCCTCTTCAATTTTTTTGAGGGTTTCAATCCGGCCTTCATTTTGAAATTGTTCCCAATATGAGACGGCTGAGGGCAGAGTTGTTACAGTAGGTCTGAAACGATTTACAAAACCTCCTTCATGATCTACGGCAATAAAAGGAGGTATTTCCGTTTCATCTTTTATTAACGAAACTATCTCGCTGACAAACGCGCGGATAGCCTCATTGTTATTATTCAGATTATGACCAAAAAACATTATTCCGCCTGAGGGGGTTTGTTTAAGCATATTTTTACTGTTAACAGTTACCCCCCCCCTGCCGTCAATACCGCTGATAATTACCTGAGCTGTAAGCAAACGATCATCCAACGAATTGACGATTTCTTCAGCTTTTATCTTAACAGGGTCTATTTTTTCAACGATTTCCTCAATTTTATCTTCGTTAACCACGATCTCTGAATGGTTAACGACAATTTGTTTACAGGAGGGAGTAAAAAAAAAGCAAATGCAAACTAGTAATATATAAGAATCCAGAATAGTTTTCTTAACAGCGCTCATATTTATTAATTATATAAATTAATTAAAAAATATAAAGAGATTCTGTATAAATATACTACCGTTCAAGCCTCTTTTCAAAGTGCGAAAACTCCAGACTAAAGTTTGCTCTTCCCTGAGAGACACTGCGAAGGCTTGTCATGAAGCCGAACATTTTTTCCATAGGGGCCTGCGCTTTTATTTCATCTTCGTCAGGCTTGGCGTTCATACTAAGGATTTGACCGCCGCGCTGTGTTACTACGCTCATAACCTCGCCGACAAATTCGTGGGGGGTGTTAAGGTCGACAGCCATGATTGGCTCAAGGAGGATTGGGGCTGCGTTACGGCAGGCTTCGTCAAAGGCCATGCTGGCGCAGGCTTCAAATGCGAATTCGGTGCCTGTCAAATCGGAATATTGAATGTCGATAACAGTTACCGTTATATCGATACAGGGGTAACCCATAACAATGCCTGAAGAAAAAGAGCCGTTAATGCCGCGCTCAACCGCTTCGAGAATAATGTCAGGAATTTCTGTTCTACCTGACGTGGTCTTTGCGGCGCAGATATATTTATTTCCCGATCCGCGCTGCGCAGGTTCTGCTTTTATCGTTATCTTCGCGGCATTTTCCTTTCCGGCAATTATCTTTGAAAAACTTTCGGTATGTTCATAAACCGCGCTGATCGATTCGCGGTATGTTACCTGCGGATTACCGACTTTCGCGCTCACCTTGAATTCCCTGAGCATGCGCGTAACAAGAACGTCAAGATGAAGTTCCCCCATGCCGGAAATGATGAGCTGCCCAGTCTCTTCGTTTTCCCTGATTGTAAAGGTTGGATCTTCTTTGGAAAGAATCGCGAGAATATCTTTTAACTTATCCTGATCGGAAATTGTTCTCGGTTCGATAGAAATTGAAATTACAGGTTCCGGGAACTGCATTTTTTCTAAAAGCACAGGCCAGCCTTCCGTGCCGATGGTATCGCCTGTCTGCGCCAGCTTCATTCCGATTATTACGCCGATATCGCCCGCGGACAAACTGTCCATCGCGTCCGATTTATTTGAGTGCATCCTGAGGATTCTGTTGGCGCGTTCCCGTTTTTTCTTTCCCACATTGTAAACGCCGCTTCCTGATTTGAAAACGCCTGAGTACATTCTTACATAACAGAGGCTTCCGGCTTCCCTGTCATTTTGAATTTTAAAAACAAGGCCGAGGGGCTGCTCTTTTGGATCGCAGGGTATGGTGATATCTTCGACCGTATCCTTTTTAATTCTATGTCCTATAGCTGGCGTTGTTTCATCCGGCGCGGGAAGATAATCAACCACCGCGTCGATGACGGGCTGAACGCCGATGTTTCGTCTTGAAGCGCCGGCAAACATCGGAAGTATCTGTCGGCTGATTACCGCCCTGCGAATCTCGCTTTTAACAAGCGCGGTATCTAATTCTTCTCCCGCAAGATATTTTTCCGTGATTGCGTCGGAAACCCCCGAAAGGGTATCAATCAATTTTTCGCGCCACAGTTTTGCGTTCTCTTCACGTTCCGGCGAAATCGGCATTATCGTCATTTCATCGCCTGATTTTTCCCAGTGAATCTCTTTCATTTCGATTAGGTCGATAACACCCTCGAAAGCGCTTTCCTTTCCGATAGGAATCTGAAGCGCGGCGGTTTCGATTTTTAATTTATTTTTTACATCTTCAAGAACATTGAAAAAGTCGGCACCCAGCCGGTCCATTTTATTCACATAACCGACGCAGGGAACCTTGTATCTGCTTGCCTGCCGCCAGACGGTTTCAGTCTGAGGCTCAACTCCGCGAACCGCGTCAAAAATAGCGACCGCTCCGTCAAGAACGCGCAAAGAACGCTCGACCTCGGCTGTAAAATCAACATGCCCCGGAGTGTCGATTATATTGATCTGATATCCTTTCCAATAAGTTGTAGTCGCTGCGCTCTGGATGGTGATGCCGCGCTGCTGCTCCTGTTCCATCCAGTCCATAATCGCCTCGCCGTCGTCAACTTCGCCGATTCGGTGGCTCTTGCCTGTATAAAAGAGGATTCTTTCGGTAGTGGTCGTTTTTCCGGCGTCAATATGAGCCATGATACCGATATTGCGCATTTTTGCCAGCATGGGAGTATTTTAGATGATAATCAAAAAATGATCAATGAGCGCGTTTACGCTAAACGCTTTAACTTCCCAGCAGTTTTATCCGCGCGAAAATATAATCCAATTTATTTTTGTTTAAAATTACGCGGCGATATGGTTTTTCGCTGATGCTTTCGATATCATAGTTTCCGCGCGTAACAAATTTTTTGCTTTTTCCTTCGGAAAACCAGTAGATCAGGGCGATTTCTTCGTTTGTCATTTCAATCGCGTTTAAACCCTGCTTCCCAAGAGCGGAACCCGAATTGAAAAGGCAGGGGACGGGGAGTTCGTCTCCGTAAAGACTCTGCTTAAGAACATCGCGGCGTTCTTTGCGTTTTAATTTGGCAAGGTCTTTTCTTAGAGCGGCAACTTCGTTTTCGATACGGACGCGATCTTCGCCTGATGAAGAAGGATAGCCGCGGCACAGTCTTTCAATTTCAAATTTAATGTAGTCGAAGCGTCCTAACGATTCAAAAAGCGGACGGTGGGTGTGGCCGATTATCGAAAGGCAATGGTTTTTCAATGAAAAGGCATACGCTCTTTTTTCAATATGAAATCTCTTGTTGGGGCTGCGGGCGCTGAAGATGTTTTTTATTCCAAAAGGTTTTAGAAAATACCGGATCAATAACCCGAAAAAATTGTTAAACCTGTTATAAATTGCCGATAACTGATGACCGTGATAAACATACGCATGGATAATACCGGTTTCAATTTTTATTACATTATGGATTTGGTACGGATAACCGGCGCTTTTCTTTAAGATTAGCTGATCGTCATGATTACCCGCGATTTTGTATAACCTGTTGTCACGGGCAAAAAGATTGAAAATACTGTAAAGCCCCGACCATCTTTCACGGATTTCATCAATCGAAAATTTATGGAGTTCTTCAATATCGCCGTTTAAAACCAAAAACCAGCCGTTTTTTAAATAATATTCTTCTAAAATATAGGTCAACATTTCCCCATTCTCATAATGAAGATCGTCGCCTGAGCCTGAACCCATGTGGAGATCGCTTAAAATGAGGACTTTACCGCCGCTCGAAATATCCAGCACCGAATCGGCCGGTAGAGTGTTTTCGGCCAGATAATTTAAAAATAATCGATCGGACATTGGGCCTTCAGGGACTTGAACCCCGGACCTACGGATTATGAGTCCGCAGCTCTAACCGACTGAGCTAAAGGCCCTATTTACTACTAACAAGTAACTTTTTATCGGTTTTTTGGGAAAATGTCAAGGGGGATATTGCTTGCCCCTACCAAATCATTAAAAAAAAACTTATAATTAAGGTAGTATGATAAATCTCACGGGTCCCGTAAAGAACGCGCTCTATAATTTGGGGTTTTTTGCCCGGACTTTATTCGGAGTCGGGCGGTTTATCAGGCATTCTCAGGCTTCTTTTAAAATATTGGTTATGCAGATATTGTTCACCTTTGTTCACGCGATGGGGATTTCGACGCTGCTGGCTATGGCGATTGGAGCGGCTGTTTTTGTCATCGGCGGGCCGTATTTGAATATGTTAAATCAGCAGGATTTAATATATTCGCTGTTAATCATTATTATAATGAGGGAACTGGGGCCGTTATTGACGGCTTTTATCGTTATTGCCCGCTCTGCGACTGCCATCGCGACTGAGATTGCCGGTATGGTAATCTCGCATGAAGTTGAAGCGTATATTTCAGTCGGGGTTGATCCGATTGAACATTTGGCGGTTCCGCGTTTTTTGGGTGTGACAATATCTCTTATACTGCTGAATATTTACTTTTCGGCTTTCGGGCTTGCGGGTTCGTATTTAGTAGCGCAGTTTTTTAGTTCTACGCCGATTGGTTTGTACTTTGGAAGCCTTTTACAACAGTTGTCTATACATGATATCCTTCTTTCGCTGATAAAGAGCATTTCATTCGGCGCGATTATATCTACGGTTGCGGTAATTCAGGGTTTTTCGGTTGAACGGGCTACTACAGAGGTTCCTGTCGCCGGATTACGGGCAGTCAGCGGCGCTTTCGCGCTTTGTATAGTGGTAAATGTACTTTTATCCGCTTTATACTATGTTTTAACGGCATAATGGCTAGTATTATTGAGTTGAATAATGTAGGTTTCTCAGCGATTGAAGGCAGAATTGTCAACGGAGTTTCTCTCAAATTTAATTCAGCGAAAATCACCGCCATTGTAGGGCCGTCAGGAAGCGGGAAAAGCACCGTTTTAAAACTTTCGGCAGGGCTTCTTGTGCCGGATCAGGGGGAAGTATATTATAATGGCAAGAATATCGCGTATATGAACCGCGGTGAAAATCTTGAATACCGGCGTGAAAGCGCGTTTGTTTTTCAGGATTCTGCGCTTTGGGCTAACCAGAATTTGAATCAGATACTGGAACTTCCCTTGCGTATTCATTATCCGCAAATGGATAAGAAAGAGCGTGCGGATCGCATCAGGGAAGTAACCGCAAAAGTCGGATATAGGAAGAATTTGGAGATACGGCCGTCCCGGCTTTCGATGGGGGAACAAAAACTGATAGCTTTCGCGCGGGCTCTGTTATGCTCACCTAAGCTTCTATATCTTGATGAATGGGTTGAATCGCTTGACGAAAACGCGGGAGACCGGCTCATCAATATTGTTAAAGAAATGTATAAAATGGGGACATCGGTGCTTTTTGTTTGCCACGATATGAGAATAATAAGGGATCTTGCCGATTATATAGTAGTGATTACTGACGGGAAGGTTGTTTTGCATGAAACAAAAGAAAAGGTTATGAATGATCCGGAACTGAGCAATTATCTAAGAATGGGGTTGGCTTTATGAAATTTTCAATTCGTTTTTCCGATCAAATAGTCGGCACTCTTGTAATATTGGCGCTGGCAATGCTTGTTTTTGTAATTTTCATGCTCGGAACAAGCCAGAGGTGGTTTAAAAAAGATCTTGATTATAAAACATATTTTACATCCGCTCAGGGGTTGAGCAACAATATGGCGATTAAATATAAAGGTTTTACAATTGGACATGTTAAGGGTATTACTCTTTCCAAAGACGACAGAGTAGAGGTGAGTTTTATTATCCATGAAGAATATACTGATAAGGTGAAGGAAGGCTCTCTTGTCGAGGTACAGGTGAGTCCCATCGGTCTTGGTAACAATTTTATTTTTCATCCCGGACGCGGAAGGGAATTGCTCCCGGAAGGAAGTGAAATTTACGAAGTTAGTTCCGAAAGAGGCAGGGATTCAATCCGGAGGGAACTTTCTTCAAGAGCCGAATCGACAGACAGTATTTCAGCGATAATGGGGCAGGTTCAGACATTACTTGATACTCTTAATAACGCTCTAATCGGCGCGCCTGAAGAAGAAAATACCGCTATCTGGCATATTATCAACAATTTACAGGAGGCTACGGCTGGTATAACCGATCTTGCGTCATCATTATCAGGGCAGATCACTCCTGTTATAAGCAATCTCGAATCTGTAACACAGGCTGTGGCAAGCCCGTCCGGAACAGTTATGTCAATTCTTGACGCGCAGGGCCCTCTTTACTCAAGTCTGGAGCAGGCAATCGTTTCTATATCGGGGATAATTGAAAGCCTTGAAAAAACCGCCGAGTTTATACCCGCCCAGCTTCCGCAGGTCGGTGTTCTTGTCAGTCAGTTGAATGTTACGCTAAACTCAGTACAGGATGTAATTACCGCTCTTTTAAACAACCCTATTCTTAAAGGCGGTGTTCCCGAACGCAAAGAAGCCGGCCCCGGCGGCTCAAATCCCAGAAACATGGAATTCTAACGGAGGTCATGATGAATAATAAAAAAAACATTTTTCATTTGTTCATTGTTCTCTCTTTGTTAGTTGTTAGCTGTTCTACAACAAAGAAAAATCCCGGAGATATTGATATTCTGCGCAATCAGGCCGAATCATGGCTTGAGTCAGGTATAAAGGAAGCTTCGCAGGGAAAATTTGATAACGCGCTTTCCATTTTAACAGAGACAAAAAGAAACTCAACTCTTACGGATGATCTTTCTCTGATTGTGAGGGTTTGCATGGCTCGCGGTAATGTTCTTTATTCCCTCGGCAGAACCGATGAAGCTTTTGCCGAATGGACTCAGGCAATCGCGGAAGCGTCTATATTGAAAGACGCGGAGTTGTTATCCGTTAGTAAAATTTATATGGCAAAAGGAAATTTAATTTCCGAAAAGCAGCCCGCAAGGTCTGTTCTTGACGAAGTAAACCGTGAAAGATCAAATTTAAAGAAAAACAGATTGTATATCGCCTTTTCATGGCAGGTAACGGGTCTCGCGCAGCGCATGCTTGGATCGTACAGCGACGCTGAAGCGGCATTCAGGCGCAGTCTTGAAATTCATGAAAAAGACAGGTATCTTGAAAACGCGTCTTATGACTGGTTTGTAATCGCCTCGATACGTTCAATGTCAGGTAACACTCAGGGAGCGATACAGGCTCTGGAGTCGTCAATCACCTATGACCGCCGTATTGAAAATTCATGGGGGCTTGCCGCAAGTTACCGCGCCATGGGAGACGTTTATAAAAAGATGGGCAGGCAAAAAGAAGCGGCAGAAGCTTACGGAAGAGCAAGGGGCATTTACGCCGCAATGCGAAACGACAGCGAGGTCGCGGAGATAGACAGGAGAATAAAGGAATTATAAGAGAGAAATTATGAATAGTTATTTTATGAATACATATCACAGACTGCCTGTTACTTTTACAAAAGGCGAGGGCTCTTGGCTTTTTGATATAAACGATAAAAAGTATTTGGATTTTTGTTCGGGTATCGCGGTTAATATTCTTGGGCATAATTATCCGCCGTTAGTGAAGGCTGTTTGTGAGCAGGCGGCTAAACTGATGCATGTCAGCAATTATTTTATGAGCGATACAAGCGCGGCTTTCGCAGAGCAGCTTGTAAAAGCCTGCGAAGGC
>Ga0209755_10003562_pt1 | contig 19365 bp, 16 predicted proteins | sample TergutCo191P1_FD_187301 | JGI IMG/M metagenome (GOLD analysis project Ga0209755, IMG submission 187301) | Cornitermes sp. P1 segment gut microbial communities from Petit-Saut dam, French Guiana - Co191P1 (SPAdes) (version 2) | ecosystem: Host-associated > Arthropoda: Insects > Digestive system...
GACGAATATTTCACAAAAAACCTGCCCAAAACCAACCCGAGCAAAGGCGGAATTACCACGCGCCAAGGTTTCCGCATGGTTGCCCTCGACAGCATTTCCGAGGACTACTTTTTAACCATGGCTCTCGCAACCCAAAAAAGCCCAACCGAGCTAATCGGCGACATGGTGCGCGAACGGATTGCCTTGTCGATGCAGGAAGCCTAAACGCACGGTGACTGCGGCTGCGGTCTGCAAAGGCGGCGCCATTTATCGGGGGGGTGCAGGGGGGCTATTCCTCGCCCAGTTTCTTGCGCAGTTTTTTTTCTTGCCACTCCGCCACGAAGCCTATGATCATAAGGGGGACTACTACAATCAGCACACCTAAAAGCACTACTTCCATACCCTTGCTCAGCCTCCCTTGGTCTTGGACATCCAGCGGAGCCCCACGGCGCAAGTAAAGACCGCCGCAATGAACCCACTCGTCATGATTATAGCCTGCGGCAGTTCGCCTTGCAATATGCCGCCAAGGAACATTGCGCCGAAAATCAGCTTGCCCAAATCGACAAGCAACTTTCCCAGGTTTTCCCTTAAACTGGCCCGCCCTTTTAGCTTCTGCGCATCATTTTCCATATCCTGTAAGATACCGCCGGTCAGTCTGGAAAACAAGGGGAATGACCGCTCTCTAAGGAAGCACTGATTTAATCCAATGGGGATTAAATCAGTGCTACTTAACCGCATCTGCGCCATGCAGATGCAGGGGAACCGCTGAATTCCGCTTTAATCAGCGGTTCCCTAATCGGCTGCCTTTCGTGGTGGCTTTTTTGCGAAAGTTTTCCCAGCGCTGTCGCCCTGTGGCCGCATTGTCCTGCCCTGAGCGTGCGATGTTCAGACCGTCAGACGCATTCAAGAACATCGTTGGTTTAAGCGCGGAAAACCTGGAACAGGCATATCTTGTTGTTTCTTTCCCGCTTAGGTATACTCGGAGCATGGTGGATACATCAAGCGAGCTGGCACAAATTCAAGGCCTGAGATAAGGACGCAAGAAAGTACAAGCCCAAAGTCCTCGGCCCAAAAGCCGGCGGGAACGAACCAGGGGGAAAGCAATGTTCGACAAACTGACTCAAAAAATAACCGATGCGATGCGCTTTGTCGCCGGCAAATCGACGATAAGCGAGAAAAATATCGAGGACGCGGTCGATGCGATAAAGATGGCTTTGCTGGAGGCGGACGTAAACCTGCGCGTCGTGCGGCGTTTCGTCAATTCCACCATAGAGGAAGCCAAGGGCGAGAAGGTTCTGCGGGCCGTGGATCCGGGGCAGCAGTTTGTCAAGATAATTCACGACAAACTTGTTTCGTACCTTGGCGGCAACGATTCCGCGGAACAGAAGCTCAAGCTGAAAGGGCCGGACGTCATTTCCACGGTGCTGATGTTGGGTTTGCAGGGATCCGGTAAAACGACCAGCTCCGCGAAACTGGCCCTGCGCCTCAAAAAAGAGGGCCGCAAACCCCTGCTGGTCGCCTGCGACCTTGTGCGTCCCGCGGCCATCGAACAGCTTTCCGTGCTGGGCCAGCAGATCGGCGTGCCAGTCCACCGCGAGGACGGCGCAACGGACAGCGCGAAGGTGTACCGCGACGCGCTGCAGTGGGCGAAACAGAACCTTATCGACACGATAATCGTCGATACCACGGGCCGTCTGCAAATCGACGAGCCGATGATGGCGGAGCTTTCCCGCCTTAAAAACACGGTGCAGCCCGACGAGATGCTCCTTGTCGCGGACTCCATGACCGGCCAATCCGCGGTTGACATCGCAAAAACCTTTGACGAAAAAATCGGGCTTACCGGCGTGGTGCTTACCAAATTCGATTCTGACACCCGTGGTGGTGCCGCGCTTTCGTTAAAGACCATTACCGGCAAACCCCTCAAGTTCACGGGAACCGGGGAAAAGCCCGAGGACTTCGAGCCTTTCCACCCGGAACGCATGGCCGGCCGCATCCTTGGCATGGGCGATGTGGTAAGCCTGGTGGAAAAGGCCCAGGAGGTTATCAATCAGAAAGATGCCTTGGCGCTCCAGAAAAAAATGGAGAAGGAAAACTTCACGCTGGAGGACTGGCTTACCCAGCTTCGCGCCGTTAAGAAGATGGGATCGCTTCAGTCAATGCTGGACATGATTCCCGGGATGCAGGGGCAGATAAGCGAGGATGATATCAACAAAGCGAACCTAAGACGGCAGGAGGCGATTCTTTCCAGCATGACCCGCAAGGAACGCGCCAACCACCTTATAATCGGCCCCCCCCGCCGTTCCCGCATAGCCCGCGGTTCCGGAACCTCGGTTGCGGAAGTCGCCCGCCTTATCAAGCAGTTCGAGAAGATGCGCGGGATGATGAAGAAGATGGCGAAAATGGGAAAAAACAATCCTGCCGGCATGATGCAGAACATGCAGGGGTTGTTGGGGAGGTAAAACCGGCACTCCCGTTTTTTTCAAAATTCGGGCTGGATTTTTTACCCCTTGCTTACGATGCCCCATGCTATAATAGACCTCCTGCGGTGCAGTCAAACAAGATCAAACGGGGGCGGTTTTATGGCGGAAAAATTGAATCTAGACCTTCTGGCAAGTGGGTGTTTAAGCAAGGACATCGAAACCGGCGTGGTGGCGCAACTGTCGCAATTACCGGTAAAGGTGTTGCAGTTCGGCGAGGGCAACTTCCTGCGGGCCTTCGTGGACTTCATGATAGACGAACTCAACGAGAAAGGGCTGTTCGCCGGCAAGGTCGCGGTCGTGCAGCCCATCGCCCAGGGCATGGCCGACATGATCAATGCCCAGGACGGACTTTACACCGTGGTACTGCGCGGGTATGAGAACAAGCGGGAGGTTATCCGCAAACGGATCGTCACCTGCATCGACACCTGCGTAAATCCCTACACGGATTTCGACTCATACATCGCGGCCGCGACAAACCCCGATCTGCGCTTCATCGTGTCCAACACCACCGAGGCCGGGATCGCCTACAGGGAAGGGGAAACCCTTGACGACAAACCGCAGGCCAGCTTTCCCGGCAAGGTTTGCGCCCTGCTCTATCGGCGCTTCCGGCATTTCGCCGGCGACGCGGGCAAAGGGCTGGTGTTCATTCCCTGCGAACTAATCGACAACAACGGTGCCATTTTAAAGGAAACCGTTCTAAGGTGTGCCAAGGAATGGAAGCTGGAACAGACCTTTATCGATTGGATCGAGAACGCTAACTACTTCACCAATACCCTGGTGGATCGCATCGTGACGGGCTATCCCCGCGACGAAATTAACGAATTGTGGGAGGATCTGGGTTACGAGGACAACCTGCTTGTAACCGCCGAAATCTTCCATTTTTTCGCAATCGAGGCACCAGAAGCGGCCATGAAAGCCATTTCCGAGGAGTTGCCCTTCCATAAAGCCGGGCTTAACGTAATTTGGACCGCGGATGCGACCCCATACAAACAACGAAAAGTGCGAATCCTGAACGGCGCACATACCATGAGCGTTCTTGCCGCGCATCTGTCCGGAAAGGATACCGTGGGGGAAATGATGAGCGATGATGTTTTTGTGCAGTATCTGCGACAGGGAATTTTCGACGAGATAATCCCGACGCTGGATCTTGAACGCGAAGATCTCACCTCATTTGCCGAGGCGGTTTTCGACAGGTTCGCCAATCCCTACATTCGACATTATTTGTTGTCAATCGCGCTTAACTCCGTGTCCAAATACAAAGTGCGGGTTCTGCCCTCCATCCTTGAATACCATAAGCGCAAGGGGGAGCTGCCCAAGTTGCTGCCATTGTCGATGGCTGCCCTAATCGCTTTTTACCGCGGCACCGAAATTGTTGACGGTGCGCTGATCGGCAAGAGGAACGGCGCAGAGTACAGGATCGCGGATGACATGGATGTTCTGGAATTTTTCCGGGACGTTTGGGCCGGCAACCTGGCTTCCGGCGATCTTGTAAAGAAGGTTCTGGGCAAGGTCGAGTTCTGGGGCGAGGATCTTAACGCCCTTCCCGGATTCCACGGCGCGGTTTCGAAGTGCCTTGAAGGGATTAACCGGAACGGTGTGAAGGCAACGATGCGCGAACTGTGTGGGGCAAACTAGGAAAAAGGCGGGCGGTTATGGAAAAGGGAAAATCTGCGATAAAGATAAACGGCTGTGACAATGTTGTCGTTTTGCTTAAAAACGTTGCCGGCGGCGAGGAAGTCTTTGGCATAACCGCGCAAGGCGACATTCCGATGGGGCATAAGATGGCCGTCGGTTCAATCGCCAAGGGCGAAAACGTGGTGAAGTACGGTTACCCCATCGGCCACGCAACCGCGGACATAAGTTCCGGGCAACATGTACACACGCATAACCTGCGGACAAACCTTTCCGGCCTGCTGGACTACGAGTACCGCCCGGAGCCGGTTCCTGTCCTGCCCAAGAAAGAAGGAATGTTCCGGGGGTTCGTGCGGGAAAACGGTCGCGTGGGTATACGCAACGAAATCTGGATCGTGAACACTGTTGGTTGCGTTAACAAAATTGCAGAGAAGATTGCAAAAATCGCCACCGACCGCTACCCGGGCCGCGTTGACGGGGTTTTCACTTTCGTCCATCCCTACGGCTGTTCCCAGCTTGGCGGCGATCACACCCACACGCAGGACGTGTTGAAAAACATGGTCAACCACCCGAACGCCGGCGGAGTGTTGGTTTTGGGACTTGGTTGTGAGAACAACAACATCCCGGAGTTCAAAAAAGTTCTGGGTACTTGGGACGATAATCGTGTAAAATTCCTTAACACCCAAGACGTGGGGAACGACGTGGAAACTGGACTGGATCTGATAGACCAGCTTGTCCGGTACGCCGAAAAGTTCGAGCGGCAGGAAGTCCCGGTAAGCAATCTGGTAATCGGCCTGAAATGTGGCGGCAGCGACGGCTTTTCCGGGATTACCGCAAACCCACTTGTGGGGCGAATTTCCGACGAGTTAATCGCCCACGGCGGAACCTCGATTCTGACGGAAGTGCCAGAGATGTTCGGCGCAGAAACAATCCTTATGAACCGATGCGCGGACAAAGAAGTCTTCGGCAAAACCGTTAAGCTAATAAACGACTTCAAGCAGTACTTCATACGCTACGATCAGGAAATCTACGAGAACCCCTCCCCCGGCAACAAAGACGGCGGCATTTCCACCCTAGAGGACAAATCCCTGGGATGCACCCAAAAGGGTGGCCGCTCCGGCGTGGTGGATGTGCTTGGTTACGGCGATGTCGCGCAAAAGCGCGGTCTTAACCTGTTGCAGGGGCCGGGCAACGACATAGTGGCCGTTACGAACTTGATGGCCGCGGGTGCGCATATCGTGCTGTTCACCACCGGCCGCGGCACCCCGCTTGGCGCGCCCGTGCCGACGGTCAAGGTTTCCAGCAACTCCCAGCTTGCAGCCTACAAAGCCGACTGGATCGACTTTAACGCCGGGATCCTGTTGGAAAGCGAAAATGCCGACATGAAAAGCCTTGCGGGGGAATTTTTCCGTTACATTCTCTCCGTGGCAAGCGGCGAGACCTTGACCAAGAACGAGGTCAACGACTATCGTGAAATATCGATTTTCAAGGATGGTGTGACACTATAATCGCAATGGAAATAATACTGGTCGTGCTTGCCTTTCTTTTTCTCTTGGCAGGGCTTTTGGGTTCGGTTGTCCCGGTGATTCCGGGGCCTCCCCTTGGTTTTGTGGGCTTGCTGCTTTTGCAGTGGAGCGGACATGGCCAGTTCAGCCCCACTTTTCTGTGGGTGTGGGCGGGAATAGCGGTAGCCGTGACCGTCATGGACAACATCCTGCCGGCATGGATGACCAAACGATTCGGCGGTTCCCGCATGGCCGTGATCGGTTCGGTTATCGGGCTTGTGGTGGGCATGGTGTTCTTCGCCCCGGTCGGGCTGTTGGTGGGGCCGTTTCTGGGGGCGTTGGCGGGGGAATTGCTCAACAACCGCGTGTTGGCCGACCGTAGCGCGGCTGACGGCACCAAGTTCGACGCCCACGCCAAGGCTGCCCGCAACGTCAAGGCCCTAAAGGTTGCGTTTGGCGCGTTCCTTGCCTTCATATTGGGTACCGGAGCCAAACTGATCGTGGGTTCGTTGATGATATTCTATGCGGTACGGGCGGTGATTTCATAAGCCCTGCCCCCAGATCGTGTAAAAAACACAGATAGCGTGTATGAATGAAAGGTGGTTTCGAAATTGCGGAGAAAAAAACTTGCCGTGCGATAATTCCCCGTGTACAATAAATCAAAGGAAAATCGGTCTGGTTTTCCGAAACATTTCATCGCTTTATTTGAGAGGAGTATCGGGTATGAAAAGAGTGGGTATCGTTACCGCAGTTGTGGTGTCACTGGCAGTAGTTGGGTTCATGGGCTGTGCGGGAGGGCCGGAGCGCGATCCCGACGCATTTTTCACGGTTGATTTTGCGGGCTGGGGGTTGCAGACCAGAAACGCCGCTCCCCTTGGTGGGCAGTGGGCCGACTTCCTTATTCGGTTCCCCGACGAGATCCACGATATAGACTTCCGCGCTTTTTCAAGGGTTACGATTAGGGCGAATGCCTTCAATGCGGACGGCGAACCCTTGCAGGGCGACGACCTGATGATGGTCACCGTCATATACGACATGGCCGGCGACATTCGCGGGCCGGAAGGCGGCCCCGGGCCGAACACCCCGCTCAAGGAGTTCAACGTTGGCGGCAGCATGGGAACGGTCCATACCAGAAGGGGTACGCCGTTGCGGCTTAACCGTGCGCCGGAGGGCGTTCTGTTCCAGAATTCCAACGCCATTGTGCGGTACATAGAGGTAGTGGAAATAACCTTCCACAACCGTTAATTGACTGAACATCAGCCCCCTGCCTTCTGCCGGGGGTTTTGACTCTGGCCAATCTTGATAGGGATCAATAGTAATGAAAAGGCTGTTTTTATTCTTGGCGGTGGGCCTTGTCCTTTCCGCTGGTGTGTTTGCCCAAGCCACTATAAGCGGACAGCTCGGCTTTAGGGCGGACATCGTGAACAATTCGGGTGCCGGCGATGGGGCGCACGGTCTGGGAAGGGACTGGGAGCAGCAGGGCCGCCTGGGCCTTACCGTGTTGAACGGTGCTGGTACCGCTGGCGGAACGCTCCGTCTTTGGGCAAACCATGGGGGAGGTGATACGGTTAACGATTTTTCTCCCAATATTGCCGAGTTCCACGGCTTTGTTTGGTGGCAGCCAATCCGCCAGTTGCGGCTTACCGTGGGGCGCGACCCTTGGGCCATGCACGGCGTGGCCGATCTTGTCGGGTGGAGCTTTAACGCGAACAATTCCGAAAGCTGGTTCCTTGACTGGGGGGATGCCGGCGCCGCCCATTACGGTTCGACCAGTTTGGAAGGCAGGGCGTCCGACCAGCGCGGCGCTGGGGCTTTCTCGCGCAATACCGGGTTTTACCCGGGCTTCGGCGACACCGGTGTTACCGCGCTGATCCGCCCGATTACGGATATGCCGGAGCTTAGCTTTATAGTAGCCCTCCCGTGGATGTTCGGTTCGGACGACCAGGATCCTGTTTCAAGCAGTGGCCACTGGGTTGAAGGACTCATGCGCGCCCATGTCGGCGTAAGGTACGCCATACCCCACGTTGGCACCTTGGCCTTTACCTGGATTGGCGGCCCGGGCGATGCCGGCTGGCTTCCCGGCGGTGCCCAGCTTCCCGTTGGCGATTTCAATACGACCGGCTCGGTAAGACCGCATTCCTCCAAGTTCTTCCTATCTATGAACGTTACCGCGCTGGCGGCCAGAGGTATGCTGTTCAACGTCGGCCTTGCGTACATGGTGCCATTTACTGAGCTTGGGCATGCGGCTGGCGAGCTTGTGCCGCAGGGGCCGGACGTGACCACGCACTTTCCCATCGAAGCGGGCCTTGGGTTTCAGTTTAACCGGGGCGCGGTAAGGATTCCCGTCCGCATGGCGGCGACCTTTGCAGGAAGCGAGGACGGCAACGATGCACCGATGCGGTTCGGCATCAACATTAACCCAAGGTACAACTTGGGCTTTATGTTCGTGCACCTTGCCGCCGGCATCCAGTTCCTGGCCGAAAGCCGCGGCCCCGAAGTTGGCGGCATACAGCCCGGTGAGGCGTCCCTTGGTTGGCATTTGACCCCGCACGTTTCAAGGGAATTCGCCGGCCCCACAAGGGTATTCCTCGGCGTGCATTTTGAGTCCAGCGGCGTGGGCGATCTTTCGGACAACTTGATCTGGAGGGTTCCCATGGGAATCCACCTTGAGTGGTAGTTAAGGAGGCGCCGAAAATGAAAATGAAACCGATTATTTATCCGCTTTTTGCGATGATGGCAATGGCGACCGCGGTGATTGCGCTTGTGGGTTGCCCCACGGCGATCAGGCAGGAGGCTACGGAAAGGATGACTGTCTTTTCCTTGCAGGACTGGCTGGCCGATCAGGAGCTTGGGCCGACCAATACCCCAGAAAGTCCGTTGCGGGACGCCGGCGCAAGTTTGACGATAGTTGAGCTTGATGGAGGCGGAAGGGCCATTAATGTTGTCCCTACCTATGGATGGGGCGGACTCGACATAAACAACGTGGCCGCTTTTCGCATGGGGGATGAAATAGAGGTGGCGGGAAGGGTTATAACGACTCAGCCCGGCAACCAGATGCTGCTTAACCTGGATCACGTTGGTTGGCAGCCACTTAACGGTTGGAATCCTGACGTGGGAGCGGGAAATACCTTCGGAAATGTGTTCACTCTTGCCCCCGTTGATGCGGATCGAATTCGAAGCTCCAATCCTCCGGCCGTGAGGATTAGGGCGAGCACGAGTCCGACGATGTTCCAGATCACGGAGCTTGTCGTAAGGGGCGATAGGCCGCTGGGCTGGTTGCCGCCTTGGGGTCCGCAGGGGGATCAGAATAGCCCGTGGTGGGAGGTTTTGACTTCTCCCTATCGGTACATACGCACCAGGGGAGGGGTAACGTTGACCGCGACCATGGACGGGATTGAGGTGTCGAACCGCGGTACGGAAGAACATGACAACAACAACGGTTTGGCGATTGACGTTCTTGCGCTTCGCGCTCGTGCGTTGGCCGCGAATTCCGCCGCACCCGATATTGTGATTTATGGCACGGTGGCCGATGGCATTGAAGAAGTACAGGCGCAGGGCGTAGGGGTAAATGCCATTGTCTATAACAATGAGTTCACGATGACCATTCACTATGATGCTGTGGTTAACATGCCGCCGGATCATGCATGGTTTGCCTCCACCATTCCGTTTTTAGGGACTCCTTCCGGCCAGTTTGGTGATTACAAGATTACCGGGATTACGGTGGGCGGCATATCGATACTCGTGCTTTTGGGCATCGTGGAGGATGATGATCCGCCGAATGGTGGTGTTACATATCCGCCGAATGGTGGCGTTACCGATCCAGATGTAGACGATATCGTGTTGTGGAGGGCATTGATAGCGTCCGACTTCATAGGAAGCAGGAACGCAACCTTGACTGCCACGGAAGATGGGATTGTTGTGTCGGATCGTGGTACAGGCGAGCACGCCCACAACCACGGTATAGCCATTGACATTGCCGGGCTTCGCACTTTGGCTGGAGGCACTCCGGCAATCGTGATTACTGGTACCGCAACCGCTGGCATAACCCGAATTGACGTGCAGGACATGACTGGTATACAGGGCAATGTCACAGACGATGGTACGTTCACGATCAACATTCCTTTTGCCAATGTTGCCAACCCTCCAGACTGGGCTCCTGACGCTGTTTTCCCATTTTTAGCGACCGCTGGCCAGGGTGAACATGGCGACTACACGATTACCAATATTACGGTAGGTGGTATACGGATATTCAACTTGCCTGGTTTGGATCTGGACATAGAGGAAGAGGAGAATGGCCCGCAGAATGGTGCCACTGAAGAAGAGCGGATCGCACGATGGGAAGCGGTGATAGCTTCTGTCTATATCGGATACAGGAACGCAAGCTTGACCGCTACGGCATACGGGGTTCTAGTGTCGGATCGTGGTACAGGCACATATGCCCACAACCACGGTATAGCCATTGACATTGCCGGGCTTCGCGCTTTGGCCGGAGGCACCCCAGCAATCGTGATTATTGGTACCGCAACCGCTGGCATAACCCGAATTGACGTGCAGGACATGACTGGTATACAGGGCAATGTCACAGGCGATGGTACGTTCACGATCAACGTTCCTTTTGCCAATGCTGCCAACCCTCCAGACTGGGCTCTTGACGCTGTTTTCCCATTTTTAGCGACCGCTGGCCAGGGTGAACATGGCGACTACACGATTACTGGCATTACAGTAGGCGGTAGCCCGATATGGGAGTTGCTTGATCTCGATTAGGATTTGTGTTTCCGGGATTACCCCTGCGGTAACCCCTTCCTGTTTCCTCGTTGAGGAAACGATAATCAAACAGGGAGCCGCACCGCGGTTCCCCATAAGGAGTACACTGAAATGAAAACGAGAAAATGGATACTGACGATCGCCGCCGCGGCATTTGCTTTGGCCTTGGTTTTTGTGGCCTGTAGAACCGCGCCTCGCCAGCACTTTGGCGTGCATGACCTGCCATCGCTGGGATCGATTTGGGAGAATTACTTCCCCATGGGCAACATCATTGCATCCGTGGATTTTGGCTGGCAGGGGCAGCATGTCGCAGACATCGGAAACCCGGAGCGCGAGGCATTGCTTAAAAGGCATTTCAAGATTCTCACCGCGGAAAATGAAATGAAGCCAAGTTGGGTGTGGCCCGTCCGCGAGGAATACAACGACCCTGCCCGCTGGGGTGGCGCGGACAGGATCATGGAATTCGCCGAGGAACACGGCTTTAGGGTTCACGGTCATGCCCTTGTGTGGCACAACCAGTCCCCCCCGTGGCTCAACGAAGACGGCGTGACTCCGGAGCAGGCCGAGGCCAACATGAGGGAATTCATCGAAAAGGCGATGGGGCGCTGGGCCGGCAGGATCGAGTCTTGGGACGTGGTGAACGAGGCCCTCGCAAGTTGGCCTACCGCCGAGCAAGCCCCGGTTGACGGCGAGTGGCGGAACTCCCTGCGCATAATGCATGGTCAGCAGGTGCCGTGGGAAAGAAGGCTTGGCCCGGACTACATCGAGCTTGCGTTCCGCATTGCAAGGGCTGTCGATCCCACCGCTACTTTGTATTACAACGACTATAACTTCAACAGCCGCGCCAAGGCGCGGGCGGCTTTTTACATGGTAAGGGAAATCAACGAAAGGTATCGCGCCGAAACTGGCGGAACCAGAAACCTTATCGAGGTTATCGGTATGCAGGGGCATTATCACCGCGGGCCGCTTACCGAGATTGGCGAAACCAATTACGATGTCGCCTATCCGTGGCCGGTGAACTTGGCGGATATTCGCTGGGCTATAGAGCTTTTCCGCACCCTTCCTGGCATTCAGATCAGCATCACCGAACTTGACATAACCGTTGGCAACACCCAGGAGCGGCCGCTTACCCGGCAGCAGGAAAGGGCACAGGCGATTATGTACGCACAGGCTTTCCAGATTTTCCGCGACCATGCGGACGTTATCCGCAGGGTGTCGATCTGGGGCATAGACGACCCGGCAAGCTGGAGACGTCGCGGCAGCCCGCTTCTTTTCGGTGAAGACCTTCAGCCCAAGGAGGCTTTCTGGGCGGTCGCGAACCCGGATGCGTTCCTTAACAACACCAACGCTTTTCTTAGGAACCCGCAGAATTTTATAGATGCCCGCCATTGGAGGGACATGACTGGTAGGTAACATACCGCCTATTAGAGTTCTTACGAAATTTCAATTTTGCAAGAACTTCCTCTGAAAATGCAGTTTTAAGAGCCTCTGGCTCGCAAAACTGCGGACTAACCAACAAAAAGGCTGCCTGGTCGGGTGGCCTTTTTGCCGCCTTTGTTTTGTAGGAGAGCACCAATGATGAAGTCGATTAGGAAACCGTTTTTGATTGCCAGCATTGCAATTTTTGCTTTTGCGTTTGTTGTTGCGTGCCCTGTCGGTTCGTTTGATTACGAAGACGATGACGACAATGGTTCTGTCACAAATCCTGGGGATACAGGTAACATTGGTGATGTGCCTTCCTTAAGGTCTATCTGGGCAAACTACTTTCCGTTGGGGAATATCGTTGCCTACCAGCATCACCGTCGGCACAGCGACATAACGGCAGTGGCAACTGGCGGCGGTGCCACAACCGCAGAACAGGCGCATAATCGCGGGGTTTTGCTTAGAAGGCACTTTGACATTCTGACTGCCGAAGACGAGATGAAACCCAGCTTCATTAATGCCGCTAACATAATTCCTGGTGTCCCCGGGAATTTTAATTGGACTCGTGTGAATAGGATAGTGGATTTCGTTGAAGAGCAGGACATGAGACTGCACGGACATACATTGGTATGGCATTCGCAGTCCCCTTGGTGGCTTAATCAGGTTTCCAATGGCGGGCCTCCCATACCAAGGGATACGGCAATTGCGAATTTAGTAACCCACATCGAAACGGTAATGCGCCATTTTGGGGACAGCGTAGAATCCTGGGATGTGCTGAACGAGGTCTTTGAAAGTTGGTTTGGCGGCACCGTTACCGCAAACAATTGGAGGAATAACCTGCGGACTTTCCCGGGGGGAGGGTCGCCACATGGCCCTGGAACTCCTTGGGCAAGGGCTATAGGTGTTTATCCCCATGACACCCACGATCCCAACCGCTATTGTTATATCTGGATTTCTTTCACCACGGCAAGGCGTGTGGCGGACGAAATCGATATTGCGGCTGGAAGGCCCGTCGGCACAATGATTCTGTACTACAACGATTATAACGAGGAAGCTCCGTCCAAAAGGGATGCGATTTATTTCATGGTTCGAGAGATGAACCAAAGATTTGCCGCAGAGAACAATGGCAGGCTCCTTATCGATGCAATCGGAATGCAGGCGCATTACCACCGGGGGGAAGTGGACGGTATTGTTACCGAAAGCTATCGACACGCCACCAACGTTGCAAACGTGCGTACTGCGCTGGTGCGTTTTGCCTCGCTGATCGACCAGGAGCTTCTGCGATACGTCAGCATAACCGAACTGGACATAACGGTGGGAAACACTGGGAACCCGGCGGGGAACAACGTGAATGCCCGACCTCCGGGGAATCCCCTTACCCCCAACCAAGCAAGAGAACAGGCGATTATGTACGCACAGCTTTTCCAGATTTTCCGGGACAACGCGCAGCACCTTCGCAGGGTGTCGCTCTGGGGAATCGATGATCCTGGCAGTTGGAGGCACAGGGGCAGTCCTCATCTTTGGGATGCGAACCTTCAGCCCAAGGAGGCTTTCTGGGCGGTTGCGGCTCCCGACGCTTTTGTTGATCCTGCAACTGGTCAAAGGCGTTCCAATGCGGCGATAAACGCCTTTCTTGCCAATCCCAAGGCTGATATCGACGGGCGGCATTGGGATTGATATCAATAATGTGCATGGTTTGTCAATATTCTGCATATGTTTGACGGCACAGTGCGGGTATAATAGCGCAACAAACCAAGGTTTGGCTTGCAAGAGAAATAGTTTTGAAAATCGACTTGGAGGAAGAGAAATGAGAATCAAACACATTGCGTTTATCAGTGTGGCAGCGGCCATGCTGATGTTTACGGGTTGTCCCGATCAGCGGGACAACAGGCTCGTGGTTTGGACGTTTACCAACGAGATTAGGGACATGATTGAAATGTTCGACGCCGAAGCCGCCATCGGCATGGAGATCGACTTTTCGCTTACCCCGTCCGATCAGTTCCCGGCCAGACTTGATCCGGCTCTGCGGGTCGGCAGGCGGGTAGCGCCGGACGTGTTTGCGTTGGAGTCCGCGTTTGTGCGCCGGTACATCGAATCCGGCCTGCTTCTGGATTTGACGGAGCTGTACGAGGAAGTCCGCGGCAGGGTTCTTAGGTATCCCATCGAAATAGCGACCCACAACGGCAGGGTTTACGGAATGTCCTGGCAGGCCACGCCCGGCGCGATGTTCTTTAGGCGTAGCCTTGCATTGCAGTACCTTGGGACGGACGATCCTGCCGAGGTGCAGGAGATGTTTGCGAACTGGGATCTTTTCCTTGAGACGGCGCAACGCCTGAACGATGCCTCCGATGGCAGGGTCGTGGTGGTTTCCGCGGTTGATGAACTTGGCTTTCCGTTTTACGCCTCGCGCTCACGGCCTTGGGTTGTTGACGGCCAGCTTTACATAGATCCAGTTTTGATTGATTACATGCGGATTGCAAGAACCCTGCGCGACAACGGTCTTGACGGCCGGGCGACCCAATGGTCGGAAGGCTGGTTCGCTGGCATGAACGACGCTTTGAGGGATGGCGCGGGGAACCTTGTTCCAGTGTTTGCGTATTTCCTTCCCACCTGGGGGCTTCATTACCAGTTGGTTCCGAGGGGCACCGATACCTACGGCGATTGGGCCATGATCCAAGGGCCGGCTTTCTGGTTCTGGGGCGGCACTTGGCTGGCCGCGTACGGTGACACAAGGCACCCGGAAGCCGCGAAGGATTTGATCCGCCTGTTTACCACTAACGAGGACAACCTTTATCGCTGGGCGACCGAAAGGGGCGATTTCCTTAACAACATGGCCGTGGTGAACAGGATAAAGGACGACTTTGCGATGCCGTTCCTTGGCGGACAGAATCATTACGCGGCGTTTGCGGAAAAAGCCCTGCATATCGACGGCAGTATAATTCAGGGGACGGATCAGGCGATTCAGGAACTTTTCCTGGAGGCGGTGAACCAGTATGTTCAAGACACGGCCACGATGGAACAGGCCCTCGACACATTCAGGACGCAGGTAAACGCCCTGCTTCAGTTCTAGGGAAGTGCTGATTTTAAATCCACCAATGGGAATTAAATCAGTGCTATTTAACCGCATTTGCGCACCGTAGGGAGCAAATGCCTAGGCAAACTGACTAAAGGCGATGAGGAAAGCGAGGCTTCGGGCCTCGTTTTCCTTGCCGCAATTTTAAAAAGGAGAGCTTGCGATGAAGCTTCAATCCATGGGAAATGGAAATGCAGCCAAGCTACAGAGGTGGGGATACTTTTTCGTATTGCCCTTTATCTTGGTTTACGCTCTTTTCCACCTGTATCCCACGTTTTACACTTTTTTTCTAGCGTTTATGAGGGATGAGGGGGCTGGGATACGGCCTGTTTTTGTTTTTGCGGGGCTTGATAATTTTGCCCGCCTCGTTCAGGATACGCAGTTCTGGGCGGCTTTGCGAAACACGTTCATCATATGGGGTTTTAATTTTATTCCACAGATCGGGCTTGCGCTTTTGCTGTCGATCTGGCTTTCCGATATTCGACTGAATCTTAAACTTCGAGGGTTGTTTCGCGCAATCGTGTACATGCCAAATCTTTTGGCCGCGGCCTCGGTGGCGTTGCTTTTCAGGAGTCTTTTGGGATATCCTGTGGGGCCTATAAACCAGATTTTGATATCGTTGGGCCTTCATGATGGTGATGGAATTAATTTTTTACGCAGCGTTCCGTTTACACGAGGAACTGTTGCGTTTATTCAGTTCTGGATGTGGTATGGGCATACGCTCATTCTTTTGATGGCTGGGATTACAAGCATTTCCTCGACGTATTTTGAGGCAGCGAAAATCGACGGCGCGAATTCTGTGCAAACGACATGGCGCATTACGCTTCCACTGTTGCGCCCAATCATGTTGTTTATCTTGGTTACCTCCGCAATTGGTGGTATGCAGATGTTCGAGGTTCCGTTCCTGCTTACCGATGCGCAAGGTGGTCCCGATTTTTCGATCCGCACGAACATGGTCTACATGTTCAATATTGGCTTCCGCGGGGTGAACGATCTCGCATATGCGGCCGCGATTTCCGTTGGGATTTTCATCATAACGCTTATTCTTGCGGTGATTATTTTCTTTTTCCTACAAGATCGCTCTGACCTAAAGCGACGCAATTTTGGCGAAAAAAAAGGGGCTAACTGATATGGTTAAATCATACAAAGCGGCTCTTAGCATACAGCGGGGCTTTATCTACATTGTGATGGCGATTCTGATCCTGCTTGCACTGGTTCCGATTTACATTTTGCTTATCAATGCGACGCGCACGGATCTTGAAATTACCTCGGGGATTTCATTGATTCCTGGCACCAACCTCGTGCATAACTGGAATGCGTTGACGGGCCAGGGCTTCCAGATTTCCCACGGTTTTTTCAACAGTGCTTTTATTGCGTTGACCACCACAGCGTTGAACGTCTATTTTTCGGCAATGACCGCATACGGGCTTCATGTGTACAAGTTCGTGGGGCGGAACTTTTTGTGGGCGCTTATTCTCGTCGTCATCATGCTGCCGCCATCGCTTTCTTTTATCGGTTTTTTTCAGTTCGTGGCGACCATTGGCTTGACGGACAATTTCATACCGCTTATTATTCCAGCCGTGGCTGGGGCTGCATCGGTATTGTTTATCCGGCAGTACATTACTTCCGTTACGTCCATAGCCCTGATCGAGGCAGCGAGAATCGACGGCGCAAACGAGTTTTACATTTTCAACAAGATAATGCTCCCGATTCTTACCCCAGCATTGGCGGCGCAGGGCATTTTCACCTTCGTGGCTTCCTGGAATAACTTCTTGATGCCGTTCATTCTTATTTCCAGCCGCGAAAGATACACCTTGCCCATGCTTGTGCAGATGCTCAGCGGGGACATATTCCGCACCGAATTCGGCGGCATTTACCTTGGTATCGCAATTTCAATCGTGCCGATCATTATCTTTTACTGCTTCATGTCCCGGCTTATTATCTCTGGGCTTACGCTGGGCGGTGTGAAGGAATAGGTTGGCTGTAGCCTCTGCCGACAAATACAGAGGCTACAGAACACGCCCTATGTCAAATTCCAGAACGCCGCGGTGTTCGCTAGCGTGATCATCGTGAACAAGATGGTATTGGTTCTGGCATACAGCTTGCGGGCGTATGCCGCTGCGACACCAAGGCACGGAATCAAGCCGAAAGCAGTATGGTGTTCAACGCCAAAGCGAACACCAGCCATTTCTGGGACTTGATGCAACAACACGATTTTCTCATAATGAACTTTTTTGCTTTCTAATGTAACCACCCAATGAGATGTTTGTAAAATTTTTGTGTAGTAAGGGTGGTTGTTAAGCACCCGGGAATGGAAGGACAGACATCACATGATATAGCGGTAGCAATTGCTGAAAGGGTGGAGATACGGGATAGCCCCGATGCATTGAAAGTGAATTACGGATACCGGGTAAACCCACTACTTTACATCCTTCCTGATATCCTGTATAGTGACCAAAGGTTTTGGAGGTTAGGGAACCGCTGATTAAAGCGGAATTCAGCGGTTCCCGCAGACTTTCAGTCTGGATTTGTTTGTATATCGACAAGATGCAGGGTAAAAACTTAAATGGCAAGGCGAATAACAGAAAATCATACTCGAAAAAATGTTCGAGAGGCACGGTTAAATTGTGAAATGGACACCAGAGATGTGTGCTCTGCCCCAAAACCTATCAGCGTTCTTTCCCTTTTTTCTGGTTGCGGTGGGCTTGATCTTGGGTTTGAAGGCGACTTTGATGTAATTAAAGAAGCTGTTAATGAAAAAATTAATCCTGACTGGAAATGTACAAGTGGCAAAAAAAACAAATGGAAGCGTCTACCCAAAACTCGCTTTCGCACAGTCTTTGCTAACGATATTGTGGAAAGTGCCAAAATAGCTTGGGGCAATTATTTTGACAAACGTGGAATTGATACGTCAATATACTGGCTCGATAGTATTGTGGATATTGTTAAAGCGCATAAAGAGGGGAAAAACATTTTTCCGAAGAATATTGATGTAGTGACAGGGGGGTTCCCCTGCCAGGATTTTTCTGTTGCAGGTAAACGGCTGGGCTTTAATTCTAATAAGAACCACAATGGTAGTAACATTGATCCTGGCATGCCAACTGTTGAAAGCCGTGGACAACTTTATATGTGGATGAAGGACGTCATTTCCATTACACAGCCAAAAGTCTTCATCGCAGAAAATGTTAAAGGTTTGGCAAATCTCACTGATGTCAAATTAGTCATAGAGAATGACTTTAGTTCAATCGGGGATAATGGCTATTTGGTTGTAGACGCAAGAATTCTCCATGCGGCTGATTATGGAATTCCCCAGTCGCGCGAACGTATTATTTTTATTGGGTTTAAAAAATCAGCGTTAAACAATAAATCTTTAGAAAAACTTTCCGCTGAGCATATTGATTCTATCTATGATCCATACCCCCCCCAGACACACGCATATACAAGGAACGGGGAAGGATTATTGCCGCCTACTAATTTGTCACAAGCATTTGCTGGGCTTTCTGAGCCAGAGAAGTCTTCGGATGTATCACAGCAGAAATACTCAAAAGCCAAATACATGGGAAAGCATTGTCAGGGCCAGATTGAAATCAACTTAAAAGATATTGGTCCAACAATACGTTCCGAACACCACGGGAACATTGAGTATCGAAGACTTTCGAAAAAGAATGGCGGCAAACATTTCAAGGAACTACAAGAGGGGTTGGCTGAACGACGGTTAACTATAAGGGAATGCGCTCGCATACAGACATTCCCGGATGATTATGAATTTGTCATTCAGCCTGAAAATGGCAGAAAAGGCGTGTCAGCTTCAAGTGCCTATAAGATAATAGGGAATGCCGTTCCTCCGTTACTAGGTTATCATGTGGCAAAACGGCTTGAAAAGAATTGGGAGTTATATTTTGGGAGATAATTCAAAGTGATTATATCCACGAATCGAGACCCAAATTTATCGGAATTCAAAATACTCTTAGGCAGCACTACTTTGATGCTTAACGATGACGCCGTGAAACGTTCGGCATATTATTTAAAAAGGAATGCCCAACTTTTAGAGGAAGATGTAAAAAATATTCTTGAGATTGCGGCCGAAGGGACGAAATTCAAAGGAACGATAGAAAAAATTTCTGGACAATGTTTTCCCGATATTGTTGCAGGAAAATATTATGGTGTCGAAGTCAAAAGTTCAAAAGATGAAAAGTGGATAACCCTTGGCGGCAGTGTGAACGAGTCAACTCGTATCGAGGATGTCGAGCGTATATTTTTGATGTTTGGTAAGCTTAAAGAGCCTATTGAATTTCGTAGTCGCCCATACGAAGACTGCCTTTCCGATGTAGTTGTAACGCATTATCCACGTTACAAAATTGATATGAATCTAAAAAATGGAGAGACCATTTTTTGTAAATAAACAACCGCAGAGCAGAGCTCTGCGGTATTGAAGATTTATCCTTGAAAGATTTACGTTTGCGGGGGAACAAATCCCCCGCACCCCCAGTGGAACCGCCCCAGAGGGGCG